>OFMU01002261.1_pt1 | contig 10726 bp, 9 predicted proteins | sample 1541861 | NCBI WGS metagenome assembly OFMU01 (sample SAMN04209238, study PRJEB22552) | human gut metagenome | biome: gut; material: feces | host: Homo sapiens | place: USA: Oklahoma
ATCCGTCAATAAAGTTTGATTCATCCAGCTCCTCTGTCAGTTCTGCGTCGGAGAGACCTATGTCGACATGTTTTGCAAAATCTAAAGCAAATTCATATCTTACATCCTCCAAGCATCTGTCACAGGGAATGACCGTCACAAGTCTGGTATCTGCATAAATAAGCATTTCCTTTCCCCTGACATGTTCTACCCGGACATGAACCGGCTCACTCTCGACAATCGGATACTTCCCGAATTTCATCCGGATCTCTCCCATTGTAAGCGGCACAGTCTCTTCAACTGTCTTATGCTGGTCTGACAAAACGTCTGATAGGTTAATTAACATTGTTATTTACTCCTATTCATACCTGAATTATTATATCATGTAAATTCTGTTTGTCAACCGTCATTTTCATGAAAACACACAAAATATAGTATTTTCCATACGATCTTTAAGACAACTCAACTCATTTACTATTTTACAAGCGCCAATGTCTCTCTTGCAATCGCAAGCTCTTCATTTGTCGGAATAACAAATACCCTTACTTTTGAACCCGCTTTTGTAATCTCAGCCTGTTTTCCTCTCAAACCTGTATTTGCCTCTTTATCAAAGTCAACTCCGAGATATCCCAGATAAGAACACACCTGTTCTCTTACATAATCGTCATTCTCACCGATTCCCGCAGTAAATACAATATCGTCTACCCCATTCATTACCGCCGCATATGCTCCGACATATTTGGCAACATTATAGGAAAATACGTCCATTGCGATCTTCGCTTTTTTATCTCCTGAATTCATCGCATTTGTCAGATCACGGAAATCGCTTGAGAGTTCTCCCGAAATACCGAACACACCTGACTTCTTATTAAGAACGTCCATCACGCCTGCAATATCAAGATGTTCTTTCTCTGCGATAAATTCCATGATCGCAGGATCGATATTTCCCGAACGTGTTCCCATTACAAGACCTTCCAACGGAGTCATTCCCATAGAAGTATCTACAGATTGTCCGTTCATGACAGCTGTCACACTTGATCCGTTTCCGAGATGACATACGATCGTCTTCAGTTCTTCATACGGTTTTTCCATCACTTCCGCCGCTTTCTTAGATACGAAACTGTGGCTTGTTCCATGGAAGCCGTAACGTCTGATCTTATAATCCTCATAATAATTGTATGGAAGTCCGTACATATATGCTTTTTCCGGCATTGTCTGATGGAACGCCGTATCGAATACAGCTGTCATAGGTGTATTCGGCATAAGTTTTTCGCAGGCTGTAATACCGATCAAGTTTGCCGGATTATGAAGCGGCGCAAGATCATTACATTCCTCTATCGCTTTCTTCACTTCTTCTGTAATCACAACTGAGGATGCAAACTTTTCTCCGCCGTGTACGACACGATGTCCTACAGCTCCGATTTCATCCAAACTCTTAACAACACCCGTTTCCGGATTTGTAAGAGCTTCAATCACAAACTGAATTGCCTCTGTATGGGTCGGCATCGCCTTTTCCGACACCTCTTTTTCTCCGCCTTCCGGCTGATACGTCAGACGTCCGTCAATTCCGATCCTCTCACAAATTCCTTTCGCCAAAACTTCTTCTGATTCCGCGTTAATGAGCTGAAATTTCAATGAAGAACTTCCACAGTTGATTACTAATACGTTCATTACTTCTCCTCCATTTTTGTTTTTATAAACTATATAAACAGAAAGTTTTACTGAAACTCTCTATGTACTCGATCTTACTCTGCCTGTGCCTGCACCGCCGTAATTGCAACAACACCCACAATATCTTCTGCGCTGCATCCGCGTGACAGATCGTTGACAGGAGCTGCGATTCCCTGTGTAAGCGGTCCGTATGCCTCTGCCTTTCCAAGTCTTTGTACAAGTTTATATCCGATATTGCCGGCATCAAGATCAGGGAAGATCAACACGTTCGCTTTACCTGCCACTTCACTGCCCGGAGCTTTCGATGCTCCGACTTCCGGAACGATAGCGGCGTCAAGCTGAAGCTCTCCGTCTAATTTTAATTCCGGCGCAAGTTCGTGCGCGATCTTTGTTGCTTCTACAACTTTATCGACATCTGCATGTTTTGCACTTCCTTTTGTAGAATGAGAAAGCATCGCTACAATCGGTTCTTTTCCTGTCAGCGTCTCGAAAGATTCTGCGGAAGAAAGTGCAATGTTTGCCAGTTTTTCCGGATCAGGGTTTTGCTCAAGTCCGGCATCTCCGAAGATGAACGTTCCGTCCGCTCCCATATCACAGTCAGGAACAACCATTAAAAAGAATGCAGATACAAGTTTTGTTCCCGGCTTTGTCTTCAAGATCTGAAGACACGGACGAAGTGTATCCGCCGTAGAATGACATGCTCCGGACACCATACCGTCGGCGTCTCCCATTTTCACCATCATAACGCCGTAGTACAGATAATTATTCAGGAGGAGCTCTCTTGCCTGCTCTTCTGTCATTCCTTTTTTCTGTCTTAATTCAACAAGCTTTGCAATATACTCTTCTGTTTTATCATTTTTAGCCGGATCAACGATCACAGCGCCTGTAATATCATATGCGCCTTTATTTTTCTCGATTTCTTCTTCGTTTCCTACGAGAATCAAATCTGCAATCCCTTCTCTTAAGACCGTCTGCGCAGCCTTATAAGTTCTTTCGTCCTCTGTCTCAGGAAGAACAATCACCTTTTTATCAGCTTTTGCTCTTGCCTTGATTTCATCGATAAATCCCATGATTTAAAAGCCACCTTTCATTTTTCACAATTATATTTTTATTATAACGCAAAGGGATTTTGTATACAAGGGGATTCCATGTGCATTTTTAAGTACAATTTTATACAATTTCTTTTCATCTTTGTATGATTGTTATAAAAATATCAATCTTTGGTTTCTTATGCCCTTTGTTATTTGTTTTCTCTTCCCTTTGTTCTTTTCTTCCGTTCTTTTACCCTCACAGCCTAAACATCGTTGTTACGATGTTAAAATAAACAAGGATTGTGCATGTATCAAGAATTGTTGTAATAAGCGGAGCCGCCATGATTGCCGGATCAAGTCCGATCTTCTTTGCCAGAAGAGGAAGGATACACCCGATACACTTTGCCATCATTACAACTGCGATCATTGTAATTCCAAGGGCAACTGCCAGCATAATGTTACGATCATACATAATACAGATTCTTACCCCGTTCACAAACGCAAGAAGAGTTCCGACAACAAGCGCCACTCTGATCTCTTTAAAGATAACTTTAAAAATATCCGAAAACTCAATTTCGCCGACCGCAAGACCTCGAATAATCAGAGTCGAGCTTTGAGATCCGCAGTTTCCTCCCGTTCCCATCAACATCGGAATAAATGTGATCAAGATCGGCATCGCAGCCATCGCCTGCTCATAATATCCCAGTATTTCGCCCGTGATCGTTGCCGAAAGCATCAGTAGCATCAACCACGGCGTACGGTTTTTCGCCTGTTGGAAAACGGATGTTTCAAAATAAGAATCTTCATTTGGACTGACACCGGCCATAATACTGATATCTTCTGTCGTTTCATCCTGCAATACAAGCATCGCATCATCTACTGTTACGATTCCGACAAGACAGTCTTCATGATCAATTACGGGAATTGCTACTAATCCGTATTTATTGATCATATTCGCCACATGCTCCTGATCATCCAGTGTGCGGGCGTAAAGCACGTTTTCATCCATGATCTCTTCTATCAGTCTCGACTCTCCTGCCGTAAGAAGATCCTTTACATCGACCATGCCGATCAATCTTCTTTTTTCCGTCACATAGCATGTATAAATCGTCTCTTTATTAATACCGACCTGACGAATCTTTAAAATAGCATCCGCAACCGTCATCTCTTTACGAAGGCTGATATACTCGATATTCATAATGCTGCCCGCACTGTCCTCCGGATACTGCAAAAGCGCATTTATCTTCTTTCTTGTCTCTTCATCCGTTGCCATCAAAAGACGATCCACTACATTTGCCGGCATTTCTTCTAATACGTCGACGGTGTCATCAACGTACATCTCTTCCATAACTTCTTCCAACTCCGAATCCGTCAGCGCATTGATCAAATCTTCTCTCATGTCGCTGTTCATATCCGTAAACACTTCCGCCGCTTCTTCTTTTGCCAGAAGACGGAAGATCAAAATACGTTGTTTTTTGTCCAATTCTTCCAATGCATCTACAATGTCTACCGGATGCACAGACTCCAGTTCTTCCTTTAATTTTTTAAAATCATGCTTTTCAAGCAGTTCGATCATCTGCTCTACGTCAAGTCTGTTTTCCTGATCCATGCCTAACTCCTCATCTTCCAAGATATCTTTTTGTAACAATTCAGCCATAATAGGCACGCAGTGCGGTTTTATGAATGGCGCGAACCGAACTGCTACAAGGCTTCCATAACAATCGGATATTTTTTATTGACAAAGTATGTGTCCGCTAGTATAATGCCTCGTTGACTATCAGAAATTCAATCGAGGTGAATAACAGTATGACATTTTATCAAGAACTTCAGCTTAATCAGGCGGGATCAAAATCCCTTATTAAAAATTGTAAAACGCCAAAAGAAAAACTACATCATCTTTTTATTTATATCTTTAAAGTTTTTATAAATGTAGCATTCTGTGTTGCGTTTGTTACTGCATACAGTATGATTTTCGGAAATGATAACAGTATCGTAGGCGTTGTAATCCTTCTCTGTATTCTTGTATTCCGAAATGTCGATTTGGGCATCCATGCTCCTCAAAGCCTTTTGTCACTTTCCGCTATTTTCCTTATTCTTACATTCGGACCGAAAGCGGCTAATCTGTTGGGAGCATTCGGAGGACTTCTTATAAACTTTGTATGCATATGGATTCTTATGGTACTGGGATGCCACAACGTAATTTATTACAATCATTCAACCCTTGTGCTCGGATATCTTCTTCTCTTTGGATATGATGCATCCGGAAGCGCCTATACAATGCGCCTTTTTGCCATGTTATTCGGATTTATACTGACAGGAGTCGTTTTCTGGCGCAATCATAGAAAGAAAACATATAAACGCGGACTGCGTGATCTTTTTAACGAATTTAATCTTCATTCTTCCAGAAGCCGTTGGCAGCTTTTAATGGCTTCTGCCGTTTCAAGCGTAATTTTTATCGCCTCGATCTTAAATCTTCCAAGAGCGATGTGGGCAGGAATCGCCGCAATGTCCGTCCTGCTTCCGTTTCGAACAGATATTAAGAAGCGTGTATGCGGGCGTATTCCCGGGAATCTGCTCGGAGGACTGATCTTTTTCCTTATTTTTCCTCATCTTCCTGCCGGGCTTTACAGTGTAGTCGGTATCGTCGGAGGCATCGGAGTCGGATTTTCCGCAAGCTATGGATGGCAGGCTGTATTTAATTCTTTGGGAGCAATGATGATTGCCGTCAGTGTCATCGGTTTTCCGCAAGCCGTATTTTTCAGAATCGCTCAAAACATTTTCGGGTCTTTGTACGCTCTTTGTTTTGAAAAAATATTTCACACTGTAACGGAACGAAAACTTGAATCAAAAATATAATTTTCCGTTTGTTATTTATGGTACGGCTCTGCGTTTATGATTCGATAACTTCTATATATCTGTTCCAGCAAAATCACTCTCATCAACTGATGTGGGAAGGTCATCTTGGAAAAACTAAGAGCATAATCAGATCTTGCAAGCACAGTTTTTCCAAGACCGATCGAACCGCCGATTATAAATGCAATACTGCTTTTCCCTTGTATCCCGAGTTTTTCAATCTTTGCAGAAAGTTCTTCCGATGAAAGCATTGCTCCTCCGATTTCCAGAGTGATCACATACATATCATCTTTTATAACTTTTAAAATACGTTCTCCCTCTTTTGTTCGTATCGCTTCTTCTACTGTTTCGCTCGCCTGATCCGGCGTTTTCTCATCCGCAACTTCTACGATAGTCAATTTGCAATATTTACTCAGTCTTTTTGAATATTCCGCGATCGCATCTTTTAAATATTTTTCTTTTATCTTTCCTACAGTGATCAATGTAATCTTCATCTTTTTTGTTTATTCCCCATAAATCAATATAACCTTCGTTTTTTCTTCTTATTCTTCGTACACATACAATTCGTGAAGAGCCCGTGTCGCACTGATATACAATGCCTGTTTTTCAAACGGATTTTCTTTTTTACTTTTTACGACAAAAACTTGATCAAATTCAAGTCCTTTCGCCAGATAATATGTTGTCACAGTCAAACCTTTATGAAATACCGACGTATCCCTGTCTACATAAAAAGCAGATATTCCGCGATTTTCCAAAAGTCTGTAAATATCTGATGCTTCTTCTTCGGTCATGGCTATGACAGCAGCCGTCTCATATACTTCTTCATTCACGACATCATCTGTATGATCAGTTTTTTCTTCTTTTTCAAGCTTTAAATTTGCTCTGACAGCCTCAAACATTTCCTCGTCAGTTTTGAATTTTCTTTCTGCCACATCTTTCCCATGTCTGTCCAAAAATTCAATATCTTTCACATTCGCGATCTTACCGGCATAATCTGCGATTTCTCTCGTATTGCGGTAACTCTTATTCAGAATAACGGTTCTTATATTTTTCCCAAATACTTTAGGAAGGAATTTTAAAACATCCTGTTGTTCTTTTCCCAAAGTCTGGGCACGATCTCCGAGTATTGTCATTTTACAGTCAAACAGTTCCTTCAAGATAAGATACTGCAAATAAGAGTAGTCCTGCATCTCATCAATTACAAGATGCTTAATATTTTTATGCTCATTCTTTCCTGTCAGTCTGTATTTTACATACAGCATCGGAAATACATCTTCGTATTGGATTTTCCTTCGTTCATAAGGCAGTTCTGCCATTTGTTCCTGCCCGCATACCGCAAGCAGTTTATTGTAAATAGCATAAATATCTTTCGTTACATACATTTTGTCAAACTTTCTCTGAAGAAATTCTCTGTCTTCCTCTTCAATATTTCTGCCTTTTAACGTCTCATAAGAATCAATAAAATATTCCATAACCGCATCCATTCTTTTCAGAAGCGGTATCTGATAAAACTTATCGTAAAACAAATGAATGATTTCTTCTTCCGAAAAACGCATCCCCCTGAACTCCACCTCTCGAAATTCCATCAGCTCATCTTCAAGTACCGCGAAAAAACCTTCTGCCTCGCCTACAAATCCCGCCGACTGTTTCCACTCAAAACGTTCCTGCGCTCTTCGATCATCAAACTTCATCATACGTTCTAACTGATCATATCTATCCTCACAGTCTGCCGCCGTGTCCTGAAGTTCTTTATAAGCGAAGAGATCAAAACTCATTTCTTTTATATTTTCCTCGCCAAGTTCCGGAAGAATATGAGAAATATAATCTGCAAACACACTGTTTGGTGAAAGAATCAATATATTCGATGATTTTAAATTTTTCCTGTCGTGATAAAGCAAGTAAGCGATCCGGTGAAGGGCGATCGAAGTCTTTCCGCTTCCCGCTGCGCCTTGTATGACAAGAATTTTATCCTTCGTATTTCGGATGATTGCATTTTGTTCTTTCTGAATCGTTCGAACAATATTTTTCAGTTTGACATCTCCGTTGTTTCCAAGCTCATGCTTTAAGATCTCATCGTCAATCTTAACATCGCTTTCAAACCCATATATCATCTTGCCGCCGCGTATTTTATACTGCCATTTTGAAACAACCTCTCCTTTGATCACTCCTGATGGCGCTTCGTAAAATGCCTCACCTTTATCAAAGTCATAAAACAGACTGCTCACAGGAGCCCTCCAGTCATAAATAAGAGGCGTCATTCCCGCACGCTCTCCGAAATTTCCGATACCGATATAAAACGGTTCTTCCTCTTCTTCTGCTTCAAACAGGAAATCTACCCTTCCGAAAAACGGAGAATCAATCATTTTTTCAAGTCTTTTCATCAACTTTGACTTATCTCTGTTTGCATTTACCTGCTGTAAGAGCGCCTGCTGATTGTCATAGTCCTCATATCCGTACTGATCCATTTCCGTATAATTTTCCCAGTAATATTCATGCATATTTTCAATTTCTTTTAATCCCTGATTAAGATCTTTTTGAATTTCTGCCAACCGGTCGTTTAGCTTTCTATTCACATCTTTCAGAAAAAGTTTTCCGTCAAACTGCCTGTTATCTGCTTCCATCTGATTCTCCAGTCTGTCTTTTCTTTGATTTTATTTTCAGCGTTTCAAACAAGTCAGTTGTTCTTTTTCTTCCTTACTGACTCTGTAAGATTCTCTGATTTTTTGTATTGCTTTATTATGTGTAAAATCATCCAACGTATCCTTCTCAAGAAAAGCCCTTGTCTTTTCCGGAAATTTTACGTAACATACCGAAAGCGCCCATGCATTTCCCATTTTCACATAATATCCGTCATGATCTATCTTTCCGCAAATAGTGAGTATTTCATCAATATGTTCCTTATCCAGAAAATGAGACATAAGTGAAACAATCATAAAACGAAGTTCAAACTCGTTCTTACTTTCTGCATATTTTTTCACATAGTCAAACCAAAAATCTGATTCTTTCTGCATAAATTTATAACTTGTCGCACACTGCCCAGTTATTGATTTTAGGAACAAACTCATCCAAATGCCTTTCCACTTCACTTCTATCCGCTTTTATATAAGCGATAACAAGCCCCCATACCATAAACTCTTCGTGATATGAAGCCTCTCCAAGCATTGTCCCTGCCTCATTCAAATATTCGCTGTAATTGCTTTTTGCAGTTTCCTTCGCAATTTTTCTTAAAGCCGGAAGGCGCACTCCTATGATATGTTTTACTCCGGGAAGGAGTTTCTCATTAAATTGTTTATAATTTTCTTCTGTAAGATCTTCTAATTGTTCCCTTATCTTCCAGATTTTTTTCTCTTCTGCTATCATGTGATTCTCCAAAATGCCGACTAAATGCAAAGTCTTTTTTGCTTACTTTTCCATTCATTCAAAAAGTATTAAGAAAGCTCCCTCTCCAAACCCGGAAAGAGAGCCCCTTTTTATTGCTTTTTATTGCTTTTTATTGCTTTTTACTTTTCTTTATTTTTCAAATACTCATCAATTCCTTTTGCTCCGGCCTTTCCTGCTCCCATTGCAAGTATAACCGTAGCGGCACCTGTAACAGCATCGCCGCCTGCAAACACACCTTCTTTTGATGTCTGTCCGTTTTCCTCATCGGCAACGATACACTTTCTGCGGTTTACATCCAAACCTTTTGTCGTAGATGAAATTAACGGATTCGGTGAAGTTCCTAAAGACATGATTACAGTATCGACTTCAATATCGTACTCTGAGCCTTCAATCTCTACAGGTCTTCTTCTTCCGGAAGCGTCCGGTTCTCCAAGTTCCATCTTTACAACTGTCATACTTGTAATATTTCCGTTATCATCTACATTAATCTTTTTCGGATTTGTCAAAAGATCAAAAATTACGCCTTCTTCCTTTGCATGGTGAACTTCCTCAACTCTCGCCGGAAGTTCCGCTTCGCTTCTTCTGTACACAATATGTACTTCTGCGCCAAGACGAAGTGCTGTTCTTGCAGCATCCATCGCTACATTTCCTCCGCCTACTACAGCAACTTTCTTGCCGGCAGCAATAGGTGTATCGTAAGAATCATCAAATGCTTTCATCAGATTACTTCTCGTAAGGTATTCATTTGCAGAGAATACTTCGTTTGCATTCTCACCCGGAATTCCCATAAACATCGGAAGTCCTGCTCCGGACCCAATAAAGACCGCTTCAAATCCTTCCTCTTCCATAAGCTGATCGATCGTTGTGGATTTTCCGATCACAACATTTGTCTCAAATTTTACGCCAAGTTCTTTTACTTTCTCTATCTCTTTCGCAACAATCTTCTGTTTTGGCAGACGGAACTCCGGAATTCCGTATACAAGCACTCCGCCGAGCTCATGAAGCGCCTCAAATACAGTCACATCATATCCAAGCTTTGCAAGATCTCCCGCACATGTAAGACCCGACGGCCCGGAACCGATTACAGCAACTTTGTGTCCGTTCTTCTCTTCTGCACCGACAGGTTTAATATCATGATCCAACGCATAATCCGCAACAAATCTTTCAAGTTTTCCGATTGAAACCGGCTCACCTTTAATTCCGCGGATACACTTTCCTTCACACTGCGATTCCTGTGGACATACTCGTCCGCAAATTGCCGGAAGCGCACTTGATTTTCCGATCACTTTATATGCTTCTTCGATGTTTCCTTCTTTCACTTCCTGAATAAATGCAGGAATATCAATAGAAACCGGACAGCCCTGAATACACTTTGCATTCTTACAGTTCAAACATCTGGAAGCTTCTTCCATCGCCTCTTCCATATTATAACCAAGACAAACTTCTTCAAAATTTGTTGCTCGTACTTTTGCATCCTGTTCTCTGACAGGAACTTTTTTCAATACATCTGCCATTACTCGTCACCTCCGCAATGTCCGCATCCTCCATGATGGGTATCACCTTCCTGAAGCTTCAGTAAGGCGCGCCCTTCTGCAGTTTTATACATCTGGCTTCTCTTCATCGCCTGATCAAAATCTACAAGATGTCCGTCAAACTCCGGTCCGTCTACACATGCAAATTTGATTTCATCTCCAACCTGAAGACGGCATGCTCCGCACATTCCCGTTCCGTCTACCATGATCGGATTCATGCTGACGATTGTAGGAAGTTCAAGTTTTTTCGTCAAAATACAGACAAATTTCATCATGATA
>OFMU01002272.1_pt1 | contig 10703 bp, 9 predicted proteins | sample 1541861 | NCBI WGS metagenome assembly OFMU01 (sample SAMN04209238, study PRJEB22552) | human gut metagenome | biome: gut; material: feces | host: Homo sapiens | place: USA: Oklahoma
TGCGTGGATCAGATCCGGATGCGGCAGTGTTTTATTTGGCAAAAATGCTGTATGCGGGAGAAGATGTCAAGTTTATTGCCCGCCGCATTATGATATGCGCAGCGGAAGATGTGGGAAATGCAGATCCGATGGCTCTGACGGTTGCCGTTTCGGCGGCACAGGCGGTAGAGCGGATCGGCATGCCGGAGTCTCAGATTATTTTATCTCAGGCAGTGACGTATGTAGCATGTGCGCCTAAAAGTAACTCTGCGGTCAATGCGATTTTTGCGGCAAATGAAGCGGTGAGGAACTATCAGACAAGCGTGCCGGCACATCTTAGAGACGCGCATTATAAAGGGGCAAAAAAACTCGGTCATGGCACAGATTATAAGTACGCTCATGATTATCCGGATCATTATGTGGAGCAGCAGTATCTGCCGGACGGACTGACAGGCCGGAAGTTCTACGTTCCGGGTGAGAACGGCTACGAGAAGAAGATCCGTGAATATTTCAAAAAGATCAAGGGTGAGCCAGAAGAGGAGTAAGAGAACATTCCGGGCATGAGATGATCTCTGTTTCACAGGCTGATGAGCAGAGCACATTTTTCCGGTATTGGATCTTTACATATATTAAAAAGCAGGAGGAATTAGAGATGAAGTCCTACGAGGAAATGACAAAAGAAGAGTTATTGAAAGAGAAGGAAGGATTGGAAGCGGAATACAAAAAATTCCAGCAGAGAGGCTTAAAACTTGATATGTCCAGAGGTAAGCCATCCCAGGAACAGTTAGACCTTTCGATGGGAATGATGGATGTACTGACTTCCGGTGTTGATCTGACCTGTGATGATGGTACAGACTGCAGAAACTATGGTGTGCTGGACGGTATCAGTGAAGCAAAACAGCTTATCGGTGATATGATCGAGTGTAATCCGGACAATATCATCATTTATGGTAACTCAAGCCTTAACATTATGTATGACACCATCTCCCGTTCCATGACGCACGGTGTAATGGGAAATACTCCATGGTGTAAATTAGATAAAGTAAAATTTTTGTGCCCGGTACCGGGATATGACAGACATTTTGCGATCACAGAATATTTCGGCATTGAGATGATCAACGTACCGATGCTTCCGACCGGACCGGATATGGATATGGTGGAAGACCTTGTGAGCAAAGATGAGGCGATCAAAGGTATCTGGTGTGTGCCAAAATATTCCAATCCACAGGGAATCACTTATTCGGATGAGACGGTCCGCCGTTTTGCAAGATTAAAACCGGCAGCAAAAGATTTCCGTATTTACTGGGATAATGCATACTGCGTGCATCATTTATATGATATTAACCAGGATCATCTAATCGAAATTTTAAAAGAATGCAAGAGAGCAGGAAACCCGGATATGGTTTACAAATTCTGTTCTACAAGCAAGATCACATTCCCTGGTTCCGGTGTGGCAGCGATCGCAACTTCTGCCAACAACTTAGAGGATATCAAGAAACAGTTGAAGATCCAGACCATCGGTCATGATAAGGTAAACCAGCTGCGCCATGTCCGTTTCTTCAAAGATATCCACGGAATCACAGAGCATATGCGCAAGCACGCAGATTCTCTCCGTCCAAAATTTGAAATGATCCTGGATACATTTGAAAGAGAGTTAAAAGGACTCGGAGCCGGAAGCTGGTACAGCCCGAAGGGTGGATACTTCATCACATATGAGACACTGGATGGATGTGCAAAAAATGTTGTGGCAAAAGCAAAAAAAGCAGGGGTTGTGATGACTCCGGCGGGTGCGCCTTTCCCATATGGAAAAGATCCGCATGATTCTGTCATCCGTATCTCACCATCCTATCCAAGCTTGGAAGATCTTACGACTGCGATCGACATCTTTGTTGTCTGCGTCAAGCTCGCAAGCATTGAGAAACTTTTAGGAGAATAATAGTAAGTTTTTAACCGCTGAAAAGCAAAAGAAAAAGACCTGTGTGTACAATGTCATGATGTTCGCATGACATAGGTACACGCAGGTCTTTTTTATGAATTATGCCTCAGTGGAAGCATCCTCTGTTCCGTTTTTCCATTTGTTGAATTTCTCGACAACTGCGTCGTAGGTTCTCTGGGAAATATCCGGAAGTTTATCTCCCCATGCTTTGGTTGCCTGTTCGAAACCTTTCTTGAAAGCTTCTAACATAGCGTCTGCCTTGTCAGGATCATCACCGGATAAAGCTTTTGCAAAATCAAGAATACGGTCAGAAGTCTGCTCTACACCCCAGTAACCGTCGTCCGCGATATCTGCCTGTGCCTGTGCTTTCACATCGGCTGATACGGTAAAATCACCTTTTGCAAGGAATTTCCACATATCATCTGCTGTGCCGATCGCAACACCCTGCTTGGTCATCATCTGCTCAACGATGCTGCGGAGCTGTGCAGTGCGCTGCTCTGCGTCAGCTTTTAACTTTGCAACGATCGCTGCGTTATCGGTCTTGTTTGTTGTTTTATTGGAAGCCTTATCTGTCCTGGAGTCAGAACTCTTCTCATAAATGACACCGGAAGCTGTCTTGGAAGAATCTGCCTTTTTCGTTATCGCGGATGTCTTTTCTGCTGTTTTTGTTGTTGTCTGTGTAGATGCTGCTGCGGCAGCAGTCACAGTGTTAATGGAATTGATTGCCATATGATCCTCCTTGTCTGGCGAAGCTGGATGCATTTGTTTTTACAGAAAACAAAATGTTCAGCCACCTGAATGAATAGTTATTAACCTTCCATGGTTCTGTTAATTATATCGGACCGGCAAAGAAAAAAGTTTAGTGCCGATTGACCTTTTGGACATAAAATGATAAGATACTAATTGTATACAAAAAACATAAAAAAAACAAGTTTTATTTTAAGTACAATCAATGTGTGTTAGCGACGATTTTGGTAAGGAGAAACTAACCGATGAAGGATATTTCAGTAAAGGCGCTGGCTAAGATCAATCTTGGGCTGGATGTGGTACGAAAAAGAGAGGATGGTTATCATGAGGTCCGCATGGTGATGCAGACCATTCATTTGTTTGACAGGCTGGAGATCTCGAAGAATACTTCCGGTGAGATCACGATGGAAACGAATCTTTCTTTTTTGCCGACGAATGAGAACAATCTTGTCTATAAAGCGGCAAAGCTTTTGCAGGATGAGTTTGCGATAAAAGATGGCGTGCATGTATGGCTGCACAAGTATATTCCGGTAGCAGCAGGAATGGCAGGGGGAAGCACGGACGCAGCGGCAGTGTTATATGGTATGAACCAGATTTTTGATCTGGGACTGACAAGGGAAGAACTGATGGAGCGCGGTGTGAAGATCGGTGCAGACGTTCCGTACTGCATTATGCGTGGAACGGCTTTGGCAGAGGGCATAGGAGAGAAGCTTTCGAAGCTTCCGCCGATGGTGAAATGTCCTGTTTTGATCGCAAAACCGCAGATCAGTGTTTCTACTAAGTTCGTCTATGAGAATCTGAAGTTAGGCTCTGATATGGTACACCCGGATATTGACCGGCTTGTGGCAGATATCAGAGAGAAAGATTTATATAAAATTGCAGCAGATATGGGAAATGTCTTAGAGACAGTGACAATCCCAGCTTATCCTGTGATCGCAGACATCAAAGATCACATGATGGAGCATGGCGCTGTGAATGCCATGATGAGTGGCAGTGGTCCGACGGTTTTCGGTCTTTTTGACAAGGAAGCGACGGCAGTAGAGGCATACGAGGCGATGAAAGCCTCCGGTCTTGCAAAACAGGTATATTTAACGAGTATTTATAATAACGCGCGTAAGTAGAAAGGCATGGTATCAAAGATGACAGAAGATTTAACATTGAATATGGATGCATATCTTCCGCTGAGAGATGTTGTGTTTAACACGTTAAGAGAGGCTATTTTGAAAGGGGAACTGAAACCGGGCGAGCGGTTGATGGAACTGCAGCTTGCGGCAAAGCTTGGTGTCAGCCGTACACCGATCCGTGAGGCGATCCGTATGCTTGAGCAGGAGGGACTTGCCGTTACGATCCCAAGAAAAGGCGCAGAGGTTGCAAAAATGACGGAGAAGGATATGGAAGATGTCCTTCAGATCCGTGAAGCGTTGGACGAGCTTGCAGCTAAAATCGCATGCGAACAGATTTCTGAGGAGCAGTTAGAGGAACTGGTTGCGACCATGCATGAGTTTGAGGAATCCACTAAGACGGATAATGTAAAAAAAATCGCAGAGGCAGATGTGAAGTTTCACGATATTATTTATCAGTCAACCGGAAACCCGAAGCTTGTGAACATGCTCAATAATCTCCGTGAGCAGATGTACCGTTATCGTGTAGAATATCTGAAGGATGAGAATAATTACCCGACGCTCATGAAGGAGCACAAAGACATCGTGGAGGGATTAGTCCGCAAAAATAAAATGCAGGTGACAGAGACAATGCACCAGCATGTGAAGAATCAGGCAGTCGCAGTTAAGGCTATGATCCAGGAGCAGGAATAAGAAGTAACTGCCCGGAGGACAGGAAAACTGCATAAAAAATGGAAAACCGTACAGACTAGAAAGAGGATAAGCATTTTGCTTATCCTCTTTCGTATTAGGGGGAATTAATAGAAAGGAAACAAGCTGGAAATGTCGGAAAATCAGAAATGTCCGGTATCGACGGATTTAACGCAAAATATAGAGGAAATGGAATTTTATTTTCATGACTGTGCGGACATCAAAAAGAAGCAGATGAAGCTTGGCAGGAATCAGGATACCGCCTGTTATCTGACCTTTATAGAAGTGTCCGTGGACATGGGAACGTCCGCACTCGGAGAGACTTTAAAATACTTAAATGGACTGACAAGGGATGAGATCCTTTGTACACTGCAGGAAAATGCGCTTGGAATTTCGGATGCAACATATTTTCCGACCATTGAGGAGGCTGTGAGCGGTCTGCTCACCGGGGAGGCGATTCTTTTTGTGGACGGTTTTGACCGGGCAGTGAAAATACCGGATGACGGTTATCCGAATATGGGGATCACAGAGGTTGATTCGGAAAAAGTAATCCGTGGCTCCAACGAAGGTTTCTGCGATTCTGTGAAGCAGAATGCGGCGCTGATCCGGAAAAGGATCCGCTCGCCCCGTGTGAAAGTGAGGGGACTGAAAGCCGGGATTAGATCGAACACGAACGTCTACCTTGTGTATGTGGAGGATCTTGCAAACCCGGGACTTGTAAAAGAAATTGAAAAGAGGCTGCAGGATTTCACAATCGATGGGATATTAGACAGCGGAATGTTAGAACAGCTGGCAGAGAAAAAATGGTATTCGCCATTTCCACAGTTTCAGACAACGCAGCGTCCTGACCGGGCGGCCATGGCGGTATTAGAGGGCAGAGTGATCGTGATGTGCGATAATTCGCCAATCGGTCTGATACTGCCGACGGACTACAATTCATTTATCCGCACTAGTGACGATTACTACAGCCGTTTTGAGATTGCAACTTTCGGGCGGATTCTGCGGTATCTGGCATCCTTTTTTGCAATGACGCTGCCGGGATTTTATCTTGCAGTGACCAATTTTCATACACAGATACTCCCGACCACACTACTTTTGTCGTTTGCCGAGGCGAGGCAGGGTGTCCCATTTCCGGCAGTCGTGGAAGTGCTTATCATGGAATTGTCGTTTGAACTTTTGCGGGAGGCGGGCGTGCGGCTTCCCGGTGCGATGGGAAATACCATCGGGATCGTGGGTGGTCTGATCATCGGACAGGCGGCAGTCGAGGCAAATCTGGTCAGCCCGATCGTGGTGATCGTCATCTCTTTTACTGCGCTATGTTCTTTTGCAATACCGAACGAAGAATTTGCCACAGCCTTCCGTATCCTGAAATTCTTTTTTATTGCGGTCTGTGCGTGGCTTGGCTACTTTGGCATGCTGCTTGGGCTGCTTGCGGTGCTCACCCATCTGTCGCATCTGACAAGCTTTGGGATTCCGTATCTTATGCCATTCGTGGGGGCAGATCTGAATCACTATGAGGACGAGCGGGATTTTATCTGGCGGCAGCCTTTCCGGAAACTGCGCAAACGTCCAATTTATGCAAATCCGAAAGAGCGGACAAAGCTGACGTTTTCAAAGAAGAGATAGGTTGAGAAAAGTTTTTATCTTAAGATAAATGGAAATCTGATGAAAAAATGCGCAGATGTTAGAAGAGATAGGGGGAAGTATGTTCTCAGAAAACAATCAAATTTCAGGCAGACAGGTGTTCCGCCTTCTGACGTATGACTTTCTTGGAATGGGGACGCTGCTACTGCCGACAATGCTTGCAGATACGGCAGGGCGCGACGGGATTTTTTGCATTCTGGCGGGGATTTTGTCCACATTTTTGTACTTGAAATTATTGAGATATCTGTTGAAAGGCATGAAAACAAGTTATCCCGACTTTTTGAAGCAGAAGTGTGGAAAAGTATGCGGTTATGTGCTCTGGGGCGGATATTTTCTGTATTTTATCCTTATGGCTTCGTACACGGCGTATCTGTTTTCCACGCTGATGTTAAATGGTCTTGTGGAAAACGTCAGCTTTTATCTGGTGCTGATGTTGATATTACTGCTCGCATTTTATGGAATGGCAGGTGGGATCGAGGGCAGGGCAAGAGTGTACGAGATACTGTTCTGGTTTCTGATGATACCGCTTTTTCTGATGTTATTTGCGGCATGCAGGGAGGTGAAGCCTGCCTACTGGAGCCCGGTTTTTGTGGCGGATGGAAAAGAAATGTTAAACGGAAGTTATTATGTATTTTTCTGCTATTCTATGGTGTCAATCGTACTTTTTTTGAAAGAATACGTGTCGGATGACAAAAAACATATCAGCGCGGCGGAAAAAGCGGTCTGGTTTTCCGGCGGAGTATTTGCTGTGCTGTATCTGATCCTGATCGGGCTGTTTGGTGCGGAGGCACTGGCTCAGATGAAATTTCCGGCGGTCACGATGATGAGCAGGGTGCAGATTACCGGGGGATTTCTGAAAAGGACGGATGCTTTTATGTTCAGCATCTGGTTCTTTACGCTGTATGCAATGCTGAACAGCATGGTTTTTTACAGTGGAAATCTGGCTGCAAAAGTGATCCGTGACTGCGGCGGTTATCTGGAAGGGAAAAAAAGAATGCTGCCGTATCTCATCCTGCTTCTTCTGGTGTATGGCGTGACAGTGCTGTTTTACAGAAACCAGCAGTTTTTGGACTGCGTGACATTCCTGCTGTGGAAGATTGGAACACCTTTTGTCGTTGGCGTGCCGGTACTGTTGTGTCTGACCGGAGAGAGAAAAAAACATAAGAAAAAAGTGCGTGTGCTGGTGCTGGTATGTTTTTTGTTTGGGTGTCTTTTCTTACAGGGGTGCAATGTCGCAGAACTTGAGGATAAGGCATTCCCGGTTCTTTTGAATATCAGAGATCAGGACGATTTCCAAAATGTATGGCTGAATCATGAGTATGCAGGAAACAAAGAGGTGGATTACAACCATTTGAAAGTGGTGCTCATTGAGAGGTCTTTTCTGGAAAAAGAGGCGGAAGTGGAAGATATGCTATCCATGCTGGAGCAGGAAAAAGAGGTTCCGTGGAACGCTTATGTGATGACGACGGAAAGCTGTGACCGTCTGGCGCAGACCGAAGGGAAACTTGACACGCTGCTTGGAAATTATCTGGAAGAACTGCTGGAAAATACATCGGGCATTGATCAGAAAGCGTACCCGACGCTTGGCATGCTCTATGAGGAGCGTGCTAATCACTTAGAGACACTGTATATTCCTTTTGTCGATATAGAGGGGGAGCAGTCCGGGGCAGTGGAGGATGATACCGAGAAACCGCAGATTACAGCCTATGAAGTCTGGAAACGTGGAAGGGCGGCGGGGCTTGTCGATACGGATACCGCGCGTGCAGCATTCTTCACGCAGAACTTTGCGGATGATTACACCTTACAACTTGCACCGGAACTTTATGTGAAAGTGGATGCAGCTTCCTGTCGAGTCAAAGAAACAGAAAAAATCGGTGTCGGAGGTTTGACAGAGCAGATTGTCGCAGTGACTGTGACAGGAGAAGGCGAAATCTTAAGCGGCACAGTTTCCGCAAGTGAAAAAGAGCAGCTTCTCAACACCCGGATGGAGGACTATCTGAATGCGGCCGCCACACATGCACTTGAGAAAGAAATCGATATTACTAACAGTTACCGGAATCTCGGTGCCGATAACCGCACATGGTATTTTAAGTATCAAAACACTCCTGCCGCTTATGAGAAAGACATCAAAATCCAATATCTGGTAAAAATAAACTGGAAATCGGAATAAATGCAAAGTTTTCGGGAATCATTGAGGATAGAAGGTCGATGAGCGAAACTCGAATTTAGGTTATGAAGATTGCGAAAAATGAACAAAAATATTCAAGACACGCTCCCGCTATGTGTCACTCGCAGCGGTACTATATTTCTGTTTATTTTTTGCAATATAACATATTCTATGAGCGAGTTTCGCAAGCAACGACATAGCCTGATAAATATGAATATTATCTACATTTATCTGATTTTTGGCAAGTGAAAAGGAGATTTGAATTATGGCAAAAAAATGGATCGGATACATAGGAGTTGGAAGTCTGATGTGCGCTGCATTGGGATGTGGTATTTTGTATACAAGACAGGCGAGACTGCAGCAGACGATTTCGGACAAAGTACTGCGGTTTCATGTGCTGGCGAACAGCGACAGTGAGGCAGACCAGAACTTAAAACTTGCAGTGCGTGATGCGGTGGGAAGTTTTATGCAGGAAAAACTGACAGCTGTGGAAAATCTGGAAGAATGTGAGCTGGTTGTGCGCCAGAGCCTCGGTGAAATTGAGGAAGCCGCGGCAGAGACAATCGCAGAAAACGGTTATGACTATGATGTGACAGCGGAGCTGGAACACACTTCGTTTCCGGTAAAAAACTATGGAAGCTACACCTTTCCGGCGGGAGATTACGAGGCACTCCGTATTGTGATCGGAGAAGGAAACGGACATAACTGGTGGTGTGTGATGTATCCTAACATGTGTTTTTCAGACAGCATGTATGAGGTGATCGATGAGGAAGCAGGAGAAAAGCTGCGCAAAGTACTGACCACAGAAGAGTATGAGAAGGTGCTGGCAGAAGGAGACTATCAGGTCAGAATGAAATATTTTTCGTGGCTGAATCCGTATCTGGAGAAGCTGGCTGAAAACTAAAATAAAGCAGCACTTTATAAGAAAACAATGTTTCAAAAAGCTTACGCTTGCTAAATTATAAGAAACACGCTAATATATGGCATGAAAAGACAATGACGAGAAACAGAAAAGAGGTTTACATAAATGACAAAAGATGTACTTGTGAAAATCAGTGGTTTACAGTTTGCAGAAGATCAGGATAGCGGTCCGGTGGAGATTATCACAACCGGAAATTACTATAAGAAAAATGGAAAGCACTATATTCTGTATGATGAAGTGCAGGAAGGCTTTGACGGAGTGACGAAAAGCGTTATCAAAGTAAATGATGATTTTCTGGATGTCACTAAAAAGGGTGTGACCAATGTGCATATGATGTTTGAGAAAAACAAGAAAAATATGTCATACTACAACACACCGTTTGGAAATCTGCTGGTCGGAATCAACGCCACAGACGTGAAAGTGAATGAGACAGAAGACAACATTGACATCAAGGTCGATTATAAGCTGGAAGTCAATTATGAACATCTGGCAGAGTGCAGCATTTCCATGAATATCATGTCGAAAGATACGAAGGATTTTAGGATATAAGGAGTGCAAGTGAGAAGAATGCATTTATGCATTCGGCGAACGATGAATGTTAATCATGTGCCGTTTTTGCACATGATATGATAATCGTGAAGTTGAGGTAGTGTATTATGAAAAATTGTAAAATGGCATTCACAATCGGTTTGGTGTTTGCAGTAATGATGTTGGTTGCAGCCTGCACAGACAGCAACAAATCAGACAATCATATATTTGATCATGAAAGTTTGGATGTTGATGAATATGTGTATCCGTCTGATTTTGATCGTGGAGATGATTTAAAGGGCACAAATTCAGAATCTGATGCAGGATTTGAAGAATTATCAGCAATGAGCGGAACATATCATTATACTTCTGATTATGGAACAGGTCGATTAATGATTGAAGCGACAGAGGATGGCATTGATATTTCTGATTATGAATCGGAGGATATCTATAGATTTCTGGCAAATGAAACAAATGTAAAAAATGAAGAGGAAAACAAAGTATATCTGGAATACCCGGCACAGGTGTATGAAGATGATACGGTTATTTTTGAGTATTACATTTTAGAAAAAGCTAGTGATGGAATTGATGTGTATTATAGTCCATCTTCTTTTGACGAAGCTGAATTATTGTACCATGCTGTCAGGGAAAACTAAAAGAGGATTGCGAGATATCATATGATAGGTTATATTTTATTCAAATCAATTTTAACAAAATCAATTTGAATAAAAATAAACTAAATTTGCAGAAAGATGATTTCTATGTTTATTGGCAGAGAAAGAGAGTTAGCATCCTTAAAAGAATTCTATGAAAAAGACAGAATTGGCGGATGAGGATGTTTTGCTGCTTACATTGGATTCACTTTATGGATGAGACAGAAGATAGCATTGATATCAAGGTAAATTATAAGCGGAAAGTCAATTATGAACATCTGGCAGAGTGCAGCATTTCCATGAATATCATGTCGAA
>OFMU01002273.1_pt1 | contig 10697 bp, 8 predicted proteins | sample 1541861 | NCBI WGS metagenome assembly OFMU01 (sample SAMN04209238, study PRJEB22552) | human gut metagenome | biome: gut; material: feces | host: Homo sapiens | place: USA: Oklahoma
GGCTGGGCCTGTACCTCTCGGTGCTGTGGCGGCCGGAGGGGACGCCGGAGGACCTGCTGCCCCTGACCCCCATGGCGGCGGTCTCCGCCGCCATGGCCATCCGACGCGTCACCGGCGCACCGGTGCGGATCAAATGGCCCAACGACCTGGTGCTGGAGGGGCGGAAGCTGGCGGGCATCCTGACGGAGGCCTCGCTGTCCGGCAGGGGAGTGGACCATGTGGTCATCGGCATCGGCGTCAACCTGCGGCAGCGGTCCGATGACTTTTCACCGGAGGTGGCCCGGATCGCCACCTCCCTGGAGGCCCAGGGCTATCCCGCGGACCGGGCTGCCCTGGAAACGGCCCTGGCAGAGGCTCTGTGCCAGGCCTTCGGACACTTGCACACCCCGGAGGTCTACGCCGCCGACTATCGCCGCCTGTGCCTGAACCTGGGACAGACGCTGCGCATCCCGGACACCGGGGAGACGGTGACGGCCCTGGACATCGACCGGCAATACGGCCTTGTGGTGCGCCGCCGGGACGGCACGGTGGACACGCTGCGCTGCGGCGAGGTCTCCGTGCGGGGCCTGTACGGCTATGTATAACAGATAACGGATCGGCGCATCTCCCCTGTGGGAGGTGCGCTTTTTCTGTGGTTTTGTACAAGCATCCCGTTGGGCACATTTGTCATTCTGCACAAATTGTTAAAATTGTGACGGATTACTGTTGACAGATTCACCATCTGTGTGTATAATGGAGCAACATATCAAAGAAATTTGTCCACGTCTTGTCCGCGCAGACAACAGACAAAGGACAAATCTTCCGGGATATGCACCGTCTGCGCAAAGAGAGTATGAGGGAGGAAGAAATGGACTATTCCAACTTATTTGTCGTGCTGATGGGCCTGGGAACGGTGTTTGCGGGACTTCTGTGCATCATTCTGCTGGTTTCGCTGATGAGCTGGGTGTGCACGCGCACTGCCGGCGCTCAGACGCCGCCCAAGGCTGCGGTTCCCGCCGCCCCGGCGGCCGTAAGCCCCGCCATGATCGCGGCTGTGGCTGCTGCCATCGCCGAGGACCTGGGGACCGACGTCTCCGCCATCCGTATCGTATCCATGAAGAAAGTGTAAGGAGGAACGCACCATGAAAAAGTACAGAGTCAACGTCAACGGCACCGTGTTCGAGGTGGAGATCGAGGAAATGACCGGTGCGCCCGCCGCTCCTGCGGTTGCTGCGGCTGCCCCCGCTGCGCCTGCCGCCCCCGCCGGAGGCGAAAAGATCACCGCCCCCATGCCCGGCACCATCCTGACCGTCAATGTGACGAGCGGCAGCGCCGTGAAGAAGGGCGACGTGCTGATGATCCTGGAGGCCATGAAGATGGAAAACGAGATCATGGCGCCCTGCGACGGCACCGTCACCTCCGTGTCCGTCACCAAGGGGGCCGCCGTGGAGTCCGGCACCCTGCTGTGCACCATCGGTTGACCCCGGAGGGCCGCATATGGAAGCAATTACCAATTTCCTGACCAGTACCGGTTTCTATCAGTTCTTCCAGGGGGAGAACTGGAAAAGCGCCATTATGCTGGTGATTGCCTGTGTCCTGCTGTTTCTGGGCATAGTGAAGAAGTTTGAGCCTCTGCTGCTGGTGCCCATCGCCATCGGCATGCTGGTGACCAATCTGCCCGGGGCGGGGATGTTCCACGAGATCCTCTTTGCCGGGGGCCACGTCCACTGGGAGCTGTTCGGCGGCCAGCCCATCACGGCCAGCTTTCTGTCTGAAATGCTGAACAGCGGCGTATCCGCCGATGTGCTACAGCCTTATGCGGACTCCCTGTGGACCGCCGCCCAGAGCATGTTTGGCGCGGATGCACTGAGTCAGGTGGCCGCTCAGGTGGCCGCCGCCACCGGCGACGCTGTGAATTCCATCGCCGTACAGATCCAGACCCTGGCCAGCGCAGAGCAGTTCGCTGCCGCCAGCGGTCTGACCATGAGCAATGTCACCGTTTCCGTGGGCCTGGTGGATGTGCTGTATCTGGGCATCAAGCTGGGCATCTATCCCTGCCTGATCTTCATGGGCGTGGGCGCCATGACCGACTTCGGCCCCCTGATCGCCAACCCCAAGAGCCTGCTGCTGGGCGCTGCCGCTCAGCTGGGCATTTTCCTGACCTATCTGGGCTGCCGTCTGCTGGGCTTTACCGGCGCGGAGTCCTCCTCCGTGGGCATCATCGGCGGCGCGGACGGCCCCACGGCCATCTTCGTCACCGCCATGCTGGCCCCGGCGCTGCTGGGCCCCATCGCCGTGTCGGCCTACTCCTACATGGCCCTGGTGCCCGTCATCCAGCCGCCCATCATGAAGGCCCTGACCACCGAGAAGGAGCGGCAGATCGTCATGAAGCCCCTGCGGGAGGTCAGCAAGCGGGAGAAGATCCTGTTCCCCGTTGTGGTCACGGTGTTTGTGGCCCTGCTGGTGCCCTCCGCCGCGCCGCTGATCGCCTGCCTGATGTTCGGCAACCTGGCCAAGGAGTGCGGCGTGCTGGATCGGCTCAGCAAGACCATGCAGAACGAGCTGATGAACATCGTCACCATCTTCCTGGGCATCAGCGTGGGCGCTACCGCCACCGGCACCACCTTCCTCAGCCCCAAGACCCTGGCCATTATGGGCATGGGCGTGGTGGCCTTCGGCTTCGGCACCGCAGGCGGCGTGCTGCTGGCCAAGTTCATGAACCTGTTCCTGAAGGAGAAGATCAATCCCCTCATCGGCTCCGCCGGCGTGTCCGCCGTGCCTATGGCGGCCCGGGTCAGCCAGAAGGTGGGCCAGGAGGCCAATCCCGGCAACTTCCTGCTGATGCACGCCATGGGCCCCAATGTGGCGGGCGTCATCGGCTCCGCCATCGCCGCAGGCGTGCTGATCTCCCTGTTCGGCTGATAGGAGGTAAATTATGGAATTTTTATCGAATAAGCCCCTGCTGATTACCGATACCATCCTCCGGGACGCCCACCAGTCCCAGGCGGCCACCCGCATGACCATCGAGGATATGCTGCCCGCCCTGGAAACCCTGGACTCCATCGGGTACTACTCCCTGGAGTGCTGGGGCGGCGCAACCTTTGACGCATGTATGCGCTTTCTGGGGGAGGACCCCTGGGAGCGCCTGCGCACCATCCGCAAGCACGTGAAGAACACAAAATTGCAGATGCTGTTCCGGGGCCAGAACATCCTGGGCTATAAGCATTACGCCGACGACGTGGTGGACGCCTTCTGCGCCAAGTCCATCGAAAACGGCATCGACATCATCCGCATTTTCGACGCTCTCAACGACGTGCGCAATCTGGAGCAGGCCATCAAGTCCACCAAGAAATACGGCGGACAGGTGGAGGCCACCCTCAGCTATACCATGTCCCCCATCCACAACGAGGCCTACTTCGTGAAGCTGGCCAAGGAGCTGGAGGAGATGGGCGCGGACATGATCTGCATCAAGGACATGGCCAACCTCCTGTTGCCTATGGACGCCTATTCCCTGGTGAAGGCTCTGAAGGAGACCGTCAGCGTCCCCATCCACCTGCACACCCACAACACCTCCGGCACCGGCGATATGACGCTGCTGATGGCGGCCTATGCCGGGGTGGACATCGTGGACACCGCCCTGTCGCCCATGGCCAACGGCACCAGCCAGCCCGCCACCGAGTCCCTGGTGGCCACGTTGAAGGGAACCGTCCGCGATACCGGCCTGGACCTGGGCAAGATGTCCGATGCCGCCGTCCACTTCCGCCAGGTGGCCCAGCGTCTTCAGGACGCGGGCATTCTGGACCCCAAGGTCCTGCGGGTGGACACCAACACCCTGCTGTATCAGGTCCCCGGCGGTATGCTCTCTAACCTCATTTCCCAGCTGAAGCAGGCCGGGAAGGAGGACAAATACTACGACGTGCTGGCGGAAATTCCCCGGGTCCGCAAGGACTTCGGCTATCCGCCCCTGGTGACGCCCTCCTCTCAGATCGTGGGCACCCAGGCCGTCATGAACATCATCATGGGGGAGCGGTACAAGGTATTCCCCAAGGAGTCCAAGGCCATGCTCAAGGGCGAGTACGGCCAGCTCCCCGGCCAGGTGAACCCGGAGGTCCGGGCCAAGGCGGGCATCGCTCCCGAGGACGTGGTTACCTGCCGTCCCGCCGACCTGCTGGAGCCGGAGCTGGAGAAGTACCGCCAGGAGTTCCGGGGCCTTGCAAAGTCCGACGAGGATGTGCTGAGCCTGGCCCTGTTCCCCCAGGTGGCCCCCAAGTTCATCGAGAAGCGGGACCATCAGCCGGAGCCCGTCAGCGACGATGCACCGGCGGTCCGGGAGCTTTATGTGGACGCCAAGTCCATCCTGTAACAACGACATAATAAAGGGCTTCCACCGGTCGGGTGGAAGCCCTTTATTTATCCAAAGAATTGACTCAGTTCAGACCCAGCAGCTGCATGGCCCGGCCATTCAGATAGGGCTGCAGCAGACTGTAGGGAATCAGGTACGACAGCTCTCCCGTGGCATAGGGAGCAATGGTATAGGGGTTGAACACCACGGTCAGGCCATTGTCATCGAATACCAGGCACTGATCCGCCCAGTTGCCCACGGTGTCCTCATAGTCCTCGAAGAAGGCCTCGGCCCCGTATTCCGTCCAGAGGTCGCTCTTTTGAATCTGATACAGCAGGTTCTCCTTGACGGCGGCCCGCAGGCCCTCGCTGTCCTCGGCCAGGTCCATGATCTTGACGGCCTCGCCGGTGTTCAGGTCGAAGCTCACCGCCACGCGCCAGGAGTTGGGGTGTGCCCCGCCGGAATAGGAGCTGTAGTGCATCTCCACGCACAGGAGCTCCGGCCCCACCCAATAGTCGGTGGTAACGGTATCGGAGTACACATACTCCGGCTGCTCCCAGCGGGAGTCCTCCCCGTTGACACCGGCGTAAGCATCCCGGGCCAGGTTGGTCACGTCTCCCAGAAATTGCAGCTGGTCCTTGCGCCACTGCTCAAAATATGCGTTGATGCCCTCGGCGGCAGCGGCGGTGGCGGTCAGCGTGTCCCCTGAGCCCTCCTGGTTCAGCTGGAACACCTGATAGCTGCCCTTGGCCAGCAGCCGGTCGTCCTCGGCGAAGTTCTCCTTATCTACCTGCTCCAGGGTGATGTTCCAGTCCTGGCCCTCGTCCGTGACCTTCAGCGCGTCATTAGTCGGGCCGGGCAGATTGGGCGCTTCGGTGCCCCGCAGGGACACGGGCTTGGCGCTGCAGGCCGTCAGGCACGCCGCCAGCGTCAGCAGCAGGGCCGCTATCAGAATGATGTACAGTTTCTTCATAGGCATTTCCTTACATGATCCATGGGGTGGCCCGCCAGTCCGCGCCGCAGGCGCTCTGAGACAGGTCGGGATACGCCAGAGTATATAAATCGGTCCAACCGGCCTCCCGGGTGAACAGGTCCTGGGCCATCTGCCCCAGGCGGGATACGTCGGCGGGCTTGGTCAGCACCGGCGCCCCGCGCATCTGCCGCAACAGGGTGCAGCCCCGGGAGCTGGCGGCCAGCAGCCGCAGATAGGGAATGTGCTCCGGCTCCGGCAGCTCCAGATACGCCGCCAGCAGCATCCGCCGCAGCCGGGCCAGGGGATAGCGCCGGGTCTTGGCGGCCTCCAGCAGGCCGTCTATGTCCGCGGCCTGCCGCACCGCCCGGTAAAACCGGCGGTACAGCCCCTCGCCGCCGCCGTCATAGGGGAGAAAGTCCTCCTGGGACATGGTCCGCAGCCGGGCCAGAATGGCCCGCTGGCATGTGTGCATATCCACCGGCCCCCGGCCTGCGGCCATTTCCCGCCGCAGCACCTCCGCCGATTCCCGGGGCAGGAAGGCCATGGCCTCCTCCGTGTGCCCCGCCCGCAGAAGCCTGCGGATGTGGGACGCGGAGGCGATCCCATCCGCCGCGCCGCCGTCGTGGGGTCCGCCCCGGCGCGGGAACGTTATCGGTTCCATGGAAAAATCCGCCCGGCGCAGGGCCTTCAGATACTCGATGGCCAGGATGTTGTTGGGCTGGGACAGCAGCGCCGCGTCCCGGGGGTCCAGCAGCTCCTCCACCGCCGCCTGGCGGCAGCGGGCAAAGGTCTCGCCGCCCTCCAATCTTCGCCGGAGGGTCTCCTGAAAGCTCTCGCCGGAGAGGCAGGCTTCCACCCGTTGCAGGGCCTCCAGGTCGCCGCACTCGCTGCCGAAGGCCAGGTGGGTCACCAGGCCGGTTTTCCGCAGCAGCTCCACGCCGCCCCGGGCAAAGCGCTCCGCCCCGGACACCGCCCAGGGCGTTGGCAGCTCCAGTACCAGGTCCGCCCCGTTCCGGACGGCCATCTCCGCCCGGGCAAACTTGTTCACGGCAGCGAACTCCCCCCGCTGGGTGAAGCAGCCGCTCATGGCGCACACCACCGGTCCCTGCCGGTGCAGCTGCTCCAGCATCCACCGGTGCCCCAGATGGAAGGGGTCATATTCGCAGATCACGCCGAAAACGGGCATGCGATCACCCCTTCCCAGAAAATTACAAATAGTTACAAACCGGTTACAATTCTGCGACAGTCTTCCCGGCATTTTGTACAGGTTATAGGATATTAATCACCACACTGCTTAAAAATGCACTTTTGGTTCATTTCTCAGCTCATTATACCGCATTTTGGGAAATTTTGCAATCCTCTTGACAATCCACCCGGTAAATCCTTACAATATAGGGTGAAAATCGAATTTATCGGGAGGAAACCAACCATGAAAATCGGACTTGTATACGCCATGACCGGCGAGATTGAAAGCCTACTGACCCAGGAGAATGCCCAGCCTTTGCAGACCGTGGCCGGGGTGCCGTTTTATCAGATCCGGCCGGACGTCATCGCCTGTGCCGGGGGCGTCAGCAAGGTCAACGCCGCCATGGCTACCCAGCTGCTGATCAGCCTGTATCAGCCGGACCTGGTGCTCAACGCCGGTGTGGCCGGGTGCTTCGAGAATATGCCCATCGGCTCCATCGTTCTGGCGGAAGGGTTTTTGCAGCACGATGTGGATACCAGCACCCTGGGCGACCGTGTGGGACTGGTGTCCACGGTGAACCGGGTGCAGTTCCCCACCAGCGATCCGGACCGGGCCAGGGCTGCCATGGACCGGGTGGGCGTCCCTTACCGCACCGGCTGGGTGGCCACCGGCGACTGGTTCGCCACCGACACGCCCCGGGCCCACTGGATCGCCGACACCTTCCACCCCCTGCTGTGCGACATGGAGGGCTGCGCCGACGCCCAGGTGTGCCTGCGCAACAACGTGCCCTTCATGTCCATCAAGTCCGTGTCCGACTGCCTGTTTGAGCACCACGACTTCGTGTTCAATTTTCCCACGGCCATGCGGGACCTGAACCGGGTGGTCATGGCCTTTGTGGACCAGCTGGAGGCGTGACATGGAACGGATCGCCAGCTTCACGGTGAACCACGACGTGCTGGTTCCCGGCCTGTACCTGTCCCGCCGGGACGGAGACGTCACCACCTTCGACCTGCGCTTCAAAAAGCCCAACACCGGCGACCTGCTGACCAATGCCCAGATGCACTCGGTGGAGCACATCATCGCCACTTTCCTGCGCAACAGCCCGGAAAAGGACGCCGTGATCTACTTCGGCCCCATGGGCTGCCAGACGGGGTTTTACTTCCTGTTCGACAGTCGGCGCCTGACGGATGAGGCGGCCATCCGCCTGGTGCAGCGGGTGTTCGCCGCCGGGGCGGTCTATGACGGTCCCATGCCCGGCAAAAGCGCCGCAGAGTGCGGCAACTTCCGCAATCTGGACACGGCCCTGGCCCGGGACTGCTGCGCCTGGTATGCAGACCGGATCCGGGATTGGACGCCGGAAAGCCTGGTCTATCCCCAGGCGGAGGCAGAATGAAAAACGGCCCCTGGTTGTCAATTCGTTGACAACCAGGGGCTGCTATGGTATCATGGCCCCAATCTTTTCCAAATCAGGAGGGGCCATGTCCGCACGAAAGCTGGTATATACCGCGCTGCTGGCCGCATTGACGGCGGCAGGCGCGTTTATTCGTATTCCGATAGGGATCTCCGTTATCACCCTGCAGTTCCTGTTTACCGCCATGGCGGGGGTACTGCTGGGGCCGGGCGGCGGAGCCCTGAGCCAGGGGGTCTATGTGGCTCTGGGGCTTGTGGGGCTGCCGATCTTCACCGCCGGAGGCGGCTTCGGCTATGTGCTTCAGCCCTCTTTCGGGTTCCTGCTGGGACTGATCCCCACCGCCGCCGTCATCGGCGCTCTGAGCCGCCGCAGCAGCTCGCCGGTGAGGCTGGCCCTGGCCTGCGGGGCGGGACTGGCGGTTCTCTATGCCGTGGGGGTGCCCTATATGGCGCTGATCCTCAACGGCTATCTGGGCAAGGGCATCAGCGCGCCGGCCCTGCTTTGGTCGGGGATGCTGATCTATCTGCCGGGGGACGCCGCGAAAATCGCCGTGACGGCCCTGCTGTGCCCGGTGCTGCGCAGGCGCATTCCCGGGCTGCGGTAGGGGAGAGGGCGCCGGATAGGGCGGGTTCAAATCTACCATACCACGCCGGTAGGCGGATTGCAAGGAAAAGTTTCGCAAATTCCGCAATTTCGGCTGATTGTGCAGGGAAGCACCGGAGGGGATTCTTTATTTTGATAAATATTCCGTCTTGACGGGGGAGGGCGGCGGCAGTAGAATTTGAAAGTATTTTTAATATGGTATTCTGCGGGTAAGGAGTGGTCACGATGAAGCATATTTTTGTTACCGGCGGCGTGGTGTCCGGGCTGGGAAAGGGCATCTGCGCGGCGTCCCTGGGGCGGCTGCTGAAGCAGCGGGGCTTCCGGGTGAAAAACCAGAAGTTCGACCCCTATTTCAATGTGGACCCCGGCACCATGAGCCCCTTTCAGCACGGCGAGGTGTTCGTCACCGATGACGGCGCGGAGACGGACCTGGACCTGGGGCACTATGAGCGGTTTGTGGACGAGTCCCTGACGGGGAACGCGTCCGTGTCCTCGGGCAAGGTGTTCTGGAACGTGCTGAACCGGGAGCGGCAGGGAGGCTATCTGGGCGGCACGGTGCAGATCATCCCCCATGTTACCGACGAGATCAAGCGGCGCATTTACGCCATGGACGACGGCGAAACGGACATCATCATCACCGAGGTAGGCGGCACCGTGGGCGACATCGAGAGCCAGCCCTATCTGGAGGCCATCCGCCAGGTGGCGGCGGAGAAGGGCCGGGAAAACGTGCTGTATATCCATGTGCCCCTGGTGGTGTCCATCCCCGGCACCGGGGAGCTGAAAAGCAAGCCCACCCAGCACTCCGTGAAGGAGCTGCTGTCCGTGGGCATTCAGCCGGATATTCTGGTGTGCCGCACCGACAGTCCCCTGCCGGAGGACCTGCGGCGGAAGATCGCTCTGTTCTGCAACATGGAGGAGGACTGCGTTATCCAGAATCTGACGGCCTCCACCCTGTATGAGGTGCCCCTGCTGCTGGAGCGGGAGGGCCTGTGCCGGGTGGCCTGCCGGAAGCTGGGACTGCCCCAGCGGGAGCCGGACCTGGCCGAGTGGACGGCCCTGGTGCAGCGCATCAACGGGGTGCATAAAACCGTGCAGATCGCCCTGGTGGGCAAGTATACCGGCCTGCATGATGCGTATCTCAGCGTGGCGGAGTCCCTGTTCCACGCGGGAACGGCCTGCGACGCCAGGGTGAACATCAAGTGGGTGGACTCCGAGAGCCTGACGGCGGAGAACGTGGAGCAGGTGCTGGGGGATTGCAGCGGCATTCTGGTGCCCGGCGGCTTCGGCGACCGGGGCATCGAGGGGATGGTCCTGGCGGCGCAGTACGCCCGGGAGAAGGACGTGCCGTATTTCGGCATCTGCCTGGGGATGCAGATCGCCGTCATCGAATATGCCCGGCACGTGGCCGGGTGGGCCGACGCCCACAGCGCGGAGTTCTCCGGCCTGACCGCCCATCCGGTGATCGCTCTGATGCCGGATCAGGTGGGCATTACCGCCAAGGGCGGCACCATGAGGCTGGGCAAGTACCCCTGCGTGCTGGCGGAGGGTACCCTGGCCCGGGCCGCCTACGGCGCCGCCGACATCTCCGAGCGGCACCGGCACCGGTATGAGTTCAACAACCAGTTCCGCCGGGAGCTGCAGGACGCCGGACTGCGGCTGGCGGGGCTGTCCCCGGACGGGCATCTGGTGGAGATCGTGGAGGAACCCGCCAATACCTGGTTTGTGGGGGTGCAGTTCCACCCGGAGTTCAAGAGCCGTCCCAACCGGCCCCATCCGCTGTTCGTGGGCTTTGTGCAGGCCTCCCTGAACAAGCAGGGCTGACGGCGGCAGGCCATGGCGCATACACTGGAATGCGGAAACGGCTCCCGCGGCAGCGCGGGAAAATCCATCCGTTTTCCGGGAGGAGTTCTATGGCTTCCTTTACCAATATGGCAACGTTATCCTATAACGGCAGCCAGATCAATTCCAACGTGGTCACCGGCGAGCTGCGGGACGCCCTGACCGTTACCAAGACGGCGGTGTCCGGCAGCTACCGGCCCGGGGACACGGTAACGTATGTGGTGACCCTGACCAATACCGGCACGGCGCTGACCGGGCTGACCCTGACCGACGACCTGGGCGGCTATACCGCCGGGGGCCAGACGGTGTATCCCCTGTCCTATGAGGCGGGCAGCGTCCTCTATTATAACGGCGGCACGGCCCA
>OFMU01002280.1_pt1 | contig 10687 bp, 10 predicted proteins | sample 1541861 | NCBI WGS metagenome assembly OFMU01 (sample SAMN04209238, study PRJEB22552) | human gut metagenome | biome: gut; material: feces | host: Homo sapiens | place: USA: Oklahoma
CAAGGATCTCGGCTGGGGACGACGTTTTGGCGTCAATGTTATAAAGCTTGTCCACGGTAAGCGCAGAAAGAACATGCCCGCCGGTAACACGGCGCTTGCCGCCGGGGACACGATCTATGTCGTCGGCGAGCGCGAGAACCTGCGTACGCTGCGTCTCAGCCTCGGCCTTGAGGAGAGCGCCGATGCTCCGACGCTCAGGGAGTATATCGGCTCCGAGAGCAAGGCGGAGGGCAGCCTGTATTCCTACGCGCTGCACGTTGATAAGGGCGACTCCCTTGACGGGCGCAGCATAAAAGACAGCGGCATCCGCGAGAACTATGACTGCATGATCCTTGGCCTGCAGCGCGGCAACCTGCCCATTGTCCAGCCGGATGTCAACATGACCATTCAGGATAACGATATCGTCTGGCTGCTCGGCACACGCGTGATGGCCGGTAAGGTCCTGCGCGACGCGGACGTGTAACGTCGAAGTAAAATGCTCATAACGCAATTGAAGCCCGGATCGCTCCGGGCTTCATGGCTGTGGTTGTATTCAGTTTTCAGTGCTTCTGTCACTCGGCGGCGGTTCTATTTTGCCGTCGATGTAAGCCGGGGACTTTGTCTCAGGCAGTGCGGTCATCCGTGCGCTTTCATTTATCAGCACCAGCATCCATATACCGGTGAGCATCAGTGAAACAGCTTGCTGCATTCATGTACCTCCGCATTCCGTTTTGGATCTGTCGATCGGGTATATAGACGCGCTTTTTGTAAAAAAGTTCCTTGTCAGTAAATGGTACACCCATGACTTGACTATCCGGCCAATGAGTGGTAAATTGTTATACGCACCTGCCGGTGTGGTGAAATGGTAGACACAAGGGACTTAAAATCCCTCGCTGGCAACAGTATACCGGTTCGAGTCCGGTCACCGGCACCATCATGGTCAGCCAATTTTGATGACACTGCTCCCAATGCAGTGTCATCAAGGCTTTCCGGGCTCAAAAGGCTCGGAAAATTTTTTATTTTTCCATTGATGACAACCTCTGTTTTTGAGCGACTGACCGGACTCGAACCGCCGTTTAACGGGATTTCAGAGTTTATCTGTGAGTTGCCGGATGTTGTGAGCGAGAGATAAGCAGGTGAATTGAATAGACAACAGAATCGGCGTCACTGTTTACATAGACAACATCTGGACGCTGATGAAGTACGAGGTAACGGATATACAGGTTATTTCCCCAGACGATGTAGATGCGATAAAGATACAGGATGGGCGTGACCTTGTGACTCTTCTGACCTGCTATCCGCCGGATACCGGCGGGCGGCAAAGGCTCCTCGTCTTCTGCGAGAGGTCAGAAGAATAGAGAACCAGAGATTTTCCAATCAGCGGTTGGAAAATCTCTGGTTTAGTTTCCATTCGTAAACAGCACGCTTAAATAATCTGTATGGGCATCCAAGACCCGTATGATCTCTATCGTGTTTTCTGTAACCTCATAGAAGACTATCTGTTTGCTTACAATCAAGTATCTATATTGTACCGTTTCATTAAGGTCGAACTTTAAGCTCAGTAATGCTCCCATATACGGGTTTTCCCGCAGAAAAGAAATGCTGTTAAAAATTCTTGAGTTCAGCTCTCTGGTCGCTGACGGATTTTTCAGGTTGTATTTGATATACCTGAGCGTAGCCTGCACATCGGCTATGGCAGCCGGTCGCCACTGAACTTTCATAGCTTATCTACATCCAGCATTTCAATTGCGGTCTCGTTGCTTATGAAATCGCCGGACTGCTTGCCTTGCTCAAGTTCACCCATGAGCTTTTTTAGTGCAGCAGCTTTGAGCAGCTCGGCGTTATCTGAAGATACCAGGAACGGAAAGCCGCCGACATTGAGTGATTGCTGGATAAACACATTTATGGCCTGGGTAAAGCTCAAACCGTTTTTAGCATAGACCTCTTCGACTTGACGCTTAACTTCGGGGTTTATGCGAAAATGATAGATCTCACTTTTAGGAGCAGCAGATATATTATGATCCATTGCGATTCCTCCTTCTGCCCTTATTATAAGCTACGACAGAAGGGAAATCAAGCATATGTAGCACGTTTGGCCTACGTTTATCAAGCGCATAGCCAACCCGCTTAAAACATGATAAAAAAGTTACCCGACTTTCATGTCAACTGTATCATCCGTCAAGTATGGAGCATACAACAACTTGCTTATTATCTTGCGTATTTTCTCGATACTTCAGCGATATACTCTCCTATTTCTACTCAAGATTGGCAGGTTCCAGGAGCAGTCGTCCAAAATGGACGGCTGCTCCTGATTTATTGTTCCACTAATACGCTTCTATTTCCTTCAGCGTCAGGTCGCGCCCGGTCAGCGGCGTGAGCTTTTCTCCACCGCAGTTCGGGCAGCGCAGCTGCTCAAGCTCGGCGGTGAACTCCGCGCCGCAGTCAAGGCAGCGCACCGTGCCCGGCAGCGTCTCGACAACGAAGCGCGTATCCTGATACGCCGTCCCGTCCGTCACGGCCGTCCAGCAGTCGGAAAGATACGCCGGGATGACGCCCGAGAGCGTGCCCACCTCAACGGTGACTTTCTTCACGCACTCGAGCTCCTCGTCCTTTGCGACGCTGTCAACCATTTTGAGCAGCGCGTCGCATATGCCCAGCTCGTGCATTACTTCGCGACCGCCTTTTTGACGATGCCGCCGGTGCGCTTGACAAGATTTTCCGCGACCTTGATGGGCATTGCCTCAAAGGGCTTGGCGTGCCAGTCGCGCACTTTCTTGAGATGGATCGCGTCAAACTTGCACTTGGTGGTGCACAGGCCGCAGCCGATGCAAAGATAGCTGTCGACCTTCGTCGCGCCGCAGCCGAGGCAGCGGGCGCACTCCTTGCGTACCTGCTCCTCCGTAAATGTCGCGCGCGCATCCGCAAAGGTCTTGGCCTTTGCCGCGTTATAGCCCGGCTGCTGGCGGCGGTCATTGTCAAACGACGCCACATCGAGCATGACGTGCTCCTTGTCGAGCGCCCGGTACTCACGTCTGTCGCGCCCCGCGGTCAGTGTCTGGCCGGGGTGGACATAGCGGTGCAGCGATATCGCCGCTTCCTTGCCCGCGGCTATCGCGTTGATGGCAAAGCTCGGACCGGTATAGCAGTCGCCGCCCACAAAGATATCCGGCTGTGCGGTTTGATAGGTCAGGGCGTCAGCCTCGGCGGTACCTTTCTTCGTCGTCACAAGCCTGCCCACATCAAGGCCGCCCCAATCGACGGTCTGGCCGATCGCGCCGATCACGCTGTCAAGCTCTATCGTCTCAAACTTACCGGTGCCGACGCTTATGCGGCGTCCCTTCTCGTCAGGCTCGCCAAGCTCCATTGCTTCGACCTTGAGCGCGCTGACCTTGCCGTCATGGCCGATGATCTCGACAGGTGCGTTGAGGAAGCGGAACTTCACGCCCTCTTCCATCGCCTCTTTGACCTCTTCGGGGTCGGCAGGCATTTCGTCCTGAGAGCGGCGGTAGATGATATAGGTCTCCTCCGCGCCGAGACGCACCGCGCTGCGGCACACATCCATCGCGACGTTGCCGCCGCCTATGACCGCACAGCGCTTGCCGATTGCGGGCTTATTGCCGAGGTTCACCTCGCGCAGGAACTCCACGCCGCCGAACACGCCCTCAAGCTCCTCGCCGGGGATATTGAGCTTTGCCGACTTCTGCGCGCCGATGGCGAGATAGAAGCCCTTGTAGCCCTCGTCCCGAAGCTGCTGGATCGTGACGTCCTTTCCGACCTCGACACCGCAGCGGAACTCAACGCCCATCTCGCGGAGGATATCTATCTCGGCATTGAGCACGTCTTTTTCAAGACGGAAGGCCGGTATGCCGAGCGTGAGCATGCCGCCGGGGACGGGGTTACGGTCAAACACCGTGACGGGGTAGCCCTTGTTTGCAAGGTAATATGCGCAGCTCATACCGGCAGGGCCCGCGCCGATTATAGCGATCTTCTCGGTATAGGGTCTGCCGATCTGGTTCACCATCTTGGGGATAAAGCGCGTCGCCTCGTTCATGTCATGGTCTGCGATAAATCGCTTGACCTCGTCTATCGCGACGGCTTCATCGACGCTGCCGCGGGTGCATTCGGCCTCGCAGCGCTTGTTGCATATGCGTCCGCAGACCGCCGGGAACGGGTTCTCTTTCTTTATAAGCTCCAGCGCGTCGGTGTATCTGCCCTGCGCGGCAAGCTTCAGATAGCCCTGCACGGGGACGTGCGCGGGGCAGGCGGCCTTGCAAGGGGCAGTGCCGGTGGGCATAACGTCCTCGCGGTTCTCGCGGTAATTTTCATTGACAGCCTTGGCGAAGTTGAAAGTCTCAGTGACCTTGGTATATTCAGGCTCGGGCAGCGCGCAGTCGGCGCAGAGCTTCTGACCGAGCTTCAGGGCGTTTCCGGGGCAGACCTCGACGCACTGCGCACAGGCGACGCACTTCGCCTCGTCCACTTCGGCGACGAAGTTTGAGCGGATCGCGTCGCGCGCGCCGAACATCAGCCCCGCGCGCAGACCGAAGCAGGCGCAGGCGCAGCAGTTGCAGATTGCGGCGCTCTCGCCCGCTCCCTCTATGTTCGGGATATCGTGCATGAGGCCGTTTTCCTCGGCGCGCTTGACTATTTCAAGCGCTTCCTCGCGCGTTATCTGCCTTGCACGGCCGGTGCGTATGTAGTGCTCCGCGCCCTTGCCCATCTGCACGCACATGTCCTCCGCGAGATGGCCGCAGCCGTCGCCGAGGCTCGTGCGCGAAGCGCGGCAGGAGCAGGGCGAAACGGAGAAAACATCGTATTTATCAAGATAGTGGCTCAGGCGCTCGTCATCGGTCACGCCGGGGATGCCCTCTATCGCACTCTCCACCGGGATAACACGCATGAGCCCGTAGCCGTCCGGCAGGATGGGACCCATGCTCTGCATACGCAGGCGGGTATATTCCTCGAACGCGCGGCCGACCTCCGGGTGCTCACGCAGAAGCTCCTGATTGTTGACCATCATTTCGAGTATGCCGGGTGCGAAGATCTGCATGAAATAGCTGTCCTCATCCGTGCCGTCGATCCTGCAGCGGCGGAAGACGCCGTAGTACACAAGTCTGTCAAGCGAGGGCTGTATCTCATCCACCGTCCTGCCGACCTTATCCGCCAGCCACTGCGCCGTGCGTTCCTTGCGAAGCCCGGCGGCAATGGCAATATCGGCCTCTTCGTCGGTCACGATATCGGCCATGCAGTAGTATTCCGGGGCATTCTCATCTATCTTGACGAGCATACCGGAGGCGCCGCCTATGATCTTTGCGAGCTTAACTATTTTGGGTCTGAGCTGTGCCATAATTACCTCTCCTATCCATTTTTTGTTTCTATCCCTGAATATGATTATAGCTGAATGTCATCATTTTGACAAGGCTTTTTGATATAAAAGCACCCGCGCGTTAGAATCGCGTAGGTGCAGTGTTTTCAATGCTTTGCGAGCACAGTCAGCAGGCGCTCACGCAGCAGGGCGCAGCGCTCCGCCTTGTCCCCGCCTGAGAGGAGAGACGCCGGGTCGACAGGCTCGGCAAGGGAGAAGTCAGGCAGGGCGTTTCTGCCGAACTGCTCGCTTGCCAGATCGACGAACACGCCGCCGATGCGATTGAAGCTGTGCCGCCCGCCGCCGTCGAGCGGCAGGGAATATACCTCGCCGCCGAAGAACTCATACACCAGCGCCGCGGTGATCGTACACTGGCCGATACTCGGGTTGGCCGCCGACCACTCGGGGCGGAAGCGCTCAGAGCAGGTCTCTGTGTTCCACGCTTTGAGGCAGGCGAGATAAAACTCGCCTATCGTCTCAGCGCCGCAGGGCTTGACGGGGCGGATGTCCTCCGCATGCTTCCAGCCGCAGAAGCGGTAAACGGGGTCATATTTATATCCGGTGTTCTCCATAAGCTTTATTGACATATCTTCAACTCCTTGATCATACAAGCATTATCGCGGTGAGCATATGATCCGCGCCGGGTCCGCCGTCATGCAGCTGCCGCCGGTGCGAGTAAAACCGGCCGTCATGGTAGGTACACAGGCCGCAGTCATATATCCTGTCCGGTCGCACTCCGCAGCGCTCGAGAGAGAGGCGTATGGCTAAATTCACATCCAGGGTATACTTCCCGTTGGGCTTCGGCAGGAAGAGCCGGGTGATATCACTTTGACTATAATTGACCATGAACGGCTCCATCAGATCCCCGCCGACCTCATAGCAGCGGCGGCAGATGCAAGGGCCGAAAGCGGCCATGACATTTTCCGGCTCCGTGCCATACTCCTGCTGCATTTTCTCCACCGCCTTGACGGCGATGAGAGAAGCCGTCCCCTTCCAGCCGCTGTGAACCATGCCGACGGCTTTGTTCACAGGGTCGAGCAGATAGACCGGGGTGCAGTCCGACTCCATGGAGGTCAGCAGCAGGCCGCGCTCATTCGTGATAATTCCATCGGCGGGCTCAACGGGGTCGCTGCGCCAGAAAGTGTTCATCCCGGCATCGGCATGGGTGACGGGGCGCACAATGTCCGTATGCCGCTGGAAGGTGGAGACGATGTCCTTTTCCGTCAGGCCAAGGTGGCTGAGCACCTCGCGGTAGCCGCGATGTCCCTCCTCGGAGTTGCTGAGCCAGCAGCCGTGCCCCTTAGAGGTGAAGACGGTTTTCACAAGCCCCGTCGCGTCAAACGCTTCTATATTATAATAGTCCATTTTGTTTCTCTCCGTGTTGAGCTTTATGCCCATAATATAACACTAAACGGGCAAAAAATCTACATTTCGGGGCTTGAAATCGGGTTTCGGCAGTGCTATACTCTGCTCCTGCATCAAGGCTGAAACAGCCATAACATGATGTGCGAGGGAAATATGCAGCGTACGCACAGGGCTCATTACCATCACAGCCGGACAATAGAGATGACCTCAGGGTCGCTCTGGAAAAATATACTTCTCTTCAGCATACCGCTTGTGCTGACTCAGCTATTGGAGGTTCTGTTCAACCTCAGCGACGTCGCCGTGGCGGGGAAGTTCGCGGACTACCGGGCGCTCGGCGCGGTGGGTTCGACAACGCAGCTCGTCACGCTCTTCACGGGCTTTTTGATAGGACTTGGCAGCGGCGTAAACGTCGAGGTCGCGCGCTCGCTCGGCGCAGAGGACAGGGAAAGAACGGAGAAGAACATCCACACCTCCTTCATCATCTGCGCAGCGGCCGGTGTGCTGCTGTGCCTTATATGCCGCGTCTTTGCAAGGGACATATTAGTGCTGCTGCGCACAAAGGACGAGCTGCTTGAGGGCGCGGTGCTGTACTTCAGCATATATGCGCTGGGCATGCCGGCGATGGCGGTATATAACTTCGGCAACGGTGTGCTGAGCGCAGCCGGGGACACGAAAAGACCGCTGCTGTACCTGACGATATCAGGCATACTGAACGTGATACTGAACCTGTTCTTCGTCATAAAGTGCCACATGGCAGCCGACGGCGTCGCTATTGCGAGCGTCATAGCGCAGGTGCTGTCGGCGGTGATGATAACGGTGCACCTCTGCCGCCGGGACGACGACTGCCGCCTGTCCCTCTCAAAGCTCCGCTTCAACGTCCCGAGCGCAAAGCGTGTGCTGATGCTCGGAATCCCGACGGGGCTTCAGAACGCTATATTCGCGGTGGCAAACATGTTCGTGCAGACGGGCGTGAACACCTTCGACGCGGTCACAGTCTCCGGAAACTCCGCGTCGGTCAATGCCGACGAACTGATATTCAACACGCAGGCTGCGTTCTACACGGCCTGTTCGAGCTTCATAAGCCGCAACTGGGGCGCAGGGCGCAAGGAGCGCATACTCAAGAGCTACATCGCAAGCCTTACATACGCCTTCGCGGCGGGCGCGATATGCGGTGTGCTGCTGCTCTGCTTCGGAAGAGAGTTCCTGTCGATATTCGCAAACGAGCAGGCGGTCATAGACGCGGGGATGCAGCGCATAAAGATCATGGGCTTTTCCTACGGAATATGCGCGTTTATGGACTGCTCGATAGCTGCGGCGCGCGGACTCGGGAAGAGCATAGTGCCGATGATAATAGTCGTTCTCGGCTCCTGCGTCTTCCGCGTGGTGTGGATATACACGGTGTTTGCGTTCTATAAAACGATACCGTCACTCTATCTGCTGTACTTCTTCTCTTGGGCAATAACCGGCGCTGCCGAGACGCTCTACTTCCGCAAAGTATACAAGCAGTGCATGGCGGGGACGCGGGCGTAGGCTTTCCTTTTATATTGAGTTTATATGCTTCCGGTTTCTTCCGGAAGCATATTTTTTACAAAAATCTTCTTTTCCCCGTTGACACTTTCCGGGAGCCGGTTTATAATTCTTTATGTCGCTACATCGCTAATGTGGTAATCAGTTAAACACAGTCAATGAAGAGATAAGGGGAAACAAGATGGCAGTTATTATAGTTATCCTGGTCATATACATGGCCGGTATGCTGGCGATAGGCTTTGCCGGGAAGAAAAAGAGCGCGACCATGACGGAGTTCCTCACAGCGGGCAAGTCCGGCGGTATGTTCGTAATGGTGTGCACATACATCGGCGCACACGTCGGCAACGGTATTGTCGTCGGCGGTGCGCAGTACGGCGCGGAATACGGCATAGGCGGTATGTGGTACGGCCTCGGCGCGTGCCTGTCCTATGTGCTCTTCGCGCTGGTAATGTCAAGGCTGCTGTATACCCGCGGATATATCACCATTCCCGATCTCATCCGCGACCGTTATAAGAGCAAATTTGCTTCCGTGCTGATGGCGGTGCTCAATATCTGCGCAACGCTCGGCATCATGGCAGCCCAGATAATGGCAGGATGCGCACTGTTTGAAGCGCTCGGCCTTAACCCGACCCTCGGCGGGGTCGTGATGGCGGTGGTCGTATTTATCTACTGCTCGATCTCCGGTATGTGGGGAGTTATGATAACGGACTCCGTGCAGACTCTCGTGATATTCTTCTCTACGGTTTTCTGCATCGTTATCGTTGCAATGCAAGGCGGGTTTGACGCCATATCGGCTGCACTGCCCGCAAGCGCTTTCGATCCTGTCCCGTTCAGCGGGGAGCGCCTTGTGATGATGCTCGTTCCCAGCGCGCTCAACGGGCTTATCTCCGGCGCGGCCTACCAGCGCACGGCCTCCTGCAAGGATGAAAAGGTCGCGTTTTGGTCGCCGATAATCGCGGCGGCAGCGCTGATCCCGTTTGTTATAATGCCGGTCGTTATAGGTATGTACGGAAAGGCGCTTTTCCCGGATGCGCCGATGGCTTCGATCCTCTTCACGGTCGTCCTGCAGGATATGCCCCCGATCGTCGCCGGGCTGATGATCGCAGCGGTTCTCTCGGCGGTCATGTCCACGATGGACATAGGCCTGCTCAATGTCACTGCGAACGCCGTCAACGACATTTACTTCAAGACGCTCAACCCCAAGGCAGATGAAAAGAAGCTCGGCCGTCTGTCCGCCATAGTCACACTCGTATCCGGTGTGATAGCGCTTATACTCGCTATCAGCTCTTCGAGCATACTTTCGCTGCTGTCCTCCACCTACTCGATAATGAACGCCGGTGCGCTCGTCATGGTCCTCGGCGGCATTTTCTGGAAGAAAGGCACCAAGGAGGGCGCAATCGCCAGCGCTCTATGCGGCATGGCCATGATCATTCTCAACAAGTGCGGCGTGCAGATCCCGTACATTGCCTTTACCTCTCTCATCCCGGCGCTGATAGCTTACATCGTTGTAAGCCTTGCGACGCAGCCTAAGAACGCCGAAGCGAAGTAAACGCATGGCAGGAGGAAAAGCACACATGGAATATAAATACCCGCATCTGTTCAGCCCTATCAAGGTAGGGCGGCTGACGCTCAAGAACCGCATTGAGGCCGCGCCCGTCAACATCTCGAACCTGCCGATAAGCGGGTATCCGACGGCGGAGAACATCGCGATCTTTGAGGGGAAAGCGAAAGGCGGAGCGGCAATAGTTCACATGGGTGAATGCCGCATCGACATGAAGACCGGCATTTCACACAAGCTCTGCATCGCGCTGGACGACCCGGAGGTGCTCCCCTATCTCCACGCGGCGACGGACGCGATAAAAAAGCACAACGCCTTTGCGGCGGTAGAGCTGATACATCCGGGCACGCGCGCAAACCCCGAATACTACGACGGACCCATCTGGGGACCGAGCGCCGGGCCGGGGCATCTCGGCAAGGATTACAGCGAGCTTGACCAGAAGACCATAGACTATATCGTTGAGCGCTTCGGCGACGCCGCGGAGATGGCAAAGCTCGGAGGGGTGGATATCGTGATGATCCACGCCGGGCACGGATGGCTGCTGCACCAGTTCCTCTCACCGCTCAACAACCGCAGGACGGACAAATACGGCGGCTGCCTCGAAAACCGCGCCCGCATCACGATGGAAGTCATCGCAAACATCCGCAAAAAATGTGGGGACGATTTCCCCATTGAGGTGCGCATGAGCGGCACCGAGATCGTCGAGGGCGGGCTGACGCTTGAAGACCAGATAGAATTCGCAAAGCTTCTGGACGGCAAGGCAGACCTCATCCATGTGACCTCCGGAACATTCCACGTCCCCTCGACCAACCAGCACATGATACCCAATGGGTTTCTCCCGCAGGGCTGCAACGTCTATCTCGCCGAGGCGATCAAGAAAGAAATCAAGCACA
>OFMU01002288.1_pt1 | contig 10673 bp, 6 predicted proteins | sample 1541861 | NCBI WGS metagenome assembly OFMU01 (sample SAMN04209238, study PRJEB22552) | human gut metagenome | biome: gut; material: feces | host: Homo sapiens | place: USA: Oklahoma
CCTGTGCCTGCTGTTCGTGGTGTTCTTCAACGGATGGGGCGCCTTTGCCGGGTGGGTGAACTCCTGGCAGTCGGCGGTGGTGCTGCCGGAGCGGCTGACCATGGGCTTCGGCACCCTGCTGATCGCCCACATCTGCTTCAACATCCCCTATGTCATCCTGTCTGTTGGTCCCAAGCTGCGCCAGATGGACCGGAACCTCATCGACGCGGCCCAGGACCTGGGCTGCACCTGGATGCAGGCCTTCTGGCGGGTGGTGATCCCGGAGATCAAGCCCGGCATCGTGTCCGGCGCGCTGACGGCCTTCACCATGTCCGTGGATGACTTCATCATCAGCTACTTTACCGCCGGAACCAGCGCCTCCACCCTGGCCATGACCATTTACGGCATGACCAAAAAGCGCGTCAGCCCGGAGATCAACGCCATTTCCACCCTGCTGTTTGTGACGGTGCTGGTGCTGCTGGCCATCATCAACCTGCGTGACAGCCACGCCGCCCGGCGGGAGCATCACGCGGCGGTGTCCGCCGCCTCCGGCGGACCGGTGAAGCCCCACCGGCGGCCCAACAAGCTGCTGCGCCGGGTGGCGGCCGGAGCCATGGCCTGCGCCTTAGTGGCGGTGCTGGTGGTCACCGGACACTCCGTCCAGTCGGAGCGGGTGGTGAACGTATGCTCCTGGGGCGAGTATATCGACGAGGAGCTGATCACCCGGTTCGAGGAGGAGACCGGCATCCGGGTGAACTATCAGACGGCGGAGAGCAACGAGGCCCTGTATTCCCTGATTAAAATGGGCGGCGCGGACTTCGACGTTATCGTCCCCTCGGACTATATGATCGCCCGCCTGATTCAGGAGGATATGCTGGCGGAGCTGGACTACAGCCACATTCCCAATTTCCAACTCATTGACGACACCTACAAGAACCTCAGCTACGACCCGGAGAACAAGTACACCGTGCCGTACACCTGGGGCACCCTGGGCATTATCTACAACACCACCATGGTGTCCGAGCCTATTACCAGCTGGGACGCCATGTTCGATCCCCAGTACGCCGGTCAGGTGCTGATGATCAACAACTCCCGGGACGCTCTGGCCGCGGCTCTGCTGGACCTGGGCTACAGCATCAATACCACGGACCCCGGCCAGCTGGAGGAGGCCTTCAACCTGCTGAAAACCGCCAAGGACAGCGGCGTGTATCAGGCCTTCGTCATGGACGAGGTGTTCCAGAAGATGGAGGGCGGCAACGCCGCCATCGCCATGTACTACGCCGGCGACTACCTGACCATGCTGGAAAACAACGAGGACCTGGCCTTCGTTATCCCGGAGGAGGGCAGCAACTGGTTCGTGGACGCCATGTGCGTCCTGAAGGACACCCAGCACATGTCCGAGGCGGAGGAGTGGATCAACTTCATCGCCTCCACGGACTCCAACCTGGCCAACATGGACTATATCTGGTATGCCTCCCCCAACCGGGAAGCCCTGGAGCAGTACCCGGCCTACTATGCGGAGGTCAACGAGGAGGAGCTGGACCCGGAGATCTACGAAATCATGGCGCCTCCGGCGGAGACCCTGGACCGCTGCGAGATCTATGAAAACCTGCCCAAGGACACCCTGCGGCTGTATGACCGGCTGTGGACCAGGCTGGGCGTATAAAGGAGGAACGGATATGATCGAAATCGGCAAATCCTATACCATTGAGCAGGTGGTCACCCCGGAGATGACCGCCCGGGCCATCGGCTCCGGCGGCCTGGAGGTGTTCGGCACCCCGTTTATGATGGCCATGATGGAGCACGCCGCCATGGACTGCGTGCAGCCGGACCTGCCGGAGGGCAAGGGCACCGTGGGCGTGGACATTCAGTCCAGCCACCTGGCCCCCACCCCTGTGGGCATGACCGTCCGGGCCACGGCCACCGTCACCGGCGTGTCCGAAAACGGCAAGCTCATCACCTTCCGGGTGGAAGCCAGCGACGACTGGGGCCCCATCGGCGAGGGGACCCACACCCGAGCCATCATCGCCAACGAACGCTTCCTGCAGAAGTGCAACAGCAAGCTGACGGAACGGAAATAACCCCCGCAGCTTCCAAAGAGGGAGGAGAGCGCCGCTCTCCTCCCTCTTTTTGCAATGCCCGCAAAAAAAGTTGTCCCGCCCCTTCAAAAGCTCTTGCAATCAGAGGACGGGAACCGTATAATATAAGTTCAGTGTGAAAACACGGGATTACGACCGAATAAGGAGTGTGAGACAATGACCGAGGAAGTGAAGGCCCCTCTGACGGAGGAGAGTGCCGAAAGCAAAAACTTTATTCTGAACTTTATCGACGAGGACATCGCAGAGGGTGGCCGGTTCCAGGGACTGACCGTTCACACCCGTTTCCCGCCGGAGCCCAACGGCTATCTGCACATCGGCCACTGCAAGGCCCTGTGCATCGACTTCGGCACCGCCGAGCGTTACGGCGGCCTGTGCAACCTGCGCATGGACGACACCAACCCCGCCAAGGAGGACACCGAGTATGTGGATGCCATCCAGCAGGATATCCACTGGCTGGGCTTCGACTGGGGCGACCGTTTCTTCTATGGCTCCGATTATTTTGAAAAGGACTATGAATACGCCGTGGAGCTCATCAAAAAGGGCCTGGCGTATGTGTGCGAGTTGACGCCGGAGGAGTTCAAGGCCAACCGCGGCGACATTGGCATCCCCGCCACCTCCCCCTACCGGGACCGCCCCATTGAGGAGAATCTGCGTCTGTTTGAAATGATGAAGAACGGCCAGGTGGAGGAGGGCAAGATGACCCTGCGGGCCAAGATCGACCTGGCCAGCGGCAATCTGAACCTCCGAGACCCCATCATTTACCGCATCCGCTTCATCAACCACCACCGCCAGGGCACCAAGTGGTGCATCTATCCCATGTACGACTTTGCCCACCCCATCCAGGACGCTCTGGAGGGCATCACCCACAGTCTCTGCTCCCTGGAGTTCGAGTCTCACCGGCCTCTGTATGACTGGGTGGTCAGCAATGTGTCCATCCCCTATCACAAGCCCCGCCAGATCGAATTTGCCCGGCTGGGCATCGACCACACTGTCATGAGCAAGCGCAAGCTCCGCAAGCTGGTGGAGGAGCACTATGTCTCCGGCTGGGACGATCCCCGTATGCCCACCCTGTGCGGCCTGCGCCGCCGGGGCTATACCGCCGCCTCCATCCGCAATTTCTGCGAGCGCATTGGCGTGGCCAAGTCCCCCAACACCGTGGAATACGGCTTCTTGGAGCACTGCCTGCGGGAGGACCTGAACGTGTCCGCCCAGCGGACCATGGCGGTGCTGCACCCGGTGAAGCTCACCGTTACCAACTATCCCCAGGGGCAGAGCGAAACCTTCACCGTGGAGAACAACCCCACCGACCCCAGCCAGGGCACCCACGAGATCACCTTCAGCCGCCACCTGTGGATCGAGCATGAGGACTTCCTGGAGACGCCCATTCCCAAGTATAAGCGCCTGTATCCCGATGGCCCCGAGTGCCGCCTGAAGGGCGCGTACCTGGTGAAGTGCACCGGCTGCGTCAAGGATGAAAACGGCCAGATCGTGGAGATCCTGTGCACCTACGACCCCGACAGCCGGGGCGGCGATCCCGCCGACGGCCGCAAGGTCAAGGGCGCCACGCTGCACTGGGTGGACGCCGAAAACTGCGTGGACGCAGAGGTGCGGCTGTACGACAACCTGTTCTCCGATCCCCAGCCCGACGGCCCGGACAAGGACTTCCTGAACTGCCTGAATCCCGACTCCCTGATGGTGCTGGAGGGCTGCAAGGTGGAGCGGGCCATGGTGGACGTGGCCCGAGACTTCGACCGGGTGGAAAACCGCACCGGCATCAACGCCCCCACCTTCCAGTTCATGCGCACGGGCTATTTCTGCATGGATAACCGGGACTGCACGGCGGACCACCTGGTGTTCAACCGCAGCGTGTCCCTGAAGGACAGCTTCAAAAAGTAACCTGTAAAGTAAAAGTTGCGCTGCCCAAAAGGCGGCGCAACTTTGTTTTGCTGGACAAGAGGCGGGGCAGCCTGTATAATAAGGAGAAAAAAAGGGGGTCCACGCCATGCCTCTGTACGACGCCGTTCGCGCACCCCGGCCCCGGAAACGGGACCGGAAGCTGCACATACTCATCGCCATTGGGCTGATCCTGGTGCTGGCGGCGTTTATCCCCATTCTATGGGCCGCCCATTTACAGCGGCAGTACCGCCATTTTATAAGCGGGCTGGGAGAAAGCGTCCAATACGCCAAGGAGCAGGGCGGCCTGTACGTCCGGCAGGACGGGCGGCAATTCCGGGCCCGGGAGCCCGCCTCCCGGCTGTATCTGGAGGTGAGTGCCGCCGGCATGGGCAAGCGCCAGAACAGCGCCCCCAAGTCCGTGCCGGATGCGGAGCTGGAGTTCGGCAACGGGTGCATCCTGCGCTTCTGGGGCCTGGACGTGTGGGACGGATACAACCGCCAATGGGTCCCCGGCGTGTTCGTCTGGTACCGGGGAGCCAACGGAAAAATCTATATGTATGACACCGACCGGATGCAATGGCAAACGCTGGTGCGGTGCCTGCCCGAAGAATAGGAGGAACGATATGGGTCTTTATGATGCGGTGCGCCGGGAGAAGACGCCCCGGCGGCGGTGGCACCCCATGTGGGTGGTGGCGCTGGCCTTTGCGGCGGCGCTGGTGACGGTGCTGGGCCTGACCATCAGCAAGCCCCAGCGGGATCATGACCGGTTCATCCGCTGCATGAGCGACATCTCCAGCAGCACCACCTACGCCTTCAGTGGAAAATTCACCTCCCTCCGGGCCCGGGTGGACGGCCAGGACCTGCGCATCACCCAGGAAAACGGCTATGCCCTGTACGGGAAGCTCTTCAACATGAACGCCACCTTCAGCCGGGACGTCCCCAAGGAGGACAGCCTCCGCCTGGACTACGGCGACGGGGCGGTGCTGGAGCTGTGGCCCTATCACCTGCCGGACGGCTCTGACCGCAGCGAGGGCATATTCGTCCGGTTCGTAAATCCGGAGGGAAAAACCTACACCTACTACACCGACCGGGACACCTTCGCCCGGGTCACCCAATGCCTGTCGCCGGAAAATAACCCGGCATGGGCGGAATAACCGATTTTCGCAGGACGGCTTCCCGTCCTGCGATTTTTCTTGAAAAAAACCGGGATTTATGATATCATAAGCTGATTATATATGCACACAAGCGGGACGGGAGCCGCAGGCTGCGGAAGCGTCCCCTCCCGCAGGTCCCATGGAGGAGGAACACCGTTGAAATCCAGAGTTTTTGAGATCATTGCCGCCGAGCAGGCCCGGCAGAACAGCACCGTGGAGCTGATCGCCAGCGAAAACTTCGTGAGCGAAAATGTCATGAAGGCCGTAGGCTCCTGCCTGACCAACAAATATTCCGAGGGCTATCCCGCCCAGCGCCCCTCCGGCAACCGGGGCCGGTTCTACGGCGGCTGCCAGTATGTGGATGAGCTGGAGGAATACTGCTGCCACCAGTGGCAGGCCGTCTTTCAGACGGACTATCACGTCAATGTCCAGCCCCACAGCGGCTCCTCCGCCAACCTGGCCGCCTATATGAGCGTGCTGAAGCCCGGCGACACCATTCTGGCCATGATCCTCAACAACGGCGGTCACCTGACCCACGGCTCTCCGGTGAATTTCAGCGGCAAGCTGTTCCACATGGAGTTCTACGGGGTGGACGAAAATGGCTTCATCGACTATGAGGACGTCCGCCGGAAAGCCCGGGAGTGCCGCCCCCAGCTGATTCTGGCCGGGGCCTCGGCCTACAGCCGCACCATCGACTTCCCGGCCTTTGCCGACGCCGCCCGGGAGGCGGGGGCGTATTTCATGGTGGACATGGCCCACATCGCAGGGCTCGTGGCCGCCGGGGACCATCCCTCCCCCTTCGGCCTGGCGGACATCATCACAACCACTACCCACAAGACCCTGCGGGGCACCCGGGGCGGACTGATCTTCTGTAGGCCCGAGCTTGCCAAGCGGGTGGACAGCGCCGTGTTCCCCGGCGGACAGGGCGGCGCGCTGCAGCACGTCATCGCCGGAAAGGCCGTCACGGCGGAGGAAGCCTCCACGGAGGAGTTCCGGGAATACATCCACGCCGTTGTCCGCAACTGCCGCGCCATGTGCGATGAATTTATCTCCATGGGCTACAAGGTGGTCACCGGCGGCACGGACAATCACCTGTTCCTGCTGGACCTGACGGACACCGGACTCACTGGCAAAGCGGTGCAGGACGAGCTGGACCGCCACGGCATCACCCTGAACAAGAACTGCGTCCCCAACGAGACCCGCTCCCCCCAGCAGACCTCCGGCGTCCGCATCGGGACGGCAGCCATGACCACCAAGGGCTACACGGAGCAGGACTTCATCGCCGTGGCCCGCCAAATTGACCGCATCATCCGGGATATGCAGGATATGCGGAAGGAGTGACAGAAACGTGTATTTAAAAGCACTGGAAATTCAGGGCTTCAAATCCTTTCCCGACAAAACGGTGCTGAATTTCGGCGCGGACATCACCGCCATCGTGGGCCCCAACGGGTCCGGCAAGTCCAACATCTCCGACGCTATCCTGTGGGTCATGGGCGAGCAGAACAGCCGCCAGCTCCGGGGCGCCAAAATGGAGGACGTGATCTTCGGCGGCACGGAAAAGCGCAATCAGATGGGCTTTGCCCAGGTGACGCTGATCATCGACAACACCGGCCACATCTTCCCCCGGGACGAGAGTGAGGTGGCCGTCACCCGCCGGTATTACCGCAGCGGGGAGTCGGAATACTATATCAACCGCCAGTCCGTGCGGCTCAAGGACGTCAACGAGCTGTTCATGGACACCGGCATGGGCCGGGAGGGCTACTCCATCATCGGCCAGGGCAAGATCGACGAGATCCTGTCCGTGAAAAGCGGCGAGCGCCGGGAGGTGTTCGAGGAGGCGGCGGGCATCAGCAAGTTCCGCCACCGCAAGGAGGAGTCTGAGCGGAAGCTCCAGCGCACGGAGGAGAATCTGGTGCGCATCAACGACAAGATCGCCGAGCTGGAGCTGCAGGTGGAACCTCTGCGGCAGCAGGCGGAAACGGCGAAAAAATACCTGGTGCTGCGGGACGAGCTGCGGGTGCTGGAGATCTCCGTGTGGCTGGAAAACCTCCAGGCCCTGCGGGCCGGTGCCCTGAAGCTGGAGACCGATCTGCGGACCGCCCAGGAGGACCGCCAGCGTGCCCAGGAAGACCTGGACGCCGTGTATGCCGCCGGGGAGGAGAGCCTAGAAAAGATCCGGGACAACGATGTCCGGGCCGAGGCCCTGCGGGGCCAGGTGTCCCAGCTGGACGCCGCCGCCCAGGAGGAGACCTCCGCCATGGCCGTGCTGGAAAACAGCCTGAGCCACGATAAACAGACCCTGGAGCGGCTGGACCGGGAGCTGGCAGACACCCAGCAGCGGGCCGGTAATCTCCGGACCCAGGCCGACGCCCTGACAGACCGCATAGACCAGATCGACGCAGAGGCCCAGGACCTGACCCGGCAGCTGGAGGAGCTGATGGACGCCCTGCGGCAGCTGGCCGAAAGCGCCGGAAGCGCCCAGCAGGAAGCCGAGGCCCTGCGGGCCAAGGAGACCCTGGCCGTGGCTGACGCCGCCCGGGGCCGGACGGAGCTGGCCGCTCTGGACGCCACCCGGACCCAGGCCCAGGCCCGTCAGGCCGCCATCGCCGCCGACAGCGCCGCCGCCCGGGAAAAGCTGGACCAATGCCGCCGGGAGGCCGAAGAAAACAACGCCTCCCTGACTGCCGCCCGGGAGGAGGAGCAGGCCGCCGCCAACGTCATCCAGGGCCACAGCCTGAAGATGGAGGGCCGGCGCCGCCGGGCCCAGGAGGCCGCCCAACAAGCCGAACAGCTACGCCGGCAGCTGGCCGCCATGGAGGACCGCATCCGTCTGCTGACGGAGATGGGGAAGGACTACGAGGGCTTCTCCCGGGCGGTGAAGGGCGTGATGCAGGCGGCGGACCGGGGCACCCTGTCCGGGATCCACGGCCCCGTGGCAAGCCTTATGACCACCGACCCCCAATACACCGTGGCCCTGGAGATCGCCCTGGGCGCGGCTTTGCAGAACATCGTGGTGGACCGGGACACCGACGCCAAGGAGGCCATCGCCTTCCTGAAGCGCCGGGACGCGGGCCGCGCCACGTTCCTACCCATGAGCGCCATCCGGGGCGATATGCTCCGGGAGCCGCGCCTGGCCCAGGAGTACGGCTTCGTGGGCATCGCCTCCCAGCTGGTGACGTATGACGCCCGGTACGACGGCATTTTCCAGAATCTGCTGGGCCGCACCGTGGTGGTGGAGGACCTGGACTGCGGCGTGAATATGGCCCGTCGGTATCAGAACCGCTTCCGCATCGTCACCCTGGACGGTCAGGTCATCAACCGGGGCGGCTCCATGACCGGCGGCAGCGTCAGCCGCAGTGCCGGGGTCCTGTCCCGGGCCAGCGAGCTGTCCGGGCTGCGGGAGCAACTGACGGGGCTGAAAGCCTCCCTGGACCAGGCCGCCCACCGGGCGGAGGAAACCGGCCGGGACCTGCAAAAGGCCCAGTATGAGCTGGATGTGGCCCGGGAGCAGCAGCAGAACGCCGCCCAGCAGGTGCTGGCTCTGGAGACCCGCGGCCAGCACTATGACAGTCTGCGGGAGACTCTGAATGCCACCCTGGAGGCCCTGGACGCCGAAAACCTCCGGCTGACCCGGCAGACGGCAGACGGTGACGCCCGCCGCCGGGAGCTTCAAACGAAGATCGACGGTCAGGAGGACCTGGCCCGGCAGCTGCGCCAACAGGCCCAGAACTGCCTGGCCGGGCAGAGCGACCTGCAATCGAAAACCGGCGGCATCTCCGACCGGATCACCCGCTGCAAGGAGCAGCAGGCCGCCCTGGCCGCCGAGCGTCAGGGAGCGGAGAGCCGCCTGGCGGACCTGCGCCAGCTGATGACGGACCTGGACGGCGACTGCCGCAGCCGGGAGGACCTGGCCCGGCAGCTGCATGAATCCCAGGTCCGGGCACGGGAGCAGATGGCGGAGCATCAGACCCGCTGCGACTCCCTGCACCGGCAGGCGGAGGACCTGCGCGGGCAGCTGCAGACCCTCCAGCAGGAGAAGCTGGACCTGGAGCAGCAGCGCACAGCCCTGAACCGCCAGACCCAGACCTGCAACGACGCGGTAATCGCCGCCCAGCAGGAGCTGTCCCGGCTGGAGCAGAAGCGCAGCGCCGCCGCCATGGAGGAGAAAACCATTCTCGATAAGCTCTGGGAGCGGTATGAGCTGAGCCATTCCGAGGCCCAGGCCCAGCGGGTGGAGCTGGAGAGTGTCCCCAAGGCCACCCGCCGCATCGGCGAGCTGAACCGGTCCATCAAGGCCCTGGGCACCCCCAACATCGGGGCTATCGAGGAGTATGAGCGGGTCAACGGGCGGTATACCTATCTGTCCGACCAGCGGGCGGACGTGGAGCAGGCCAAGGGCGAGCTCACCGGCGTCATCGACCAGCTGACCCAGCAGATGACGGAAATTTTCGCCCAGCAGTTCAGGCTCCTCAACGACAGCTTCCAGGAGACGTTTCTGGAGCTGTTCGGCGGCGGCAAGGCCCGGCTGGAGCTGGAGGATGAAAAGGACATCCTCAACTGCGGCATTGAGATCAAGGTGCAGCCCCCAGGCAAGCAGCTGAAAACCATCACCCTGCTGTCCGGCGGCGAAAAGGCCTTTGTGGCCATCGCCCTGTACTTCGCCATTCTCAAGGTCCACCCCACCCCCTTCTGCGTGATGGACGAGATCGAGGCCGCCCTGGACGAGGCCAACGTGGTGCGCTATGCCCGCTATATGCGGCGCATCGCCGGGAAGACCCAGTTCATCGTCATCACCCACCGCCGGGGCACCATGGAGGAGGCGGATGTGCTGTATGGCATCACCATGCAGGAGCGGGGCGTCAGCCGGATCCTCACCATCAACCTCAACGATATGGCCAAAGAGCTGAATATAAAGTAAGGAGACACGATTATGGGACTGTTCAAAAAATTCCGGGACGCGTGGTTTGCGCCCATGTCCTTTGACTCCCTGGACGACGATTTTTATGACCGGCTGGAGGAATCCCTGATCCTGGCGGACGTGGGCATGGACGTGGCCCTGGACGCCACCGAGAAGCTGCGCCGCCGGGCCTATGACGACCGTCTGCTGACGGCAGACCAGGTGAAGGGCGCTCTGCGGGAAATCCTGGCCGAGAAGCTGGAAGTGGGCGACAGCCGACTGGACCTGTCCACCCAGCCCAGCGTCATTCTGGTCATCGGCGTCAACGGCGTGGGCAAGACCACGTCCATCGGCAAGCTGGCCTATCAGCTTAAAAAGCAGGGCAAGAAGGTCCTGCTGTGCGCCGGTGACACCTTTCGTGCCGCCGCCGCCGACCAGCTGGAGATCTGGGCCGATCGGGCCGGGGTGGACATCGTCCGCCAGAACGAGGGCGCGGACCCCGGCGCTGTGCTGTTCGACGCCCTGGCTGCCGCCAAGGCCCGCCGCAGCGACGTGGTGCTGGTGGATACCGCCGGACGCCTGCACAACAAGGCGAACCTCATGAAGGAGCTGGCCAAGCTCCGGAAGATCATCGACCGGGAGCTGCCC
>OFMU01002294.1_pt1 | contig 10641 bp, 11 predicted proteins | sample 1541861 | NCBI WGS metagenome assembly OFMU01 (sample SAMN04209238, study PRJEB22552) | human gut metagenome | biome: gut; material: feces | host: Homo sapiens | place: USA: Oklahoma
ATATCCCATATGTCCCAGAATGATTTTCTGTTCTTCTGTTGGTGAAAATACTTCTTTCCTCGACAAAAGCATATACATTCTCCTTTCTTGTCAATATGACTTCGTTTGTTTTTCGATATATCATACATTGTTTCCATAAGCAAAACAATACATTTTCGAATGTTTGTTCTTTTGCAGATTGGGTTTCGTGCATAAATACATAGTGACGCTTTCATCTCGGCAATTGAATAACCGAGGATTCTCGCTTGCTATCCTAAGATTTTTCAGAGAATAGGTATTATGTCCTAATATAAATGGGTCATTCTCTCCAAGCCCAAACGCATACGCATATGCAAGTAAGATATCATTCGCATCTACTGCATTTTGTGTAAAAGGACCTTGTGTAAATACTGATTTTAATCCGATTCGTGGAACAGATATCATATTGTTCTCCAATGCAGCATCTCCTGTTTCATTTTGTTTTCCCTCTGATATATTTCCTTCTTTTGAGGCAGTATCAGATGTAGTTTGATTTGCATTTCCCTTTGGTGACTGCTTACGCGGAACTATTCTTTTTTCTAATACAGTTCCACATTCGCTACATATTATGGATTCTTCACCAGTTTCTGTAACTGTAGATTCTTTTGTAACCGCTATATGTGTTTCTTTATGCGGACATTCATATGTAGAATAGAAATTTATTCCACATTCACTACATTTTCTCTCTTTAATTCCATTTTTCCCTGTGCTTACCCGGAGAAGGACTTTTTCATCCTCCAGTTTATGCACATTGGAATTTACCGAGAAAATGTTTTGCATTGCTGACATTTGATATAATTGATTCTTATATTTTGGCTTATGCAGGTCATTTTCTTTGAAGAGCCAGGTACTACTTATCACAAAGGAAACACTAAGGAGAATTCCCGCAAATTTCACAATTCCTTTCCGTCTGCTATTTCTCATGTTTACGTATTCCCTTCAGCAACTGCTCTAGTGTTTTTCCTGCAAATGCATAAACCATTTGGTCTACTAATGCATATTCTTCTTCTGTCTGGCAATTCATCACAATTTTACAAATCCGCATCCCAATGTCTGACATAGCATTTTCCAGATCATTTACGGAATCCAATATCTCCGTTCCAAGTTTTACGGGAATTTGTCTGGTATTTCCTATAATGCGTTTGGTGCTATTCATTTCCTTCTTCGTTGATTCACAATTTTTCTGTTTCGTTTCCATGTTGCTTCAAACTCCTCTCATTATTTCTTTGATTCTGTTATTAGAATGACGGATTTTGATAACAACAATGTTTTCTGGACAAAATGTAATTTGATAGAGAAAGACCGAAGATACATAAAGAATTTTTATTAGATATTTTTAGTCACTATATTGCGAAAGTACTAAAACAATTTTGAAAGAAACTCGTTTTTTATAAGTATCAAAACAGATGTTCTTATTTTATTCGAGTTTAAACATCACTTACTGAGCAATATAGATTTTTATAGTCATTATTATGAGAAAGAATTTAGAATTGTTTGGGTATTGATTTTGAAGTTTGTATATCCCATTTCTATATTTTAGTATTTAATAGTCATTATTATGAGAGCAGATGTAGAATACCATTATATTATTAATTTTTAGTCACATTATTAATGGACATGTTTCATAAATCTGTAATATATTTTCTATTATAATGATAATTCAGATATGCTGTATTAACCGGTTGTCTTTCCACCCTGAAATACATTTAAGTATATAGCTTCAACAGCACTCTCGATATATAATTTGTTTCACAATTAAAATTTCTCTTACCGCATATGGGTTTAATATGAGTTCCGATGGGTTTAATGTATGTAAATTCTATGTTCCAAGGGGTTCAATATATATTTTTCCTTGTTTTTTCCTGTTTTTCATCCTTTTTTATCTTAAAAGAAGAATCTTTTCCAAGAAAGCAAGGCTTTTTAAAACACCCCGAACTACAAAAAAGCCTCAATAAATAAGACAGAAGATTACTCTCCTGTCTCATTTATTTCAATATTTTTATTTTCTTGCTCCACATCCAGAACAATACTGATATGCTGCAGAATCCTGCACCCATACTTGTTGTGTTTCAGCATTGTGATGTTTTGTACCATTCTGAACTTGTCCAGTACGATATCCTAATCCCGAATCAACACTATGATCAACTGCTTCATCTGGTGTTAGGCATGTATAGCCATCTGGAAAAATATAACCTGTTACATATATCGGTTCATCATATGCTTCTTTTATTGTCTTTGTAATATAATGACCTGTTGCAGGTTGTGTTACCCAAGTATGCGTATGAACAGGTTTTGCAGGTTGGGACGCTGTATTCCCTGCGTTACCAGTATTTGACTGACTTGGCTTCGATGCTGGCTGAGATGATGTATTCCCAGAATTTCCAGAATTTGACTGACTCGGTTTTGATGTTGACTGTGTATTATTTGTAGTTCCATCTGTTTTTTTTGTCTGTTGTGTGTCATCTTTTTTCCTATTATCCTGTTTTTTATCAGATGAAGATTTACTTCCTTCATTTTTTTTATCTTTCGAATCTTCAACACTATCTGGTTCTTTTATCTCTTCCGTTACCTCTGTGCCATCGGATTTTGCTACTGTATCATTGTTATCTTTCCATACGACTGTCCCATTATCTGCTAGTTCCTGTGCTTTTTTTTCATCTACTACATCAATTTTTTTCTTTACATTAATAGTTTGTAATTCTTTAGAGTCCTGTTCTATTTTGTTAGTTTTATCTTCTTTTTGCGATGCTTGATATTTTTCATAAGCTGTCATATTAACAGTTATTTTATAATTGATAATATATGTGCCGACTTGATCTAATTTGACATCCTTGGATTCTGATGTGACTTTTTTTATAATTTTATTATCATAATTCAAGCCATGCAAATAATCAATATTCTTCGCATTTTGAAGAATATAATGATCTTTCAACCCGGTTATGATATTCTTCAAATCGTCTTCTTTTAAATTCTTAACAGTTTTCTTCTGCTCATGCACACTTGTTTTCTGTTCCATTTTTTCAATCTTTTTTTCTCCACATCCAGTCATCATTCCTGCTGCTAATGTTATTGCTATTAATATTCCAAATGTTTTTTTAATTCCTTTATTTTTCATAAATTGTATTCTCCTTTTTTTCTTTCAAAAAATTTATTAGCATATTGGTACATTTTTTACACAAATCATATTTTTCCTTTGGCTTATCTGGGTAATATGAAATTTCTAAAACTGAATCCTGTATTACATTGCTATAAGCAAAAGTTTCATTACTATCAGGTATCTTTTCTGATGCTAAAATATAAAATTCTCCACACCTATCACATTTTTTTGCATTAGCCATTTTTTGATACTCCTCTTTCTGTTTATTTAAGAAATGCAGCCCAATAAATGAACTGCATTTCTTCTCTATAGGAAACAATTATTTATGAAGGATCTCATTGCAACCATCACAGTATTCGTATCCATCCGCATCTTTTACATATACCTGTTTCGTTACTGCGTTATGATGGATTGAACCAATCTGAACTGTACCGGTACGATATCCTAATCCGGTATCAACGCTATGATCAACTGCTTCATCCGGTGTAGTGCATGTATAACCATCTGGGAACACATAACCTGTACCCCAAACTGGTTCTTCATATTCTGGTGTAATTACAACCGTATCATAATGTCCTTTCTCTGCGACTGAAACCCAATGATGAACATGCTGTTCTGGCTTGCTTGGTGTCTCCGGCTGATCCGGTGTCTCTGGCTTGCTTGGTGTCTCTGGCTGATCCGGTGTCTCTGGCTTGCTTGGTGTCTCCGATCCTGTTTCATCCTTTTTGTCATCGTCCTTGGATGTTTCATCTTTCTTGCTGTCATCTTTCTTATCATCTTTTTTAGATGTATCATCTTTCTTGTCATCTTTCTTAGATGTATCATCTTTCTTGGTTTCTTCTACTTTAGAATCATCCTTAGATGTATCATCTTTTTTGATATCAGATGGCTTTGAATCTTCATCCTTTTTCGTGGATCCTGTATTTACAATCTCTGTTTTTTTATCCTCATTCTTTTTCACTGTTGTATTTGATGTAGTCGTATTCTTCTTTACGGATGATGAAGTTGTCTGTACATTAGAAGATGCTGCCTTTTTTGCTGCTTTTGTTGCCTGAGCATCAGCGTCTTTATTGTTTAAAGCAATTGTATATACAACCTCTTTTTCTGATGTATCATTATCAGCGCTGTTCTCTGCCGGATCTTCGTTTTTCTGATCTGATACAGTATCATCCATATTACCAAGAGACAAATCAGGACTTCCAATTCCTTTTGCACTCTGCTCTACTTCATCTGTATCAAGATCAATAGATTTCTTATTTGTACGTTCCTGTTTTACTGTTGTGGTATCGGCTTTTGCAGATTTACTATCTGACTGATTTGCACATCCAGCTGCCATACTCATTGTCATTGTTCCTACCATTGTTGCTACTAACATTTTTTTGAATTCTCTGTTTTTCATGTTGAAATCCTCCATTTTTCTTAGTTGTAATAAATATGTTTCCTTTGATTTGTACTGAGAGATAAATTGTTTTATCTAACTCTCAACCTTTACACTTATAGAGTGTCAGTTCCATTTTTGCTGTCCGATTTCTGGACAAAATTTTTCATACCTCCTTTTTCCCTTATTTTTCAAGGGTTTTCAGCTTTTCTTCTTCCCACTCTGATTATGTAGACGGTCCAGATTTTTAAAACTATTCATCATTTCTTATTTTTCTCTCTACTTTTTTTGACGGATGGATCTCATAAAACTATTCATTTTATTGAAAAAAAATAAAAGCATCTGTCTGCAAGGATCTTCCAGTAATAATTTCATACTTAGAAGAACTACAAATAAATGCTTTTATCTTACTTTCTTTTATTTTTGTTCAATTTTCTTACATAATACAAATATGGACATCGCATATTCAGATCTTGTTGTTTGAAAGTCTGCTTCTTTTTCCCATAAGATTTGATATTCCGGGTGTGTTTCCTTCCAATCATTATATATTTTTCCCAATTTTTCTGTTGGTCTTTTTATCCATCCTAAAACGGATGCATATTCAAAATAATAATTCTGATTTGTTTCTGCAGGTTCATATACAATATCAAGTGTATCTATACTTGCCTGCCATTTACCTGGCCAAGATGTATTAAGGTAAAAACGAGGTTTTAAGTAATGGATGATCACATTATTTTCACTCAGCCATTTATTTATCTCATCCCGTTTAGAGGCGTTTAATTTAATATTACTAAATTTAAAAGAATATGTCTTGAAATTTTTTTGATCTTTCTGCTTCTGTTTTGGTTTTTGCACTACTTTTGGGGCAATTAGTTTTTCTCCACAGTAAATACAAAATCCGTCAAATATAGAAATACGTTTCTGACATTTCGTACAAACCTTAAATTGCTGCGCCCCACATTTGGTGCAAAACTTATCTCCTTCGTTTATTTCATTCCCACATTTCCAGCAAAACATAATTTTCACATTCCTTTCTTTTACTTATACTATTATACTTTGTAAAAACAGACAAGCTTTTCTGTATATTTATTGGATTGTATCCTCTTCCCGTCTGTTTAAGAAGACGTGGTGTTTATCTAAAACTATTCACTTCTCTTTTTAATTTTTGGAATTATGAACAATATGCCAGTTGATATATGTGATTTGTTGAAATATTAATCGAGGTATGAATTAATATATTGATTGAAATATCAAAATGAAACAAAAAAATAGGAAGTAATGTATTTCCACCATCACTTCCTCTATCTAGTAACGTTTCCGTTCCCATAACCAATACGGCTTTCGGTTTCCCGAAACAAAACATCATCCTCTTCCAAAATCTGATGTAGTGTAGTATTATATTATCCCATCAAATTACAAAAGTCAAGGAATTCTAATATTTTATAGGAATTTCTTCATTATTTTGATATCAATTCTGTACAAACTGTAATTTTCCCTTATTTTCCCCTGCATTACATAATCTGACCTCGGCATCAAATGATCCATTTTTACCTTTCATTCCTTTTACCATTACAGATTCTCCAGCTAAAAGTGCTTTTATTTGATGGTCCGTGAGCTTCTTCTTCGCAACTGTACCAATAGCAAAATTACATCTTGTTTCCCGATATCCGCTACACCCATATCCCCATGCCATTTTTCTTAATGGTTTCCCACATAATGGACAAAGCAGTTCCCCATGGACATCATCAGCAAATTTCAATTTTTTTTCTTCTTTATCAATCACGATTCTTGCTCCAAACGTTTTTCCTCCATTTTTCACAAATCCGGATATATAACCACTATCGCCTTTCTGGATTAAATTCTGAATCTGCTTTTCCGTAAGTGTTTTTGATGCAATTTTTCTTGGGATATTAAATTTACACTTATCATCCTGATAACCGGAACAACCATACCCCCATGGAAAATTCAGAAGTGCCCTGCCACAAATCGGACATTTATAATTTGAACTGTTGGATTGAAATTCTGCATCATCTGATTTTAATTCCATTATCATTTTTGTCCATTTTCGCACAGAATTCTCCAGATCAGTTATAAAGCTTGTGTAATCATCTGTACCTTTTTCAATATCATCCAGTCTTTTTTCCCATTGAGCAGTCATTACCGGAGCTTTCAAATCTTCGATAGGGAAAATAGAGATCAAGTGTATTCCGCGCTCAGTTGGTATAAGAGATTTTCCTTTTCGTTCCAGATATCTTCTTGTTTCCAGAGTGGTTACGATTGATGCCTGTGTTGATGGCCGGCCCAATCCACGCGGTTTTCCATCTGCACCGGAAGACATGACTTTTCTCAATTCAGCATCATCAATATGCTTTCCACATGTAATCATCGCTGTCAATAATGTCTGATCCGTATATCTCTTTGGCGGTTCAGTTTTTTTTGCCTCTTTTATATATTTTCCCTGTACAGACTCCCTTTCCTGTAATTTAGGCAGTAGATTTTCTCTTGGTCTTCCCAATACTTCAAAATATCCCGGTTTCAAAATTGAAATACCACAGGTTGTAAATTCCTCTCCTGATTTTTCTGTTATAATATTTGTTTTACTAAGTTGCGCTTTTGGATAGCAGATACAAATTACAGATCTTGCAATCATGTCATAAAGCTTTTTCTCATCATCACTCATCTGTCCCAAAGATAATTTTTTGGAAGTTGGAACAATTGCATAATGGCTTTCCACCTTGCTGCTGTCAAAATAATATTTATTACTGCTGTCAACCGGCTCTGTTGCATGACTCTTAAATTTAGAATAGATATCTGATGAAAAAAGCATTTGGATTACTTTCTTCATTTCCGGACCCATATCATCGGTTAAATGGCTACTGTCAGTACGCGGGTATGTAGTAAATCCTTTTTCATAAAGCGATTGAGCCAGATCTAACGTATGCTGCAGAGAAAATCCATAGACTTTATTCGCATCCATCTGTAATCCCTGCAAACTGTATAGATACGGCTTTTCTCTCCAGAATGATTTTTCTTTTATAGACTTCACTATGGCTGGACCTGTATCTGCCGATAATTTTCTCAAAATCTCATCTGCATCAGACTCCTTATCAAATTTCTTTACAACATGCGTTCCTTCATAACTTCCATGCTCCGAATTAAATTTCCCTTTTACCACCCAATAATCTTTCGGCTTGAAATTCTGTATTTCTAATTCTCTTGCAACAAGCATGGATAATACAGCTGTCTGGACTCTTCCTACACTTAATACATTGTTTCCTGGAAATTTCAACGTCATAGCAGTCGTAAGGTTGGCTCCTACCACAAAATCTCCGGCACTGCGTCCTCTTCCCGCTTCTATAACAGGCTTCCTTTTGATTCCATCTACAAGATTTTCTTTTCTGAATGCTTTCTGCCATTCTTCTTTGGACTGCTGATTAAATAAAGCACGCTTGAAAGGAACGCTGCAGTTCAAATAACGATAGATATAATCAAAGATAAGATCTCCCTCCCTGTCATCATCAGTCGCACAAATGATCAGATCGGAATGATCAAAAATATTTTTTATTAACCGTAATTGTTTTTCCATCCCCTTTGAACATTTCAGTTCATAGGATTCCGGGATAAAAGGAAGTGGAATATTTTTCCATTGTTTATATTCTTTATTATAATCCTGGGCCTGCTTCAATTCACATAAATGTCCGATTCCCCAAGTGACATAGGTTTCTTCACCATTATGGCGGATTTTGAAATATCCTTGTTTTGCCCTCTGTGCTTTGATCTGTTTTTCATATTTCTGTATATGATCAAAATCTACCCTATCACCGGAAGATAATACAATTGCATCCAGGGCAGCAGCTATTTTCGTTCCAACATCCGGTTTTTCTGCGAAAATTGTTATCATTCCTCTTCCAGTTCCTCCTTCTCAACAAGTTTTAATTCTTCTTTTAAGATGGTGCAAATAATTTGACGGTTCTTCTTATTTTCTTCTGTATCATATCCCGTCATTTCTATCCATAAAAGAAATAATATGTATTTTTCCAATTCCGGATAGATTCTTTGGTAAATTTCGTTTTCCGTTGGTGTATAGCTTCCAGCTTTATCTTTCATTTCCTGAAATGCTTTACAATACTTTTCATACACTTCATAGGTACATTTAATCTCTTTCAAAATTATCACTTCCTTCCTGAGTATAGTATGTCAGAATTTCTTTTTTCGCCGCCGCTCTGGACAAAATACAATTCTGTTTCTTTCTCTCTTCTGCCCTCTGCCTCTTTAGTATCCTGCATCTTCCGCAATTATTTCTATTCTTGCAGAACCAGCAGTTGTCATTATCCAAAGTCCACCAAAATGGTGGCTGCGGACGCATCTTTCTTTTTGCCTTACCCATTCATCCAAGTCTCCTTTTACAGATGTACTCCTGAAATTAGTATGTTCGAATACAGTTTCCTGATTATTCACATACAAAAAAGGCAGCCTCAAAAAGACTACCTTTACATTGAAAATAAATTGTTAGATTGAAATTGATCCCATGAATGCCAGAAATTCCTCAAATCCAGATACTGTTACATAATTCTTTTCAGCTGCATTCCATGGCCGTTGCATAAGCACTGGATATTCCGCTGTTGTTCTTCTCAGGTTATGAATTCCATCATCTAAAAGCACATCTACGTTGGCTTCTTCTTTTCTTGGTGTAATAATAATGTGTTCCTCCGGTATTTCTGGGAATAATTCCAACAGTCTGTTTTTACGGATTCCATGGTACTCCTGCTGCACATCTGTTACAAAAAATACATCTCCGTATTCCTGCAGATCATGTACAAATTCTACGGCTCCCGGCAATACCGGCTGTGTCTCAAAAAATTTTTTTGAGTTAAAATATTTTAGCCGTAGGTCTGCTCTTGTACCAAGAGGTCCCCATGCAGTAATTTCATCCATCTGAATTGGTGGTATCATATGCAATTCATTATTTGTAAGCTCGACAGCATACTCATTACAGGACAATATAATATCATCTACATCCAGACCAACTTTCCATCTTTTCATGTCTTTCCCTCCATTTCATCATTTGATTCTTTGTTCATAGAGTGAAAGACAGAGCAAAAAATAAGATATTTTATAGAAATATCACAAAAGCCCGGAGAAATCTCCGGGCTACGTCATGAATGCTATTTCTTTTCATTTTGTTCCATATACATTTTTTTGTATTCTTCCAATTTTTCTTCGGAAATATCAACAATCGAACAAATTGCTTTGTCCGAAAACTGATTTGCAGAAAGTAATTTAATTACAATGTTCTGTTGCATTTCTGCACGTCCTTCTGCACGTCCTTCCGCACGTCCTTCTTCCATAGCATCCTGAAATTTTAACGAAAGTGCCATATATTCCACCTTCCAATCTTCTTTTTCCCTGGCGCGTTTAACCGCTGCATCCAGGTCCTCAATAAATGAGTTTCGCTTAATCATCTCACCTCTAAGATAACTCATCAGAGCAATCATATCTTCTGTTGGATTTTCTTTCATACCAAACGGATTAATGTAAATAATATATGCATCATCACCGAGTTTAATCTGATAATCCTCCTGACAAGTCTGCATAAATGTGTATTTAATTCGAGCCTGTCCAAACGGATCAAATTTACAAAGAAAAATTATATATGTTTTTCTCAATTCCTTATAATCCGCACCACGTTCAATGGTATTGAGGTCAATCATTCCCTGATAATATCTTGCACGTTTGTTGAGGTTTGATAACATCGAGGTTTGCATTTCGATATCGTAGATTGTGCCCTCATCACCTTCTACATATACATCCATGCGAATTCCTTTTCCGTCTGCTGTGATTTCAATTGCCTTTTGCGTATCCGGATATGTAATCATTGTAATCTTTTTGCCAATGATAAGCTCAATTAGATGCTTACAAAGATCCGGGTTATTCTGCATTACCTTACAGAACATAAAATCATCCGTAAAAGTTAATTCTTCATATTTTTTAACAGTGTTTTGAGAAGAATTTTTAACATTCATTTTCATTTTCCTCCATTCTTCATTGATATTGTTCAATAATAGAGTGGACGATATAAAATGAAATAAACTCTTACATTTATATTTTATCATGTTCTTACATCATATTACAAGAACAGCTAATAAAC
>OFMU01002296.1_pt1 | contig 10635 bp, 9 predicted proteins | sample 1541861 | NCBI WGS metagenome assembly OFMU01 (sample SAMN04209238, study PRJEB22552) | human gut metagenome | biome: gut; material: feces | host: Homo sapiens | place: USA: Oklahoma
CTCCTTTCCGTAGGGGGAATGTGTTTTTGGGTGAAATCATTGTAAACCCTACCGGAGTCGAGATTCAATACTAAATAAGTTAACAGAGCGTAAATTTACAATGGAGGTGATCGTTATGAAAAAAATATATATAGTTTCTACATATACAGGTACAGTGCTTGCCCATTTAATAAGGACGATCACTAGAAAACCATATTCACATATTTCTATTTCTCTTGATGATAGTTTGGAAACAATGTACGCTTTTGGAAGAATTAATCCTAAAAATCCTCTAGTAGCTGGATTTGTTGAAGAGGGAATAGATAAAGGTCTTTATGAAATAAAGAAAAACACTATATGTAGAGTGTATTCTCTAGAAATAGTAGAGTGTATTCTCTAGAAATAGACGACGATAAATACGAAAAACTTAGAACTAATATAAATCAAATTAAATCAGTTAAATCTCTTTATAGCTATGATTTAATCTCTTTAATAGCTATACCACTTGGTCTTGGTAGAAAGCCTGAGTTTGGATATGTCTGCTCTACATTTGCAGCAGATATGCTTAGTAAAAGTGGAATTAAATTATTAAACAAACCATTTTACACTGTTCAGCCGAATGACTTCTACAATCTTAAAGGGTTGACACTTGAGTATGAAGGTTTACTTAGAGATTATAATAAATTTAGAGCTACATATAGCATTGATACAATTTAATTTAAATACAAGATGGTGCTGCTACAAAACATTATTTCTTTTGTGGCAGCACTTTTTTAATAATGACAATTCTTTACAAGTTTTGATAAAACGTATCTTTTCAAATAATTTGTGCTATATTAAAATAAAAAGGTAATTTTTATCAGAGTTAATAAAAGCTAACTTATACTTTGGTAATTATGTTCAGAAATATATAATCTTCTTATTAGGAGGTTTTTAATGTATAAAAAAATAAATATTATTTTTAAAAATATATATACTGCTTTATTCCCTATTGTAATTTTAGTATTTTCATATATGTACAGAATTGCTCTGGATGCATTTCAAAATATGGAAAGCAACTTCCATATTTTTATAGGAATTGCTTATGCACTTTGTTTCCTATTACTTATATCAATCGTTGTTTTGAGCAATAAATCAATACATATCGTATCAGTTATAATAGGTATATTATTGGCAATTATTTTATTAATACCATATATTATGCCGTTCTCTATTATAAATAGCTCTTATACAACTCCACTATTGATCTTCAATATGTTGTTTGTATGCCTTGCTATTTATGTATTTTTCTTTATGATTAGAAAATCTAACTGAGATTTCTAATAGATTATTTTGAGGAGATGATTTTATGAGATTTAAAAAATCTGCATCAGTTCTGCTTTCTGCGGCACTTGTTCTAGGTGTATACTCTGCAAATCCTATTTCATCTGAAGCTGCAGCTACTGAACAAGTATTGGCAGGCTCAAACAGACACAGTACTGCTGTACAAGTAAGTCAAAAGGGTTGGAGTTCTTCAGAAAATGTTGTACTTGTAAATGACTCTGCAATAGCAGATGCATTAGCTGCAACACCACTTGCAGAAGAATTAAATGCACCAATCCTACTTACAGGTAAAAATAAGCTAAACAGTACTACAAAATCAGAAATAGAAAGACTCGGCGCAACAAATATCTATCTTATAGGTGGCGAATCTGTACTATCAGATGATTTATCTGCTGAGATTTCTGGAAGAACTTATAGAATAGCAGGCAGTAGTAGAGAAACAACTGCTCTAGCTATTGCAAAGAAGATAAATGAATTAAATCCTGTAAAAACAATAGCTGTTGTAAATGGAAATACAGGTCTTGCAGATGCTGTTAGTATAGCATCAGTTGCAGCCGAAAAAGATATGGCAATAATCCTTTCAAATCCAAAATCTGGAGTTGCTCTATCTAAAGAATTTATATATTCTAATGGAATTGAAAAATCATACGTTATAGGTGGAGATAAGGCAGTTCCAAATTATGTAATGTCTTCTCTTCCTGAAGCAGAAAGAGTAAGTGGCTCAAATAGAAATGATACAAATGCTAAGGTAATAGAAAATTTCTATCCTAGCAATAGTTTAAACAATATATACGTAGCAAAGAATGGATCAAAAAATACTGGTCAGTTAATAGATGCTCTTGCAGTAGGTGTACTTGCTGCTAAAAACAGCTCTCCAGTTCTTATAGTTTCTAATAGTTTAAGCTCTAGTCAGAGAAATGTTGTTGGAAGCAAGGAAATCGGCATCGTTACTAGAGTAGGTGGAAACGGAAATGAAAGTGCCTTTGAAGAAGTAAAAGAGCTTCAGGGAATAAAACCTGCTGAATTAAAACTACCTACTAATGCTTTAACTACTTGGTATATTAAATACAAAGGTACAGGAGAAAATGGTAATAAAAATAATTACTATAGTTACGGTGATTACTATAGAATATCCACTAATTATATCAAAGGATATGACGATCCTATAAAATATAAAGTAACTAAAATAGAAAATAACACATATTATTTAGATTTTTATTATCATCATGAATACGGTGATGGATTAGAAAAACACAAATTTATATTTAATGGAAATACTTTATTAGATTATATTTATAAAAATGGTAAATATATATCTAATATAACTTTATACAAAAATATAACTATACCTGATTATGCTTATAGAGATTATTATAGAGATGATGATATTTGCCTAAGTATAGACGAAAATTATATGACTATTTTCGGATTTAAATTTAAATATGAGTTAACTGATTACCGCTATCCATACTATAATGATTTTATAGTAAAAACAGTTGGACATAATCCTCCTTTATACTTATATATGCACCAATGGGGAAATAAAGTAGAAATCTGTTTTGCAACAGCAGATGATTATGAAAATAGTGCTGACAATCCTTGGGTTCCTATCGCTACATTCTCTACTAGTCCATTATCAACTGAAATACTAGGCGATGTAAATGAAATTCCTCCTGGTTCAGTAATGATATATTAGATAACTTTTTATTTTAAATATAATTAATATTCAAAAAGGGACTACTGAAAATTTTTTCGGTAGTCCCTTATAACTTTATTCCTTATAATATTTTTTCTAAGTAAGTAGCAATCCCATCATCTGCTATAGCATCAGTAAACTCATTCGCTACCTCTTTAAGCTCTGGTACTGCATTTCCCATAGCTATACCATGAGCTGCAGTCTGTATCATCTCTATATCGTTTCTTCCATCACCGAAAGCATAAGAATCTTTTAATTCTACACCTTCAAGCTCTATAGTCTTTAACAGACCTTCGCCTTTAGAATTTTTCACTGGATACATTTCATATACTTCACCTGGATAGTTTTTAAAACAATTAAACTCTCCCTGATCTAATGACTCACAGTATTTGCATCCTTCTTCATCTACTGGAAGCATCTCTATCTTAAATACATCTACATCATCTATATCAAAATTGTATTCTAAGAAATCATCTGTTATCCCGTATTCTCTGTAGTATGATACTAATCTAGTGAACTCTTTTTTTAGGTAGCTGTATTTTGGTCCCTGTAGGCAATAGTCTATATTTAATCTCTCACAGTTTGAAACTACTTCCTTAACAAGCTCTTTATCTATTCCACTAAAGAATTTTGTTTCGTCGTTTATTAAAACCTGAGCTCCATTACCTAATACAAATCCGTCAAATCCAAAGTTTAGTAGCTCTTTATTTAAGAAAGCATAAGGTCTACCACTAGATACAAATGCTACATTTCCAGCTTTCTGAAAATCTTTTATAGCTTTTTTTACTCTATCACTTATATCCATAATTCCTATTGTACAATCTATTAACGTACCATCTACGTCAAAAAATGCCGCTTTTTTCATATAACTTCTCCCCTCTTAAAAGTATTTAATCCCTAGCTTATTTCTACCTATGTAAAATACACAAGTCAAACCTTTTCCTGTTTTGTATAAACTAAAAGCAGCCTGTAAAATACAGACTGCTTTTTATATTAATCAATCATTATCAATCAATTATTATTTGTTTGATTCTTCAACAGCAACTGCTACTGCAACTGTTGCACCAACCATTGGGTTGTTACCCATTCCTATAAGACCCATCATTTCAACGTGAGCTGGAACTGATGAAGATCCTGCGAACTGAGCATCAGAATGCATTCTTCCCATAGTATCTGTCATACCGTAAGAAGCTGGTCCTGCTCCCATGTTGTCTGGGTGAAGAGTTCTACCTGTTCCACCACCTGAAGCAACTGAGAAGTATTTTTTACCCTGTTCTATACATTCTTTTTTGTATGTTCCTGCAACTGGATGCTGGAATCTTGTTGGGTTAGTTGAGTTACCTGTTATAGATACGTCAACACCTTCATGATGCATTATAGCAACACCTTCTCTAACATCATCAGAACCGTAGCATTTAACTTTAGCTCTGTCTCCGTTTGAGAATGGAGTTTCTTTTACTATTGTTAATTCACTTGTGTAGTAGTCGAACTGAGTCTGAACATAAGTAAATCCGTTTATTCTAGATATTATGTAAGCAGCGTCTTTTCCAAGACCGTTTAATATAACTCTTAGAGGTTTTTTTCTAACTTTGTTAGCTTTTTCAGCTATTTTTATAGCACCTTCTGCTGCTGCGAAACTTTCGTGTCCAGCTAGGAATGCAAAACATTCAGTTTCTTCTCTTAATAACATTCCACCTAAGTTACCATGTCCTAAACCAACTTTTCTGTTGTCAGCAACAGAACCTGGTATACAGAATGCCTGAAGTCCTTCACCTATAGCTTCAGCTGCATCTGCTGCTTTTGTGCATCCTTTTTTAAGAGCTATTGCAGCACCTAAAGTGTATGCCCAACCTGCATTTTCGAATGCTATAGCCTGAGTTTCTTTTACTATTTCATATGGATCAAATCCTTTGCTTTTGCAAAGTTCTCTACAATCTTCTAAAGTTCCTAATTCGTATTTTTCTAGAACTGGAGTTATCTGGTTTATTCTTCTTTCATAACTTTCAAATAATGCCATTATTTTCACCTTCCTTATAGATATTATTCGTGTCTTGGGTCTACGTATTTAACAGCGTCGTTAAATCTTCCGTAAGTAGCTTTTGCAGCTTCCATAGCTTCGTTAGCGTCTTTTCCGCCTTTTATCATTTCCATCATTCTTCCTAGGTTAACGAATTCGTATCCTATTATTTCGTCGTTTTCGTCAAGACCTACTCTTGTTACATAACCTTCAGCCATTTCAAGGTATCTTGGTCCTTTAGCTAATGTTCCGTACATAGTACCAACCTGGCTTCTTAGACCTTTTCCTAAATCCTCAAGACCTGCACCTACTGGAAGTCCACCTTCAGAGAAAGCAGTCTGGCTTCTTCCGTATACTATCTGTAAGAATATTTCTCTCATTGCAGTGTTTATAGCATCACATACAAGGTCAGTATTTAATGCTTCTAATATAGTTTTTCCTGGTAATATTTCAGATGCCATAGCTGCTGAATGAGTCATTCCTGAACATCCTATTGTTTCAACTAATGCTTCTTCTATTATACCGTCTTTAACATTTAGAGTTAATTTACAAGCACCCTGCTGTGGAGCACACCAACCTATACCGTGAGTTAATCCACTTATATCAGTTACTTCTTTAACTTTTACCCATTTTCCTTCTTCTGGAATTGGAGCTGGACCGTGGTTTGGTCCTTTTTTTATTGTACACATATTGTTTACTTCTGCTGAATAAATCATAAGACTTCCTCCTTATTTTTAAATTTTTTTATTCAGATAATTATATATTATTTTAACCTATATCATATTTGTTTAAAAAATATCAATAGCTACACTAAAAATTTTTTTGTTTCTTTTTTATCCCCGGCTATGTCTAGTTTTTTAAACGTCTTTCATGATTAATATTATCACAAAATACAGCTTTTAAAAAGCATAATTTTTAACAGAATATTAAAATTTAGCCACTTTTTCGCTTTATTTTTTAGATTTTACCCTCATTATTGAAATCAAAAAACACTCAAAAAGACATCTAACCTTTGAAGATAAAGTTTTCCTATAGCGCTATATTTTTTATATCTATATACTTTTTTACAATAACTCTATTCAAAAATTTTTTTATATTTTTGTAAAAAAAAGATAGCTCCAATTTGGAACTACCTTCTTTTGTATTAGGGTTTATATGAAAAGCAGCATCTATCTTCTACATTTATAATAGATATTTATTTTGATTAGTCTTCATCGCAATCGTCGAAGTCATCTTGGTTGTCGTGAGCATATCTATCATCGTCATATTTATCATCTTGGTCATCATCACAATCATCTTTATCATCATGTCTATCGTCATCATACTTATCATCATAATCGTCTTTATCGTCGTATCTATCGTCATCATACTTATCATCATAATCATCTTTATCATCGTATCTATCGTCATCATATTTATCATCATCGTATATTACGTCATTATTTGGTTTGTTTTGGCTATTATTCCGATTACTGTTCTGATTGTTGTTTTGATTACCCTGATTGCTAGAATTATTATTCTGATTTACTACGTATTCTTTGTCAAAATCAGTTATATTTCCATTTAATGAATCTACTTCTATTTCATATACTTCATTTCCCTTTTTAACTATAGCTTTATACTCTCTATCTCTTTCATCTAAATATATTTTTTCTATTTTCCCATTAGGTATTTTATTAAGCATTATTTTTTCAGCATCTGCCTGAGATATTGTTTTTCCACCTTCCTGAGTTGCTGCAAATGATAATCCACTTATTAATAAAACTCCTGCTAATCCTAATACTAAACTTCTCTTTGTCATTTTCTTTTCCTCCCTTTGCATTTATAGAATATTCTATGTAAGTTTGCTTTCTTTTTTCTTTTCACTATACAATACAGAGGGAGGTTTTATTTTGGGGAAGTTTTTGAGATATTTTTTTAAATTTTTATTTTATTTTTTTATTTTGAAGTTCATACCACCTATTTGGATTATATTTTTCCCATTTAATATACTATTATCCGTATTTTCAGATACAAGTACTATTCCATCTTCTTTTGCTAAATTTGAACTAGTAAGTGCATCTACAAGAGTTTTTCCATTTGCTATATAAAGTTTGCTTTTATTTTTATAAAATCTAGCTATAACTTTTCTGTTTGTTTCATATCTATCTTTTCCGGATATTCTTGTTGCTGATAATTCTTTTACTATACTATTATCTACAACAGCTTCTCCACCTATTACATAATACTCTACATCTTTTTTATCTACTTCAATATTTTTCCCATTTGTTAAAATTATCGGTGCTTTGTATTTTGCAGCTAATGGCGATGCTGACATAGCATCTGCCTCACCTTTATATCCATTTACAACAAATGCTTTTGAGTACTCTTTTATCTCTCTTGCTACTGCTTTAGATGTTTCTACTCTATCTTTTCCTGCTAATCTTTCTATAGATTTTATATTTTTTAAGCTTTTTAGTTCAGTTTCAACATTTTCACTTATAGCGTTATTTCCACCTATTATATATACTTTATCTACATTTTTTAATTTTTCTAAAGTACTCTGAGGAATACTATCTCTTTTAACTAGAAGTATAGGAGCTTTTTCTTTTCCAGATAAACCTGCTGCCGATAGTCCGTCTGACATACTATTTTCTGCATTTACTAATATCGCTTTGTTGTATTTACCTAAACTAGTAGCTACCTTAGCTGCAGTATCGTATCTATCTTTTCCAATTATCTTTTGACTCTCAAAATTTACCTTCTCATCTTTTACTTCTTTGTCTTTTTCTATTTCTTTATCTTTATCAATCTTATTTTCTTCTTTAGTTACTTCTTCAAACTTATCTTCATCTATTTCCATATCATTTGATTTTTTATCTTGATCCTCGTTCTGTACCAATTTTATTTCATTTGAATTATTTTCAGAGATAAAATGTCTTTCTATATTTTCTCCATTAGCATATAGATTTATACGATTTTTGTTTCCAATTAAGTTTGAAATATCTGTAGTACTTATATTTTCGTGAACATATATATTCAATTCATCATCATTTGAGAATAAGTAGTTATCGCCAAATATCATATTTCCAACTATTCCAGCTGAATACCCTTTTACACCACCGCTTATTTTACTCGCTGTGTTAGTATTTATAGAAACATCAGCAGTATTGTAGATTTGACCAACTATCCCACCTACTATTCCTCTATCATGGTTAGATATTACATCTGCACTATTTTTATTCTCTTTTACTGATATTTTACCTATTTTCCGTTCATCACCATGGTTGTTGTAGCTTATCAATCCAATTATTCCACCTGCAAATCTATCTGCTATTACAGTAGTACTATTTTTATTAAAAAATACATCTCCGTATGTTGTCTGTATTCCTACTATTCCACCAGATATAACTGAGTTTGACTCTTTTATATTTTCTGGAGATACATTTTCATTTTCAAAAACATTGGCTGATGAAAATCCTACTATCCCACCTGTTACACTTGCTTTTTCATTTTCTTTAATAGCCCCATAAGAGCCAATATTTGCATTGTTTATATTATTATTTATATCTATATTAGAGTCTATATAGTATGCTTTTCCAACTATTCCACCTAATATCGCTTCATTTTGATTTGTATTGACATCTACTTCATTTTTGTTGTTGTAAATATTTCCTGAATTAACCGCCATACCTACAATTGCTGCTCCACTTCCGATTGAAATATTTCCACTTTTTACAGTTACATCGTGAACATCACTTTTTCCAAGTGACACACCTACCGCTGCTCCTGTAATAGTCTGTAGGTTTTGTGAACTCTGATCTAAATCTTTTATATCTATATTTACATCTGTGAATACTAAATTTCCAACTTTTGCATTTCTTATTGCTCCAAATAAGCCTAAAGTATTTGAGTCTGCATATATATTTTTCAGTCTTAATCCAGAAATTTCACACCCATTTCCGTCAAATTCCCCTTTAAAACTTCTTTCGCTTTCAGAGTAATTTTTACCATTGTGTATATCTATTCTAGCCTTTCCTATTGGAGTCCACTCGCCAGAAAGTTCTATTTTTCCTATTTCCTTAGGTATAACTACTTTTTTGCCAGCAAAATCTTTTCCAGAATTTACCATCTCAGCAAATTTTCTAAGATCTAATTCATTCCTTATTTCAAATGATGAGCTTTCCTCGTAATCATCACCAAAATCTGAAGTATCCGTTTTGCTTTCTACTATTTCATCTATATTGCCTATTTCCATTGCATTTACTTGAGTTATAGGCACAATAGTCATTCCAAATGCCATAATAACTGCCACTAATTTGTTTTTATTTTTTCTCATATCTCTACCACCTCATCGAATAGTTTTAAATCGTTCTAACTTTTAAAGCTATTAAATTTTCTACTCCCGGGATTTCATTTTTATTTAGAGATAACTGCAATTTTCCCTTACAATCTCTCTATTATACACATATACCCTTTTGTTGCAATAGTAATCTTAACTAACAAAAACAGATTTGTAACTATTTTTGAAATTATAAAGAATTAGAATTGAATAAACGGAATTTTCTAAAAAAATAAAAATACAGTCTAAAAGTATATTAGACTGTATTTTTCAATATTTTTATTCGTTCTTATTTAATTTTTAACACTTAATTTTATTAAGTTGAATTTTTATAGATTTTTATTCTATGGTGAACTTGACACTGCGGAATGTGATGCACATTTTAGGCTGAAATAGGATTTCCCACTAAGCATATTTGTAAGTCGTTGAAAACATCTTTGGTATGGGAATGGCCAATCTGCAAGCTTTCCAGTCTGTCCGTTTTCATTCGTATATTCCATTTTGGTAGTCGCGCAAATATTGCGTAAAAGTCTTTCCTGTTTCACGTTTAAAGAAACGCATCAGATGACTCGGGTCGGAGAAATGAAACTCTTCGGCCAGCTGGTTCACGTTTCGGTTAGCAAACAGTAACTCATTCTTCAATTCTTCCAACAGACGCTGCTTGAGCAGATGATTGGCAGATACACCGAATTGACTCATCACGGAACTGTTTAACGTAATACGGCTCACACGGAGCATATCCGCATATTCCTGCACCCGCTGTTTCGTACGGATATTCTTTTCCAGCAAGTCCTTAAACTGGAATGCGTAATTGTTTTTAGGTACATCAATCGGTAAATGATAAGTGGCGGCATACGCCCGGTTGATAATAACCAATAAGTAGTAAAGCACAGATACAATGAGATTATAAGTATCGGCAACAGGATGCAGAAGCTCCTGCTTTATGATTCCTAAAAGACGAATATACTCCGCCATGCTTTCTGGCGAAGCAAACAGATAGGGAGGCGTGTCGGTCTGATAATAATATAGCAAGCGATACACAAAAAACTTGTCCGCTATGAATGTACGCATAAAATCCTCGCGGAATATAAGAAAAGAGTAATCTAGTTCTGCTTCATCCACGTGCCATTCCTGCTGCTGATGCGGCGAGAGGAGCAATACCATATTGGCATGCAATTCAAATTTGCGGAAATTCAGCAGCAGATACCCATTGGCCTTACGAAAAAAATAGAAGCTAAAAAAATCTGTTTTAAACACCTGATTTTCCGTCAGTACACCACATACATCGCTACTGTAGCC
>OFMU01002298.1_pt1 | contig 10634 bp, 7 predicted proteins | sample 1541861 | NCBI WGS metagenome assembly OFMU01 (sample SAMN04209238, study PRJEB22552) | human gut metagenome | biome: gut; material: feces | host: Homo sapiens | place: USA: Oklahoma
TTTCGATAATCTGCCGGACATCCTCATAGTCAAACAAATCCCCATGGTAACGCCCGAACAAATCCTGGTTATTTTCATAAAATGCCCGCTTTTCTTCCTCCGTAAAGCCGGGGCAGACCCCCAGCTTTTTTATCTGCTCCGAGGGCTGAACGAAGTCCAGCTTAAATCGTGTGAGTTCGTACTGAAGATACATGGCTGGAGAATAAAAACGGACACCATAAAGAGAATTTTCCTTATTTTTCTTCGCCCGCCTTTTTTCTAAAGCCTCGATACCGGCATCTTCAATGAGCCCGAACTGTTTTGCAAGAAGAAGGGCTGCCTGCGCCTCCTCCCATTCTTTTTTATCCAGACAATATTTCCGATTCATTATTTCACTGCTCCTGCAATTCCATTGGCAAAACTCTTTTGTAAGCACAGAAAGATAATTGCGGTAGGAAGGGTACAAATCAATACCCCCAGCATTAACATACCATAGTCTACGCTGTAACCACTTTTTAAGTTTGCAACCAACATGGGCATGGTAATCTGGTTGCTGTCCTGTAAAATAATCGTTGGCCAGAGATAGTTATTCCAGGCATTCATGAAAGTTACTGTCATGGCTGCGCCGTAGGTAGACTTCATAATTGGCAGGAACATGGTAAAAAAAATCCTGATCTCACTAAGTCCTTCCAGACGGGCTGCCTGGATAATATCATGAGGGAAAGAACGGGCTGCCTGCCGGAACATCATAATGAGAAATGGTGTAGAAAGAGAAGGCAGTGCCAGTGCAATCCAGGTATTAACCAGCTTCCATGAAGAAAACATTTTAAACAAAGGAATCATAATAGCAACAAAGGGAAGCATCATGGCAAGAAGCAGGATGTTCATCAGAAGGTCTTTGCCCTTGTCATGATAAATCTCAAAGCCATAGCCTGCGATGGAGCAGATTAACAGTGCAATCACAGTAATCACAATTGCATTGCGGAAAGAGTTAAACATGGCTCGTCCCAGATTCTGGTTTGCAATGAGACTCTGGTAATTTTCCATCAGATAAACACCTGGGAACAGTTTTCCACGGACAATATCAATGCTGGAGTTGGTTGCTCCACAAATCATATAGTACAGGGGAAACGCTGACAGGAAACTGGCAAGGATTAAAATAGTATAAGCGATAGTTGTCTTTACTTTAGTCACGTTTGTCACCTACTTTCATCTGGATTGCAGAAAGAACTGCCACACTCACAAGGATAAATACGGAAATTGCCGCCGCATAGTTAAATTTAGGTGTTTCCACAAAGGAAATATTATAAACATAATGTGCCAGTGTCATGGTGGACTTACCAGGACCGCCGGAAGTCAGGTTAACAGACTCATCAAACAACTGTAACGTACCTGAGGTTGACATAATAGCCGTCAACAGGATGGTAGGTTTCAATAAGGGAATGGTAATCTTCATAAACTGCTGAAAAGGGGTCGCTCCATCAATATAACTTGCCTCGTATACGGAATCATCAATATTCTGTAAGCCTGCAAGATAGAAAACCATATTGTATCCGGTCCATCTCCAAATCAGTGCAATGATGATGACAAAACGGGCTGCCCATGCATTCTGGAACCAGTCCACTCTGTCAAAGCCAAGGGTCGTAATGATATTATTTACCAGACCGTCCTGGGCAAATAAGGATTTGAAAATCATGGAATAGGACACCAGGGATGTCGCGCATGGAAGAAAGATAAGAGTACGGAAAATACTCTTTCCTTTAATCTTCGGACTGTTCAAAAGATGTGCCAGCCCCAGTGCCAGAAGTAACATGACAGGCACCTGGATTATAAAGTAAAATACAGTGTTAAACAGACACTGCTGGAACGTCTTATCCTTTAATATTCTCTGGTAATTTGCCAGCCCTGCAAATCCTGACCCTTTTTTGGTAAAGGACAGGATAATTGCCTGTATCATAGGATAAAAGCAAAAGATAAAGATAAGAAGTGCAGCCGGAATTAAAAATGCCCATCCGGTCAGGTTATGTTTTTTTTCCAAACTCATTTTTGCTTTCTTCTGTTTCATATAAATTCTCCTGATTAAAAAGAATATCGTTTCGCGATATTCTGCGCCGCTTTTACGCCGCTTTGGGCGACATATATTTCTGTAAAAACCTGTGCATCCTCGCCTGTGAAAAAATACCGGGAACGCAATACGCTGATCCCGGTACTGGCTCATTTTTCACTTACTTATTCACTAATGTTAAATTCAACAGCATCCTGTGCATTCTGAATTTCTTCATCAATATCAGCACCATTCTGTACTACGTTAGTGATTGCATCGGTCAGTGCACTTCTAATATCATTATAATATGCACCATAGTTAATTGCGGGAACTTTGCCTGCAAACTCAACAATGTCTTTGTATACCGCCTGTCCACCATAGAAATCAGAAGTCTGATTGTAAACATCCGACTGTGCTGCAGGCAGATAGCTGGAAATTGCGCCGGCGTTAGGGAGTAAATCATCGTATAATTCAACGCTGCCACCAAAGGTTGTCTTTAGGAAATCAAATGCCAGTTCAGTGTTCTTGCAATTAGAAGATACTGCCCAGCTTGCACCACCACAGTTTGCGTAATTGGTGGCACCATCAATGCCGTCTAAAGCAGGCATGTTTACAATAGCCCACTTACCAGACTGGTCTTCTGCCGACTGAATGGATGACATAATCCAGCAGCCCTGGATAACACCAGCAGCCTCACCCTTGTTCATGGATGCAATGTACTGATCCCAGTCGGTGTAGTCAACCATAATCCCCTCATCGATTAACTGCTTGTAAACCTCGATTGCTTTTTTCAAAGCTGCGTTGTCCGCCAGATGAACTTCACCATTAACGATAGGAGATGCGCCTGCAGACTGCAGCATCTCGATAACAATTTCAGAACCGCCGGAACTTGTCAGCATGGGAACACCGTTTGCATCGACAACTTTTTTCGCCAGCTCCATGAACTCAGACCAGGTTGTGTCCTTGAAATCTTCAACGGTAAGACCGGCAGCCTCTACCATATCGGAACGGATTGCCATAATAGATGCTCCATTATCAAAAGGAATACCGTAGTGTTTTCCTTCTGCGGTAGAATCTCCTAATTTACCACCAGAGAAATCGTCAAAATTAATACCGGAATCTGATAATTCTGTGAAAACCTCGGGATAATTTGCAATATTTTTCTGGAAAGAATTATCCTGCATCAGGAAAATGTCCGGCAGTGTGTCATAATTATCGGCCTCAGCAGCGGTAATGATGTTCTGCTCAATATCGGTGTAAACCTTCTCCTGAATGTCCAGTTTAAAATTGGGATGATCTTTCTGGTAAATTGCCTCAGCCTGTTTCATTGCATATACATTGAAGGTTGGATCCCAGCACCATACAGTAAGAACTTCTTCGCCATCTGCTGCATCTGTGCCTTCAGCTTCTGTTGCAGACTCTGCCGGGCTGGTTTCAGCTGCACCGCCGGATGCAGAAGTGCCTGCTGTGCTGTTACTGCTTCCGCAGCCTACAAGTGTGGAAGCGGTCATCGCTGCTATAAGCAGTGTGCCTACTAATTTCTTTCTCATATTAAATCCTCCTTTGAAACAATACATCATTTGTTGATGGTTTCATTATAGCTTTCCATATCCTACTATTCAATTTCTATGTTGTCCTATTCTATCAATATCTTGCTGTTTTTACTAAAAATATGAGTATTTTGACAGCCTTTTCATTTTCACCATTATTATTTTCCGTCATTTTAACGTAGTATTTTTTATCACACCAATTTCAATGTGCAAAATGACGGTTCACTGCTCTTATATTTTATTATATTGTTCAGCAAGATATTGATATTCAGCAACAATTTAACACAATACACCGCTGTCTTTTCGTGATATAATGAATTCTGACGGATTCATATTTAGAAGTTCCTGCAGAACTTCAGATGCGCAGAAAACAGCGCAGAAACAACGCAAAAATGATATTCATGAAAATAAGTTTTTGGGGAGGTTTTTATGGGAAATGAACGTTTCGACATCTCCATTCCAAAAGAATATTTAACAAGAGATAAAGCAAGACTTTTATATGTTTCCTCTGCAACCTACGGTGGTGACTGGATCAGTACGCCCCACACCCATTACTGTTCTGAGCTTTTCTATGTAATTGACGGTGTGGGACAATTCCAGGTAGAAGATAATATCTTCCCGGTTTCTGCCAACGATCTGGTGGTCATCAATCCCAATGTGTCCCATACGGAACTTGGTTTCAATGCCAATCCATTAAAATATATCGTTTTGGGCATTGAAGGGCTGGAACTTTCCGTTGAAAATAACAACGCCAACTTCTGCATTGTAAATTTCAGGGAAATCAAAGATACCGTTAACTTCTATTTAAAAGTAATGCTCCGTGAAATCGAAACCCGCTCTGCCGGCTATGAAACAGTCTGTCAGGATTTGATGGAAATCCTTATCGTTCTTTTCGGACGCCAGACCAATTTTTCTACGATTCTCAGTCCCGCAAACAAAAGAGCATCCCACCTCTGCGATTCCGTTCGGCGCTATATTGATCAGAACTGCGGGGATGATCTCTCCTTGGAGCATCTGGCAAAATTTTCGCATGTAAACAAATATTATCTGGTACATGCCTTTACTGATGAGTATGGGATTTCTCCCATCAACTATCTCATGCATGCCCGCGTAAAAAAAGCTGAAAAGCTGCTGGCAACCACAGATTACTCTCTTTCTGTCATCAGCCATACCTGTGGTTTTTCCTCCTCCAGCTATTTTTCCCAGACCTTTAAAAAAGTAGCAGGAGTTTCTCCCAGCAGCTACCGCAAGACGGTCAAATCTGACCATGGAGAAATGGAAGACCTTTCCCGCTGACATACAGGCAGGAGGTCATTTATTTGTACTCAAAATTCGGGATCTGTCCCCAGCGCTCCTTAAAATAGTGTGCCGCCATCTTCGGCCGCCGGTCTCTGGTAAAGAGACCTTTTTTATTTCCGTCGGCGCGCATGCAGCCCTGGATTGTGGCGAAATCCGCAAAGTTCCAGACCTGCTCGCCGATGAAGAAGCTGCGCTTGTCAAATTCCGCATTCTGTCTGCGGTAATATTCCTTCTGGAACTCCTCGGAGAACATTTCCGGCACGCTCTCGTGGATCCCCGCAACCGCATCCGCGCCGTATTCTGTAATCATCACCGGTTTGTTCTGTTTTTCCCAGAAATCCAGTTCCATATTTAATGCATAGCATGCCGCATCGAGATCGCCGGACAGATTGTACCAGCCATAGTAACGGTTCACACACACCACGTCCATCGTCCTCGTCACGAGATCTCTCTCGTAGTTGTTCTGGCAGCACACGAAAGTCACAGGACGGTCTGCCGGATCAAGGCTGTGCGTCAGCTCATAGAGCGAGTGCCAGTAATCGTACGCCGACTCCGGAAAATGCTCGGTGTCCGGTTCATTTCCCATCGACCACATGACTACGCAAGGATGATTCTTGTCCCTTGCAATCATCTCGCGCAGCACCTGCTCGTGGTGCTCTCTGATGTGAAAGGTCTTGTACGGGTCGATCTTATCTCCCGCGCCGATTCCGACCGCAGGCGTCTCATCGATCACGACGATACCCTCTCTGTCGCACAGCTGATACATCTCCTCCGCATACGGATAGTGGCTGGTGCGGAAAGAATTGGCATTCAGCCAGTGGATCAGATTGATATCCTTGACATCCAGGCACACATCGAGTCCTCTTCCGCGGAAAGCCGCGTCTTCGTGTTTTCCAAAGCCCTTAAAATAGAACGGTTTTCCATTGATCAAAAACTGCGTTCCCTCTACCGCCACCGTGCGGATGCCGAATGTCTCCTCGTAGAGATCCTCCCCGTAAGTGACACTCGCCGTATAGAGGTACGGCTCCCCCGGCCACGGCCACCACAGTCTGGCATCCGGGATTCTGACTGTTCCGCCCGCTCCATCCGCCGCTGCCACCTCATTGCCGTCCGCGTCCAGAATACGGATGCGCACCTCATCCTCACATACGCTGCCCGCCGTCTTAATCTCATAATTTACCACTCCGGTATCGCCGTCAATGTCCGGCACCAGCGTAATGTCATCAATATAAGCCGCCGGCGTCGTATAGATGCGGACCGGACGGTTGATTCCCGCATAATTAAAGAAATCAAAATTCGGCAGATTCTGCGGTTTTCTCCATACCTTCGCCGCTTCAACACTCGGCACGCCCGGATTGTCCGATCCGAAAAATGCCGTGCTGCCCTCATTTCCGACCGGAAGCGTGCTGTGATTTACCCGGTTGTCCGCCGCAACGACGAGTTCCGCCGTCTCTCCCGGCACAAGCTGATCTGTCACATCCACCTCAAACGGAAGAAAGCCGCCTTTATGCGCAGTCAGAAATCTGCCATTTAAGTACACCTTTGCAGCATGTGTAACCGCGTCAAAGCGGAGCACGAGACGCTGTCCCTTCAGATAGGACGGAACCGTGATCTTGCGCTCGTAATACGCCCAGCCGTAATGGTTCCGGTATTTCGGGTCGTCCTTCTGATCGTTGTACGATGCCGGCACCGCCATCAGTTCGGTGTCCTCCCCCATCACAAAGGAATCTCCCGGCTCCTTCTCATCTCCCAGTTTAAAATTCCATACTCCGCCGAGATCTATCACCCCGCGCACTCTGTTCTCTCTTGGATACAACATCTTTTCTTCCTCCATTCTTTCTGCTGATTTCTTCCCGATAGCTTTTGTCTGGGATTTCTTTTATTTTACATTTCTTTTGACTGCTCTATGCCGTCTATCGCAGCATGGATTTCCCCATCCTGTTTCGTGACAGTATACATTTTTCCACGCACCCGCACGGACGCATGGAAGTAATCCACTTCCTTTGGAATATGCGGTGCAAAATCACAGCCGCCTTCCGGCGACAGATGGATTCCGGCGATCTCCTCTAAGATCACAGGCACGGGCGCACTCGCCCACGGATGACACAGGCTCGTGTTCCACTTCTGGTCTTTTCCCCACGCCTCAAAGCAGGTCGTCGCTCCCTCCCGCAGCATGTTGCACCACCCGTGATCGCTGTCGTTTAGCAGCAGCCTGTACACACTTTCATACCGCCCCCGCCGTGCCAGTGCAAGCAGCAGGTAATAACTTAACATCACGCCGCAGGAAAATCCCCGTTTTTCCAGAAACTCAATGACAGGTGCTTCCTCTGCCTCCTCCAGAAGCCCGAAATACAGGGCATACACGTTGGAGTGAAGCGATGTGTGGCTGCTTGTTTCACTGTCTGCAAGAAGCCCCGTCTCCTTCCGGTAAAACGCCCTGCGATACGCGAGAACCGGCTTCTCCAGCTCATACGGCTCCTCTCTTCCCAGCACACGGGCAAGCCCGTTGAGCGTTTTTTTCGCACCGAGATACAGGGCATTGATGACGTTGTGGCACCCCGCCCCCACAACGGGTCTTGTCAGCGCAAAATCATAATCATCCCGCAGATTTTCGGGCCAGTCGACCAGATTCCACTTGTCTGCCACCTGCACAAGCAGCCCGTCCGCGCGCTCGTACTGCGCAAAATGCCGGATCATGCCAAGCGCCGTCTCATAGTATGGAAGCAGCGCCGCCGCGTCGCCGGTGTAGCGGTAGTATAGTGCCAGCAGCTGCGGATACATCAAGGAATAATCGGCGATCTCCTGCATCAGTCCTCCCGGTGCAACCGCCAGAAGCCCCGGGCAGACTGCTCTCGTCTGCGCGAACTGATCGATGCATTTCAAAAGCATCTGCGTCTCCCCGGTCAGCAATACCTGCGCATGCGCCGTCACAACGGCATCCCCGAGATATTGTCCTTTTTCTCTGGTCGGGCAATCCACATAGCCCTCCTGCGTCCCGTATTTTACCGCGTTCTTACAGATGGAAAAAATCTGCTCCAGCCGCTTTTCGGAGGACATCACCTCTGCGCCCTCCTCCATCGGATAGTGGCGTGTCTGCACAAAAATCCCACGAATGTTCACGCCCTTCCCCGGAAGCAGCTTTGCGTAGCGGAATCCCTTGTAATCATACGGTTCCAGACTGCAGCAGCCGTCTGAGAGCGTCCAGATCTCGTGGTAGGAGCAGTTGCAGCGCATCTCGCAGCGGACGCTGCCGCTCTCATCCAGTTCCTCTCCGCAGAAGATTTCCACGGTATCCCCGGCGCTTCCTTCCGCCGTCAGGCACAGGCTTCCGGCAACTTCCTCTCCCACATCGATCCGGATGCTGCCATCCTCATAGATCCCGATTTTTTCCGGCTTGATGCGTTCCCCGCAAAGCATCCGCGTCGGCTGTAAATACAACCGGTAATCCGCCCACTCTGCCGCAGCCGGTGTCTTCCATCCGGCATCATCAAATTCCGCACCGCTCCATCCTTCCGGGAATTTTCTGCTGTCAAAGTTTTCCAGAAACTGCGTATCATATCCGATTGTTCCGCCGCTGTACGCATCCGTCCTCTCATAGCAAAAACGAAGCGGTATCCGGCAGCCCTGCGCATCCATCAACTCTGCGGCAAACGCAAAGCGCAGGTCGCCGCTGTTGTATACACGGTTGATTAACCCCTGATAATATAAATGCAGTCCGAAGCAGTGCTCTCCGGTCTCCATCTTCCCCAGTGGAATCTCATTGTAATAATAGTGATCCGGATAACCGGGCGCAGGTCCCTCCTCCACAAATCCGGACTCCACATACAGCTTATAGTGATCGTCTGCCGTCAGTCTTAACGTCAGGTTCTCCTGCGCCGTCTCAAGCGCAAAACGCGCGCGCACCAGAACATGCAGATTCTTCCGGAACTCCTCTGCCAGCTGTTGCTCTGCCCCCGGTTGTTTTTCCCCTTCCCCCTGCTCCTTGTGGAACAGATTAACCGGTGTGATATGTGAAAATTCGCGGATCGTAAACCACTGTGGACTCCATTCTGCTTTTTCTCTGCTCATCTCTTCCGTCATCCCGCCATCCTTTCTGGGCGTTTGTTCTTCTGTCTGCAGCTTTCCTGATTCCTTCTTCTTGGCAGTCGTACTGCACAGATTCCCTTACAGACAGCTTCCTGATTTTTTATTATGGTATAAAAAAATAGTGCATTTTTCCATAGACTTTCTTATGAAAAAATACACTATTTCTATGTCATTTTTATGCTGCCTGAAATTACTTACTGCGGCTGTTTTCCGATGTAAGCAAGGATACCGCCGTCCACATACAGTACGTGGCCGTTGACAAAATCAGATGCATCCGAAGCTAAGAATACTGCCGGTCCCTGTAAATCCTCGGCGCTTCCCCATCTTGCTGCCGGAGTCTTTGCGATGATGAACTGGTCAAACGGATGTCTGCTTCCGTCCGGCTGGATCTCGCGGAGCGGTGCGGTCTGCGGAGTCGCGATATAGCCCGGTCCGATACCGTTGCACTGGATGTTGTACTCGCCGTACTCCGATGCAATGTTTCTGGTCAGCATCTTTAAGCCGCCCTTTGCCGCTGCATAAGCGGATACAGTCTCACGGCCAAGCTCGGACATCATGGAGCAGATGTTGATGATCTTGCCGTGTCCTTTTTTGATCATGGACGGAATCACCGCCTTGGAAACAATAAACGGTGCGTTCAGATCCACATCGATGACCTGTCTGAACTCTGTTGCGGACATCTCGCACATCGGAATACGCTTGATGATGCCGGCATTGTTTACCAGAATGTCGATCACGCCGACCTCTTTTTCGATCTTTGCAACCAGTGCGTTTACCTGCTCCTCATCTGTGACATCGCAGACATATCCGTGCGCCTTGATGCCCAGCTCCTCATAAGCGGCAAGTCCCTTGTCGACAAGCTCCTGCTTGATGTCGTTGAATACAATCGTTGCTCCCGCCTGTGCATATGCAGATGCGATTGCGAATCCGATGCCGTAGGATGCGCCTGTTACAAGCGCTACTTTTCCCTCTAATGAAAAATTAACCATAGTTTTCCGTCCTTTCTTTTTCTCTCTTATTACTCTGGTACTGCTCATTGCTTACACCTAGTATATCAGATATGTTATTCCATTTCCCGCAATATTGTATTATAAATCTTGCAAATATTGAACTTTTGTCCTATGCTGTGTAAAGAGACATGCGCTACAGAACACATAACACCACAAGGCACATAGCGCCACTGGCGCATTAAAAAACGGCGGCACTGCCGCCTGGAATCGTAAGAACGGAGAACCTATGAATAGCTGTACAACCTGCAAAGAAGCCATCGAACACTGCATGAGCACCCACACATTCGCGTTCGCCCATCTCTACGGCGATGAGAAGATCATGGACATGCACATTCACAACTGCTGCGAAGTCTATTACTCGATTTCCGGCGGAAAACAGTTTCTGATCGACCACTGCCTGTACGACATCCGCCCCGGCGATCTTTTCTTAATCAACCAATTTGAAAGCCACCACCTGACACAGATCGATCAGCAGACACACGAGCGGATCATCCTCTCCATCGACCCGGAATACTTATCGAAGCTCTCCACCGGCGTGACGAATCTTGGCCATTGTTTTTCTTTCCGTGACACCAGAATGCCGCACCAGATCCACCTCTCCCCCAAGGAGCAGAACCGCTTTATGTACTTTATTCACGAGCTGCATGACGATGGCGGCATGGGGGA
>OFMU01002301.1_pt1 | contig 10611 bp, 9 predicted proteins | sample 1541861 | NCBI WGS metagenome assembly OFMU01 (sample SAMN04209238, study PRJEB22552) | human gut metagenome | biome: gut; material: feces | host: Homo sapiens | place: USA: Oklahoma
GACGAAAAATTTGACGACGCATCTGTCGCACAATCTTTGTGCGGTATTGCCCAAGGAAATGTGGAAAATCATCTGACAGGAGCGTTTGACTTTTCCCGGAAAAGTGTTATACTGGAAAGTATGTAGAACGTAACAGAAAAGGAGAATGTATCAATGAAACGTTTTTTGCAATGGTGGAAAGGACAGCCGGTGCTGGGGATCTCGCTTTTGGCGGCGCTGGTGTCCATGTGCTTTGTGCCGCCGGATGCCGGCTATTTGTCCTACTGCAACCGGGCTGTGCTGATTCAGCTGTTTTGTCTGATGCTCACGGTGGCAGGACTGCGCAGCATCGGCGTGTTTGAACAGGTGACGCAAAACTTGTTGAAACGTGCCGGGACGGTGCGGCGTGTGGGAATGTTCCTCGTTCAGCTTTGTTTTTTCAGTGCAATGCTGGTGACCAATGATGTGGCGCTGCTCACTTTTGTGCCGCTGACACTGCTGCTGTTCCAGGAAATCGGGGATGAGAAAAGCCGCATCTGGGTCATTGTTCTGGAGACAGCCGCCGCCAATCTGGGCAGCATGATGACACCGGTAGGCAATCCTCAGAACCTATACCTCTATGCGGCGTATCAGCTGCATACCGCAGACTTCTTCCGTACCATGCTCCCCGCCGGCGTGCTGAGCTGGCTGATCCTTCTGGGACTGTCGTTCCTGCTGCCGAAAACGCCCTGCACCGGAAAGCCTGTGGAAACGGCTTCGTCTGCCATACCGAAAAAGCCGGCAGCGGTATATCTGCTGCTGTTTCTGGCGTGTCTGTTGACTGTGTTCCGGGTGCTTCCGGACTGGCTCTGCCTTCTGCTGACTGCTGTACTGGTATTTCTCTGTGACAAAAAGCTCTTTGCCCAGGCAGATTACTGTCTCCTGGGGACATTTGTCTGCTTTTTCGTGTTCGTGGGCAATATTGCACGGGTCGATGTGGTTCGGGATTTCTTTGCCGGCGTGATGCAGGGCAGGGAACTGTGGGTCTCGGCAGCGCTTTCGCAGTGTATCAGCAATGTGCCGGCGGCGGTGATGCTGTCCGGCTTTACAGAAAATGCAAATGCACTGCTGCTGGGCGTGAATCTGGGCGGCCTTGGAACGCCTATCGCATCTCTGGCGAGTCTGATCTCCTATCAGTTTTACAGTAAGGCAGCGCATTCCCGTCCGGGAAAATATCTGGGCATTTTTTCTGCTGTGAATTTCGGGATGCTGGCGATTTTGCTGGCAGTGGGATGGCTACAGCTGCGATCCTTCTAAGCGGATTCCCTCGTATGCCAGACAACGCGCCTCCGGCTGATGCCCCAATTCTGTGGTCACGGCAATGGGCAGCGCAGGATCGTCTATGATGTCCTGCACCAACCGGTACAGCGTCGGGAGCTGCTGCTTTTCCGCCAGTTCCGAAAAGTTCCCCAGCAACACGCCGCTGCATCGGGAGAACATTTCCATTTGCCGGTATTGGTGCAGCATAGTCTCCATTCGAGCAAAACTGCCGGAATAACTCTCCAAAAACAGTACCCGTCCCGTGGGATCTGGCTGCCACGGTGTGCCGGTGAGCTTCAGCGTGCAGCGGATATTGCCGCCGCAGACCCTTCCGGAGAGCGAACTGCCCTGCAAAAAGGCATAGTGAAATCGAAACAGGGCATCGTCCTGCTGCTGTATCCAGCGCGCAAACCGTTCTTTGGCGGCGGAACTGCTTGCCAGAAAGCGCGCCTGCAAATAAAACACCGGGACGTCTCCGAAATCCTGCAGCGGATTGAGCAGAACCGAGACGTCGCTGTACCCAAAAAAGGGCTTTGAGCATCTGGCGATCTCTTTAAAATCGAGATGGGGCAGAATGGCATTTGCTGCGTCACCGCCGGTCAGATCGAATAAAGCATCCACTTCCGGGTCTGCAAACGCGGCTTGTATGTCTGCGGCACGTCGTTCTGCCGGCTGCGGCTTGCCGGCAGCAGTCTGGTATAGGGATGGAAAAATCACGGTGTGCAGTCCCAGTGATTCCAGAACAGCACAAAGACGCGAAACCGTATCACTGTCCCGGGGCAGCCCGTCGGAACTGCCCACCAGTGCAATGGTACTGCGGGGAGAAAGCTGTAACATGAAAAGACCTCCGTTCTTATTTATAAGGCAATACCGCACAAAGATTGTGCGGTATTGCCTTATAAATCTGCTTTAGTATAACACATCAGATAGTCACCGTCAAAGCTGAAATTGGACCTACAATTTTACAAACGAAACAGGAAATGCGATTTTACTTTTCTTTTTTTTAAGAGGAATCCAACAAATCACCGGAAAAGATCAAAAAGTAAGGTTTTGCAAAAAAAAATCTTGGGAATTTGCAAGAAACCTATTGACATCGTAGTTGAGATGTGATATTATTAAGACAGATCAAAACACAGTCCTCTGACGGCAAAAAACACGTCGTGCAAGCGGCGTGAAAATTGCCTGCCCAAAAGATTGTGCTTTGGAAAAATCCAAATCAAATTTCGCCGGTTTATCCGGCAAAGGGGAGATCTTAAAATGGCAGAGACAATGGCAAAAGCATGGGAAGGCTTCGTTGGCGGTGCTTGGGAAAAGACCATCGACGTTCGTGACTTCATCCAGAAGAACTACACTCCGTATGAGGGTGACGAAAGCTTCCTGGCTGGCCCGACAGAATCCACAACAAAGCTGTGGAGCGAAGTAATGGATCTGTTCCAGAAAGAACGTGAAAACGGCGGCGTTCTGGACATGGATACCAAGCTGGTATCGACAGTAGATTCTCACGAAGCAGGTTATATCGACAAGGATCTGGAAACTATCGTAGGTTTGCAGACTGACAAGCCGCTGAAGCGTTCTCTGCAGCCGTTCGGCGGTATCCGTATGGCTGAAGAAGCATGCAAGGCTTACGGCTATGAAGTAGATCCGGAAATCACCTATATCTTCACACACTACAGAAAGACACATAACGAGGGCGTATTCGATGTTTACACACCGGAAATGCGTGCTGCTCGTCATAATGCGATCATCACCGGTCTGCCGGATGCTTATGGTCGCGGCCGTATCATCGGTGACTATCGCCGTGTGGCTCTGTACGGTATCGATCGCCTGATCGAAGACAAGAACTACCAGAAGGCAGTTACTTCCGGCACCATGACCGAAGAAAAGATCCGTCTGCGTGAAGAACTGGCAGATCAGATCAAGGCTCTGAAGGCTCTGAAGAACATGGCAAAGAAGTACGGCTATGATATTTCTGTTCCGGCTACCAATGCAAAGGAAGCAATCCAGTGGACATACTTTGCATATCTGGGTGCTGTCAAGGATCAGAACGGTGCAGCAATGAGCCTCGGCCGTACCTCCACATTCCTGGACATCTACATTCAGCGTGATCTTGACAACGGCACTCTGACAGAAGAACAGGCTCAGGAATACATCGACCACTTCATCATGAAGCTGCGTATGGTCAAGTTCGCAAGAACTCCGGAATACAACGCACTGTTCTCCGGCGACCCGCAGTGGGTTACTGAATCTATCGGCGGTATGGGCATCGATGGCAGAACTCTGGTTACCAAGAACAGCTTCCGTTATCTGCATACTCTGGAAAATCTGGGTACTGCTCCGGAGCCGAACCTGACCGTTCTGTGGTCCAAGCGTCTGCCGAAGGCATTCAAGCACTACTGTGCAAAGCTGTCCATCAACACCTCATCGTTCCAGTATGAGAACGATGATCTGATGCGTGTGACACACGGTGATGACTATGCGATCGCTTGCTGCGTATCCTCCATGCGTGTTGGTAAGGAAATGCAGTTCTTCGGTGCACGTGCAAACCTGGCAAAGTGCCTGCTGTACGCAATCAACGGCGGTGTCGATGAAAGACTGGACGCTAAGACCGGCAAGCACAATCAGGTTGGTCCGAAGTATCGTCCGGTAGAAGGCGATTATCTGAATTATGATGACGTTATGGCAAAGTACACAGACATGATGGCATGGCTGGCTAAGCTGTACGTAGATACCCTGAACTGCATCCACTACATGCACGACAAGTACTGCTACGAAGCAATCCAGATGGCCCTGCACGACAGAGATGTAAAGCGTTACTTCGCAACCGGTATCGCTGGTATGTCTGTTGTTGCTGACTCCCTGTCTGCAATCAAGTATGCAAAGGTAAAGTGCATTCGTGACGAATACGGCGTTGTAACTGACTTCGAAGTAGAAGGCGACTTCCCGAAGTACGGCAACAACGACGACCGTGTAGACAGCATTGCTGTTGAGATCCTGGACAAGTTCATGGATATGATCCGCAGCAACTACTGCTACAGAGGCGGCGTTCCGACCACTTCTATCCTGACCATCACTTCCAACGTTGTATACGGCAAGAAGACCGGTAACACTCCGGACGGCCGTAAGAAGGGGCAGCCGCTGGCTCCGGGTGCAAACCCGATGCACGGCCGTGACACTCACGGTGCAGCAGCATCTATGGCATCTGTTGCAAAGCTGCCGTGGAAGAATGCACAGGACGGTATCTCCAACACCTTCACCATCATTCCGGATGCTCTGGGTAAGGATTCCAAGGTATTCGCTGGTGATATTGACATCGCTTCTATCCGCGAGGAAATGGAAAAGCAGTAAGTCTGAAAAGGACTATTTGAAAGGAGGCACAGGGTCATGGCAGAACATGAAGTCAAGGAACAGGATAAGTCGGACGAACTGGTGGACATGATTGAAAAGCTCATGGAAGATGGCAGCGGTCATCTCACGATTTCGGAAGACGATCTCATGGGCGAGGGCTTGAATGTGAAGACCTATCGCAGCATGGATTGCTCGAAGGGGAACATGGCTTGCTGTCAGCCGACTGAATTTATAGAGGACGAGTGAGTTTTTCACCAGTCCCTCGTATATCCCGATTTGTAAATTCTCAAGGAGGAATTTATCATGGCAAACGAAAAGCAAATTGAAAATCTGGTAGGTCTGTTGGACGGCTATGCAGAAAAAGGCGGACACCACCTGAACGTAAACGTTCTGAACCGCGAAACTCTGCTGGACGCTCAGGCACATCCGGAAAAGTATCCGCAGCTGACGATCCGTGTCAGCGGCTATGCTGTTAACTTCATCAAGCTGACCAAGGAACAGCAGGACGACGTTATCACCAGAACTTTCCACGCTGCTCTGTAAGCGGAAACGTACTGAAACAGCAAAATTAGCATAACATAATGTTAGCAGTGGGCGTGCAGTTTTTGTACGCCCATTGTTGTATCAAAATGATCGGAGTGCGGCAGAATATTCGTGAAATGCTGCATTTCAGGAAAGGAGTACAACATGGAAGGACACATTCATTCTACCGAAAGCTTCGGCACCGTTGACGGCCCCGGCATTCGCTTTGTGATTTTCTTTCAGGGCTGCCCCATGCGGTGTCAGTACTGCCACAATCCGGACACGTGGACGATCGACAACAGCAACACCGAAAATCTGCGTTCTGTGGAATCCCTGTTGAAAGAGTATGACGGCATCAAGGAATTTCTCCATGACGGCGGCATTACCGCCACCGGCGGCGAGCCGCTGGTGCAAATGGAGTTCCTGACAGAACTGTTTGAAACTGCCAAGAAAAAGGGCATCCATACCTGTCTGGACACCTCCGGAATCCTGTTCCGGCAGGAACGCCGCGAGGAATTCGACCGCCTTATGGCAGTGACAGATCTGGTCATGCTGGACATCAAGCACATTGACGACACCGAGCACCAGAAGCTGACCAAGCAGAGCAACAAGCACATTCTGGAATTCGCGGAGTATCTGAACGAAAAGGGCGTTCCCGTCTGGATCCGCCACGTGGTCGTGCCGACCATTACGCTGAATGATACCTATCTGAAACAGCTGGGGCATTTTATCGGCGGACTGGATAACCTGAAAGCTCTGGACGTGCTGCCGTACCACACCATGGGCGAAGTCAAATACGAAAATCTGGGCATCGACTATCCGCTGAAAGGCATTCCGGCGGCGACCAAGGAACAGGCAATCCACGCAAAACAGGTGATTTTCGAAGGCATCAAGGAACGGATTCGGGAAGATATTCACAAGAAGTGAAAGAAAAAATGCCCCTGAAAGCGAAAGATCTGCACGCAGATCGCATGCAATAGAAACAACAAAAGCCGCATCACGGAGAAAGCTCCGGTGATGCGGCTTTTTGCAATACCACACAGTTACACTGGCATAGAATTATTCTGCGGTTTGATGACAATGCGGTTCTTGTTTTTCTTATCCTGATATAGCTTCTGATCGGCGTACTTGACGTAGTTCTGCACCTGTTCCCCGCCCTGACATGTCATGGTATACACCCCGACACTCAGCGTGATGTTATAAGGAATGGCACTGGTGGCGTTATACTGCTGGGCAGCCTTTTTGATGCTGTCGTAGATCTGCTTTCCGGCAGTTTCCGGATCATCGACCATGACGAAGCCGGCAAACTCGTCGCCGCCCACTCTGCCGATCGCGTCCAGCAGCGGGGTCGCAGAACTGAGATACTGCACACAGGTTTTCAGGGCATGGTCGCCGCCGTCGTGTCCGAATGTATCATTGATGATCTTCAGATTGTCCAAGTCTGCCAGAATCAGCACGCAGCCTTTCCCTGCGGATTCCTGACTGCTCAGCATGGCATTTGCCGCACGATAGAAGCCGCGGCGGTTATACACACCAGTCAGTTCGTCCGAGTCGGAGATCAGCTTCAGACGGCTGTTGGCGAATCGTGCTTCCTCCAGATTGCCCTCCAGTTCCTTGACCAGACGCGTCATCTTAATGGCAGAGCAGATCTGCGGTGCTACGGAATAGATCTGGGAGAAATGGTTATAGTCCAGTTCACAGATAAACAGACCGTACTGCTCCTCGTTGGAGAACAGCGGCACCATGACAAACGTATACCGCCGATCCTGCGGCATATAGCGGTTGGCAATGCAGGTGTAAACAGAAACCTGCTGTTCCGGCGGCTCTACCCGCTGTAACTTCTGCCCGATATGGTAGGATTTCAGGTACAGGTTGTCCGGCATGATCCACTGCTCATACTGATAGTGCACCACCGGCGAATGGAACACATAGATATAGCTGCTCTTGAAGTTGACCCGATAGAGGTTTTTCACAATGGAGAAAAAGCTTTTTTCTTCATCATTGCTGTTGATCATCATGTCTTTGTTGATGTTGCTGATCAGGAAATTGCTGTACACCAGATTAGTGCGGAGCAGATACTGCTGCCGCATGCTGTAGTCCAGCAGGTTATCCAGAAAGAACTCGTGGAGCCGTTCTGCTGCCAGCAGGTTTTCCGGCTGTTCCCGACAGATCTGCACGGCAAGTTCTTTCGCATACGTCACAACTTTTTTCAGCAGCGGCACCTGTATCGGAATCACGTCCGTCTGGTCGAACATCTCGGAGATTTCCTTCTGGTATTCCGCCAGCGGCAGCGGTTTACGGCTGCAAACTGCCTGAAATTCTTTCATCAGCAGTTCCCACACCTGCTGAATGAATCTGGTCTTTGTCGTGCTCTCCAGATCGCCGATGTACTTGTTGAAGATCATACCCACAATTTCTTCCGCCGCACAGTGATCTGCCAGCTTCTGAATCTGTTCCTCTGTCAGGTCGCAGGATTCCCGCACGATCAGCCGTGCGTCCAGCGTCCTGCTCCGGGTTTTCCCTGTCTGGATCAGTTCCACCAAAGCCTGCACCGACTGGTAGCCCATACTGCTGATATTGGTACGCACGGTCGTCAGCATGGGTTTCAGACTGGTGGCAACTTCGGAATCGTCAAAGCCGGTGACCAGAATATCCTCGCCGACACGCATTTTCCGTTCCTTGAACACTTCATAGCCGCCGATGCACATCTTATCATTGGCAAAGCAGATCGCCTCCAGATCGGGGTGCAGATCCAGCAGATTCCGCACCACTTCTTCCGAAGTCTCGGAGAAGTTGCCGTATACCACCTTGGTGCAGTCATACGGAATATGATTTTCCTCCAGCACTGCACGGTAGCATTGCAGACGCTCCATGGCATCCTGATTTCCCATAGGACCGGAAACAAAGCCGATCTTCCGGCAGCCATGGTGGTGTATCAGATGTTCTACTGCCAGCTTCATGGCGTTGGTATTGAACCGAATGCAGGGGTATCCCGGGAATTCCACTTCCATAGTCAGCAGAGGCAGCGGATCATAGGAGTGGAGAAACTGTGCCATTTCCTCCCGACTGATATAGGAGCCGACAGTGCCTACCGACACCAGCAGACCGTCCAGATTTCTTTCAGAAACATAGTTGTAGATCACGTTGTACTGATAATCATAGATCGAGTATTTTTCATCATCTTCTACTGCATTGATGCCTCTGCCCGGCAGCAGGATCAGGTTGATGTCCAGTTCTTCTGCCGCAGCAATCGCACCCTTGAGAATTTCGCTTGCATATTCATTTTCCAGATGGTGTATCATCAGACCGATCTGGAGCCTTTTTTTCTCAGTCATGATTGCTCTCCCCTGTCTTCTATCCAAAACTCCACTTGTCATTGCGATGAAACCACACAAAATGATTTGTGCGGTGCTGCTTTATGGGAATATTATGAAAGGCAATACCGCACAAAGAGCGTCTGGCGACTTTGCACGCCATCTGCCGCACAATCTTTGTGCGGTATTGCCGAAAGCATTGTAGCATTTGATTGCATGCATTCTGTATTCATGCACTTCTGTAGTATAACACATTTGATTTGGAAATGCAAGAGTTTTTTCACATTTTATTTTCATGAAAATAATGATTAAATTGCATAATTTAACTTTCTTATTACACTTCATTTTCCAGCGTATAGCGGCATTCGGGATAGTTGGCACAGCCGTAAAAAGAGCCGTATCTGCCCTGCCGCAGCACCAGCTTTCCGCCGCAACGGGGACAAAGTCCCCTCCGCAGGGCAAACCGCCGATAAGCGATCTCGTCATCGATCTGGGAGAGGTGCTGTTCCCGTGCCTGCGGGTCCTCGATGTTGGCACACAAAATCACGCCGGCATAATAGCGGACATCGTCCCACAGCAGCAGGGGCTGTTTCCGGCGGCGGACGGCACGGCACACCTTGGAAATAGACACCAGCTGTTCTGTACTGTCTTCCGGCTGTACCACCTGTAAGACGGCATCATCTGCGAACGCCACAACGGAAAAGAAACAGTCCCGTTCCAGCCCCAGCAAACTGGCAAGTGCCTGCACATGAGCGTAATTCTGGCGAAAGGGATTCCGCAGGTCATACTGCCTGCCGTGACACTCCTGCACCCAGAACTCTTTCCAGATGCTGCCGGAAATGGTGCCGTGATAATTCTTGGTTTCGATCACGAAAATGCCGTAGACGGACACCACCACGTGGTCGATCTGTGTCAGACGGCTGCCGCAGGGAAGCAGCAGGTCTGACAGCACGATGTACTGTCGGGAATCCAGCCGCCGCAGCCGGCGGGCGACCTGTTTTTCGCCCTGTATGCCTTTTTTGCCGGACGCTGCCAGCCACTTCATGTTCTTCCCTCCGGTCTATGCAAAAAACGGCAAAGCAGTGATGCTCTGCCGCTGCCGTTATTCTCCCGCGTTTTCTGCCGGCTGTGTCGAAGCGGCTCTGCCGGAAGAAGCGTCCACCAGAATCGAGGAATCCGAGGAAACCACATTGGGGTATTCGCCGTTCCACTTTTCGATCTGCTGGTACTTCAGAACGTTTTCGTTCAGGGACGCGTTGATCTTTTCGTTTGCCTCGGCTTCTGCCTCTGCCTTTTGCCGAATGGCATCTGCCTCCGCCTTGGCGGCGATCACCTTTTGTTCGGCATCTGCCTGTGCTTCAATAACTTTCTGTTCCTTTTCGGTTTCTGCCCGCAGCTTGTTCTGCTCGGCAACCTGTTTCTGTTCGATCGCTGCGTTGAACTCCTCGGAGAAGTCAAAGTTGATGATATTGAACTTGTCGATGAGAATGCCGTATTCCTGCACCTTTTCCGCCAGTGTGGCACCGATTTCCTCGCCTACGGCGGAACGCTTGGTAATCAGTTCTTCCGCGGTATACTGGGCGGTAATGGCTTTCATGGATTCCTGAATTGCCGGCTGGAGCACGGTGTCGGCATAGCCCTCGCCGATGCTCTGATAGATCTTGGCGGAATCGTCCTTGTTGATGTGGTAGTTGATCGCCACGCCGCTGGAAACGGTTTGCAGATCCTTGGAAACACCGTTGGAATCGATCTCGGTCTTTTGGATCTTGTTGTTCATCATCACGATCTGCTGGGCAAAGGGCACTTTCAGATGCATGCCCTCGCTCAGTACCCGATCAGAAACCTTTCCCATGGTGACGATCACGCCGGTGTGTCCCGCCGGAACGATGGTCACAGCAGACGTGCCGGCGATCAGAGCCAGAAGCACTACCGCACCAATGAGGATCCCGTTCCGCAGTTTGTTGTTTTTCATAGACATTCCTTTCCTGAACAGTTGAAATGTTCGTTTTTCTTTGGGTGTTTCCTTAATTATAGCATAATTTCGCTCTTTTTGTCAAGATATGCACGTTCCGGTGCCACGGAAATCAATTTTCATGATAGCCTCCCCTGAAAGGGGTGACTCCCCACGGGGTGGGGAGATGCCCGCAGGGCA
>OFMU01002303.1_pt1 | contig 10605 bp, 7 predicted proteins | sample 1541861 | NCBI WGS metagenome assembly OFMU01 (sample SAMN04209238, study PRJEB22552) | human gut metagenome | biome: gut; material: feces | host: Homo sapiens | place: USA: Oklahoma
GCGCCACCTTGCCAAGGTGGAGGTAGCGAGTTCGAGCCTCGTAATCCGCTCCAATCGGCGCTATAGCCAAGTGGTAAGGCAAAGGTCTGCAACACCTTGATCCCCAGTTCAAATCTGGGTGGCGCCTCCAGAATCGTTTCTCTATGGAGAATGAAAAAAGTCCGACTAGTGCTTTTTTTGTTCTCCATTTTTCGTTTTCCCTCCCCGATTGCTCTGTTTGCGAGAATACTTCCCTACAAACATATCAACATAAAAAACAAGCGGTATGGTTTTTTCTCCATATCGCTTGTTTTGTTTCCTCTTATTGAAACAGGCTGGAATCCCTACTTTGCAAGCAAATTTCGTGTATAATCAAATGGTGTGACATGGAAAGCATCTATCTATGATTTCTTTCTTGCCAACACAATGCATGATTTTCTCTATTCGATTTGTAGTGCAAAGTGCGAAGGATTTTCATCCGTGCAAGCCTATTCAGAAAGCCGCTACATCTCACGCAAAACAAAAGCGGCAGGGATTCCCACTATACCGCTTAATGTTTATTTTTTGCCAACGCAGACGGCATGACTGCTGCAGGACGTTTTCTCTACTCAAATCTGTGCATGGAATTATTTCGCCAGTGTCAAATCTATTAGCTGCTGCATCCACGAAAAACAAAGCGGAAGAGTTTCCACCCATACCGCTTGATGTTTTTTTGCCAATGCAGACGGCACGACTACCACATGGTGTTTCTTTCTACTCGAATCTGTATTTTGCCAGCGTCAAGCCTATTCGGAAAGCTGCTACATCCACGAAAATCAAAGCGGTACAGTTTCCACCCATACCGCTTGATGTTTATTTTTTGCAGACAGCACGGCTGCCACAGGGCGTTTTCTCTACCCGAATTTGTGCATCGAATCGCTCCGCCAATGCGGACACATGAGAAATAATTCCCACCATGCAATCATGACCGGAAAGCTGCTGCAACAGCTGTATCGCATTCTCCAACGCCATTTCATCTAAAGAACCGAAACCCTCATCAATGAACATCGCATTGATTTGCACGCAGCCACTCTGCTGCTGCACCGCCTCGGAAAGCCCCAACGCCAGCGACAGCGATGCCAAAAATGTTTCTCCACCAGACAGCGTTTTCACATCTCGTTCTGTTCCGGTGTATTGATCCAACACGTTCAGATTCAAGCCGGAGGAAATATTCTTTCGGTCTTCCTCTTTTCGGCGAATCAGCTGATAGCGACCATTGGAAAGCTGGTCTAACTTCTGGTTGGCATGCTCCAAAATGCGTGTGAAATAATACGCCTGCACATACCGTTCCAGCGAAATCCGTTCCCCGCCGTGTTCGGTGTTCGTTCCATTCATCATGCTGTATAACTCTTTGTACGTCATCCACGTCTGAGAAGCCTGCTCCAGCGTTTTCAGGGACAGTCGAACAGCTGCTACCGTTTCCTGTACCTGCTGCAAGTCTGCCTTCTGCATGGCAATTTCTCGCTGTTTCTGCGACAACTGCCGGCGGCATTCCAACAAGGTCTGTTCTGCCCCTGCCGTGTCATACAACGGCTTCCCTGCAATTTCTGCTTCCAGTCGGCTGCACGCATCCTGACAAGCTGCCAGCTGCTTTTCCAACTCTTGTACCTGTGCCTGTGCACGTTTCTGTTGCAACTGTGCCTGCTCGATTTTCTGCCGGAAACAAAGCAACTGCTGCTGTGCCTCCTGTAATGTCCCATATTGCAAGCTGTTCTGAACATAATCGCACTCGGTACGTTTTCCAGTGATTTTCTGCAATAATGCTTGTACTGCCTGCTCCTGTGCTGTCACAGCGTTTTGCAGAATTGGCAATGCCTCTTGTTTGCGTTTCAAGGCTGCCTGCTGTTCTGTCCGCTGCTGTAACTGCTCCTGCAACTGTTTTTGCTGTTTTGTCAATGCAGAGATTCCCGAACGAATTTTTTTCAGCATTACTTCTAATGTTTCCGCCGTGGTCTGTTCACTCAATTTATGCTGCTGCAACAACTGCTGTTTCTGCGTTTGCAGCTGTGCACAAACTGCCTGCTGTTTCTCTAACTGGCTCTTCTGGCTCTGCATCGCCTGCAAAGCCGCTTCCTGCTGTTTTCTGGCACGCTGAAATTGCTGTTCCGAAACGGTCTGCTGTGTCTGCTCTGCCGGATGCGGATGTTCCAGAGAGCCGCAAACCGGACACGCTGCCCCTGCTTGCAACTGTGCTGCAAGGTTGCCTGCCATACTCTGAAAGAACTGCTGTTCCATCGCATCGTATTTCGGCTTCTCTACCTGATAATACTGCTGGTGGGCTTGCTGTGCCTGCTGTTCCAATCCGGCACAATCTGCTTCCGCCTGCCGAACGGCTGCGAATTGCTGCTGCAACTGCTGCAAAACCTGCAACGCCTGCTGTTTCTGCACCATTTTTGTCTTGGTGCTCTCCAGTTCCGCTGCACAGGCTGCATGCTCTTCTACTTCTTTTTGCAGCATTGCACAAGCTTGCTGGGTCTGTTCGAACGTTGCCTTTTTCTGAGCCTGCTCCTGCTGGAGTTGCTGGCTCTGCTTCCGTAAGGTCAACAATTCCTTTTGCAGGTCTGCCAAATGCTGATATTCCGGCACGCTCCGTTCCAGCTGTGCCGCTGCATCCTGCCATTCGGGAATCTGTACGGCATTGATTTCCGCCCGTTCCAATAACTCCGCTGCAACAGTCTGCCGTTGTTGCAGTTGCTGCAATTCTTTCTGCTGCTGTTCCAACCGGAAACAGTTCTGGTTGTGTCGTCTGCCCTGCTCCATCTGTTGCACCAACTGGTCTACACTCTGCTGGAATCGCTCCTGTTCTTTCTCCAGTAAGGGCAGCTGCTCCAGCCGTTCCCGACAGTCCTCCTCTAAAAGCTGACAGCAAATCGGACTGGTGGCAACCGTTTTCTCTTCTGCAAGCAATTCCTGATACTGCTGTTTCCGGGTTGCTTCGTGTGGGGCAACCGTTTTCAGCTTTGCTGCAATGGAAATGGTCTGCATGGAAATTTCCTGTGTTTTGGCATCATATCGCTGCTTCAAACGGTCACGAATCCGCCCACAGGATTCTGTATGAAACAGCTTGCTGAGAATCTGCCCCTTTTCAATCGAATTGGAGAGCAGAAACCGCCGAAATTCCCCCTGTGCAATCATCACAATCTGTTGAAACTGTGTGCTTTCCATGCCGATGCGTTCGGTAATTTCACAGGTAACCGTTTTAAAGCCGCTGCAAATACAAGTCTTTTCTCCGTTCGGCAGCAGCTCATACAGCGTTGCATTTGCTTTTTGTTCCACTGTTCCAATTCCACGTTGTTTCTGCCGTTCATAAGCTGGGTTTCGCTCTACCAGATATCGTTTCCCATTGTCCAGAAATTCCAGGCGAACTTTCGTTTCTGCGGTACTGTCGGTCAAATATTGACTGCGGAACTGTCGGGATTCCCGTTCTGAGCCGCTCGCCGTTCCATACAGAGCGAAACAAATCGCATCGAAAATGGTTGTCTTTCCAGCTCCCGTTTCTCCGGTAATCAAAAAGACTTCGCCATCCTGCCAGTCTGTAAAGGAGATTTTGCACGGTTCTGCAAATGCTCCAAATCCATATAATTCTAAATGCAATGGTTTCATTCGCTTTCCTGTTCCTCCTCTACCAGTTCTGTCATCAGTGCCAATTCCTCCGGATGTTCTCGCAGTGGGTAATGATACACGTTCTCATAAAATTCCGTCACCAAGTCCAGCAGCGATTGTTCTTCTACGTGAACCGCTTCGGTTGCCGCTGCTGGCTGCCGGAGGCGTTCCCGTTCTACATAACTCAACTCCAGCGTGTTTGGATAAACAACCCGCAGCTTTTCGATTGCATTGGGAATCAATTCCAAGTCGGTCAGTTCTGCCCGAATGAAATCTTCGGACGGCGTTGCATGTTCCAAAAGCTGTTCCAGTGTTCCACGCAAAATCCGCATCTCCTGTTTTGGATGTAACGGAATCGTCGTGATGGTACAGTTGTCTTTCTCTTTCCAGTTCAGCAATGTCACAGACTTCTGCTGCAAGCATTCAGAAAAAGAATACTTCATCAGAGAACCACTGTAACGAATGCGGTCACGCCGTACCCACTGCGGCTTGTGAATGTGCCCCAACGCTACATAATCATAGGCATCAAAGAGCGTGTCGGAAACCAGCTGCAATCCGCCCAGCTGCGTTTCTGAATCGGATTCTTCCGGTGCTGCTCCGTTGTGCAGGACAAAGCCATGATATAATAATAAATTGCGGTGGTTTGGGTCTGGAGGGGTCTGCTCCAAAACGGCACGGATGCCATCGTCCAGCGTTGCAAAGGACTGTTCCGGGAACTGAACGGATAGCTGTGCCAGCTTGACATAGGGCAGCATGGAAATCGTCAGCGTGCCGTATGCATCGGAAAGAGAAACCGTTTCCATTTTACCGGAAAATGTTCCGGCAATGTGGATTTGATTCTTTTGCAGCAAGTCGCTGCCGAATTGCAGCCGCTCCGGAGAATCATGGTTGCCGCTAATCATGCAAACGTGTACGCTTCGTGCTGCCAGCTGCGTCAAAAACCAGTCTAGCAGCTGCACGGCATCCGCCGGCGGCACGGGTTTGTCATAAATATCACCGCATAATAATAACACGGTCACCTGCTGGTCGTCTATGATTTGCAGGACTTCTTGTAATAACGCCTGCTGAATCGGCAGAAAAGAAAGGTTATAAAACCGCCGCCCTAAATGCAGGTCACTCATGTGCAGGATGTTCATAAAATGCTCCTTTTTGACACAAAGCCGCCATACAATCACGCATGGCGGCCGTTTTCGGTCTGTTCCTGATTTTTTAATACATGCTGTTTAATCGCATGGAACGATTCTGCACTCAAAATATGTTCCATTCTGCACGCATCTTCTACCGCTTTCTGTGGGTCAACGCCCAAGTAAATCAGCCAGTCGGAAAGCAAGGTATGTCGTTCATACATGGTTTCTGCAATTTTTCTGCCCTCCGCAGTCAAGTGCAGGTATCCCGATTCATCCATCGTCACCAATCCCGCATTCCGCAGGTTTTTCATGGCAATGCTGACGCTCGGCTTTGAATAAGAGAGTTCATTGACAACATCAATCGAACGCACTTCACCAATTCTCTGTTGTAAAATCAAAATGGTTTCCAGATAGTTTTCAGCGGATTCTTGTATTTTCATAATTGTACGCCTCCTGTTGGATTCCGTGGCATTTCTGCATAAAATGCACAGTAAAAATGAAGTGTGGTAGAAAAACCTGTCTTCTATGAATGCAATTATAACACAATTTTATCGGAAATGCAACCGTTTTCACAAAGAATTCAGAAAGCCCCTGTTCTGCCATGTTATTTTTTCATTCATAAAAATATTTTTTTCGCATAGGATTGACAAACGGCATCAAATTTGTTATACTGTCTTTTAAAAAATCATTCGTCCCATCTTTCAACCAAAAAAAGGAGGCTGTTTCATGGACGACCCGGACAGTGATGCGAACCCTGCACCACTGCAAAAACGCCTGTTTTTTCTGTTCCTGCATATGCTGCGGTAGCGGTCTTTCGCTCCCCATCATGCAAGCTTGATACAAAAAATTTTTACAGAAGAACAGGAGTGAATGAAATCCATATGATTGGACAAATTCTTTTACAATTGATTTTAATCGCCTTGAATGCCATTTTTGCCTGTGCAGAAATCGCCGTTATTTCCAGCAACGAAACCCGTATTGACAAGCTGGCAGAACAGGGCAGCAAGCCGGCAAAACGTCTGCAAGCCTTGCAGAATCGTCCGGCACAATTCCTTGCAACCATTCAGGTTGCCATTACGCTTTCCGGCTTTTTGGGCAGTGCCTTTGCCGCTGACCACTTCTCAGAAGCACTGGTGCAGCTATTGGTGAGCTGGGGCGTTGCCATTCCGCAAACAACCTTGCAAACCATTTCTGTTATCTTGATTACCATTTTGCTTTCTTTCCTGACGCTTGTTTTCGGCGAACTTGTCCCGAAACGAATTGCCATGCGAAAGGCAGAATCCATTGCGTTGGGTATCTCCGGTATGATTCAGGTACTGGCAAAACTCTGCTCGCCGCTGGTTTGGCTGCTGACAGCTGCCACCAATGGTGTGTTGCGGCTGTTCCGCATTGACCCGAACGCCGAAGAAGAGGATATCAGCGAGGAAGATATTCGGATGATGGCAGATGCCGGCAGCGAAAAAGGCGTGATTGCGGCAGAAGAAAACGAGATGATTCAAAACGTCTTTGCCTTTAACGACTGGACAGCGGAAGAAATCATGACCCACCGGACAGAATTACAGCTTCTCTGGGAACGGGACTCGCTGGACAGCTGGAAGCAGACCATTCGACAAACCCCACACCGCTATTACCCCATCTGTGGCGAGCATACCGACGACATCCTTGGCGTATTGGATACCCGAAAACTGTTTGCCGTTGCCGAACAGACCAAAGAATGTGTCATGAAAACAGCAGTTGTTCCGGCATTCTTTATTCCCTCCACTGCAAAGGCGAACGATGTCTTTCACAGCATGCGAAAAGCAGGACAGAGCTATGCCATTGTACTGGATGAATTCGGTGGTACAGACGGCGTTTTAACGATGCTCGACCTGATGGAACGGCTGGTTGGTTCGCTGGACGAGGCAGCAGATGCCTCTGAATTGCAGGAGGAAAACGGTATCTATCGCATTGCTGGTAACTGCGAACTGGAACGAATGGAAGAAACGCTTCGGATGCAGCTGCCGGAAACGGATGCTACCACTGCCGGCGGATGGATTGTAGAACAGCTTGGACGGATTCCGCATACTGGGGAAACGCTGCTGCTGCACGGTTATCAATTCCAAATCGAAAAGGCAAACCCTCGAAAAGTGCTGCTGTTCTCCGCAACACCGCACACAGAATCTGCTTCCACGGCTGCCTTTTAAAGAATCCACTTGTTAAGATGAAAAAATCCCTGTGGTATGAAACCGATACCGCAGGGATTTCTGTTTATTCAATTGCTTTCAGGGCAGATGCCATGTCAATTCGGTTGATTTTTGGATAAAGAATCAAGTTTACCAGCAGCGTGAACAACACCGTCAACCCTGCTGCAACGACAAACGCATACGGCGGAATCGTTCGGGCAAACATGACAACATCTACTTCCGCCATCGAAACAACAAATCTTGTCAGGAATACACCACCGACCAATCCAAACAGAATGCCAACGGTCATAGAGAAAAAGTTTTCCCGATAGATATAGGCAGCACTCTCGCCGTCATAAAAGCCCAGTACTTTCACCGTTGCCAGCTCTCGCATTCGCTCTGTAATATTGATATTCGAGAGGTTATAGAGAACAACCACTGCCAACGCTCCGGCACAGACAATCAGCACGATGACAATCAGATTCATGCTGTCAATCAAATCCGAAAATACATTTCCACTGCGGTGCAAAGATTGCACGGTCAGCATACCGTCCTGCTGCATGAGTGCCGTTGCGTGTTCGTCTGCGGTGTCCGGATTGTTCAGCTGTACCAGCATGGTATTCGGTGCTCGCTCTGTATCATACAGACTTTGATAGGTGTTTTCGGTCATGTAGATGTAATGATACGCATAGTTCTCCGTTACGGCTGTAATGCGGACTGGTTTTTTCGCATCTTTTAATTGCAGCGTATCGCCAGCCGATACGTTTAACAGCTTCGCCAGCTTTTCCGTCAGAATCACTCCACTGTCATCCAAGGTATACGGCGTATGGTCAGAACGGCTTCGCATGGTAATAAAGTTTCCAAGCTGTTCCGGCTCTGCGGTCACCATCAACGTGACATCATACTCCCCTACCTGCTCCGAACATTGCAGCAACATGGTATGCGGATTCTCCTCCCAGCTGGAAAGGCCTTCTGTTCGGGTCTGCTCGGCATCGTCGTTATAAACTGCCAGTAAATCATACTGCATGATTTCACTATACTGCAAATCGGCAATGCTGGTGATGTCATACCGCAGTCCAAAGCCGGCTAAAATCAAAGCTGTACAACCGCCAACACCAACCGCTGTCATCCAGAATCGGCTTTTATACCGAAAGACATTCCGCAACGTCAGCTTTCCCATGAAGCTAATGCGATTCCACAACCACGGGATTCGCTCCAACAAAATCCGCTTTCCGGACTTTGGCGGCTTTGGCCGCATCAGCTGTGCAGGCTGTTCCCGCAGGGCATTCCGGCAGGCAATTGCACTGGACAGACAGGTGCAAAGCAATCCAACGCCCAGACAAACCAATGCCGATTTCCAACGGAACGGACATGGAATATCCTGTAGATAATACATCGTTGCATAGGCATTGCAGATAATCCGTGGGAACACCTGAAAGCCGATCAGCAACCCTGTTATTCCTCCTATCAAGGTGGCAATTCCGGCGTACAGCAGAAACTTCGCCATAATCGGAAATGCTCCATAACCCAACGCTTTTTTCGTACCCATCTCCACACGCTGTTCCCGTACCATACGGGTCATCGTGGTCAGGCAGACCAACGCTGCAATCAGAATAAAGAACACCGGAAAGACGGCTACGACGTTCTGCACCCGTTCGGTATTCTCCCAGAATGCCGTATAGCCAACATTGTCCTCTCGGGTCTGTACATACCATTTTGCATTGTCTGCAAAGTCGTCTAAGGCAGTCTGCTGCTCCTGAATCTGTTTTTCTGCATCGTTCAGCTGCTGTTCTGCATCTGCCAGCTGTTGACTGGCTGCCTCTGTTCCGTAGGCATCCGCCAACTGTGCAAAATTCTTTGCATATTCCGCCTGCTGCGTTTCCAAGTTGGAACGGGCTTCTGTCAACTGTTCCTGTGCATCTGCGGTTTCCCGTTCGACTCGCTGCTTCAGAATTGCTGTTCCCTCTCGTTCTATGGCAGCTTTCGCATCGTTTGCAGCGGTTGTATAGGCATCGCTCTGGGCTGCCAAGTCTGCTGTGCTATCTAGGGTAACATATAGATTCGTGTAGACATCCATGGAAAAAGCAGAATCATCGACCAGCAAATAGCCATCCAGTGCCCCTGTTCCAATCTGAGCCGTTCCCCGTTCAAAGCTGACATACATGCTCCAGTTGGTCAAGCCGGAAATAGTGAATGTATCTTCCTGCAAATAGTCGGAAAGCGTGGTGTCCTCTGCTGCCTGTAAGGTAATCGTATCACCGACCTGATACCCTCTGCGTTTCGCAAAGTTGGCATCCATCAAACATTCTGTGGAGATGGAGGGATACGTTCCGGCGGTCAGCGTTGGCAGGTTGATGCCTGCCCCATCGGCTGCCTGTTCCATATTCATAGAAGAAACGCTCATCGAATAGCTATGCACGTCCTGTGGCAGATAACACTGCACCTGATATCCAGCAACAACCGTTTTCACATCCGGCAGCTGTTCCACCGCCTGTACTTCCTGCTCATCCAATCCAATGGTAGAACGAATCTGCAAATCCATGAGGTTGGTTTCCCGATAGTGCTGGTCTGCCATCTCGTTCATATCGGGGGTCGTTGCCTGAATACCGGCAAAAAATCCGCAGCCCAAGGCAACAATCGCTGCAATCGCTGTGAATTGTCCGAACGTATGCCGCACGGTACGGCACAATTCTTTTCCTAATAATCCAGCCATCGCCATCACCACGCAATCTGAGATACTGGAACGGGCTCTGCATTCTGCTGCATCGCTGCAATCTTCCCATTTTTCATCGTAATCACACGGTCAGCCATCGGGGTGATAGCCTGATTGTGCGTAATCAGCAACACGGTCATTTGCGTATCCCGACAGGTATCCTGCAACAACTTCAAGACGGATTTTCCGGTTTCATAGTCCAGTGCTCCGGTCGGTTCATCGCAGAGCAGCAGCTTTGGACGCTTTGCAAGGGCACGGGCAATGGAAACCCGTTGCTGTTCCCCACCGGAAAGCTGTGCTGGAAAATGCCGCAGACGGTCGCCTAGTCCCACATATTGCAGGGCTTCTGCTGCTGGCATTGCATCTCGGCTGATATGCCCTGCGAGTTCGACATTTTCCACGGCGGTCAGGTTGGGAATCAGGTTATAGAACTGAAACACAAAGCCGATGTCGAAACGGCGATAGGCAGCGAGCTTTCGTTTTCGCAGTTTTGTGATGTCTGTTCCATCGACCAGAATCGAACCGCTGTCACAGGTATCCATTCCGCCCAGCAGGTTCAAGACGGTGGTCTTTCCTGCACCCGATGCCCCGACAATGACGACAAATTCTCCCTTTTCCACGGAAAAAGAAACGTGGTCTACAGCAGTAATTTGTACTTCGCCCATTCGGTAATATTTACAGATTTCCTGCACTTGTAACAAGGTTTCCATGTAGAAACTCCCTTCTTTCTTTTATTTGTTGAATGATACTGATAGATAAGTATATCCTTGCAGATTCGTGTGAAAATCAGACGGGGATTTGCTGAAAATTGCTGTAAAATTTTGATGTATGTGTATTTTTTGATTCTTGGAAAACCACTTGCGTACGGTTCGGCAGAATCGCTTCGCTTTCTGCCAGAGAGTATGCAAATTGCTCTTAGGGAAACCGCCCGAATCCGGTTCGGCAAGGCTGGGGCACATCCCCAGCTTGCCTGGGAAACCGC
>OFMU01002305.1_pt1 | contig 10601 bp, 7 predicted proteins | sample 1541861 | NCBI WGS metagenome assembly OFMU01 (sample SAMN04209238, study PRJEB22552) | human gut metagenome | biome: gut; material: feces | host: Homo sapiens | place: USA: Oklahoma
GGTGATATCCGTATGGCAGTTAAAGTATGCCTTACTTTCGTCTTCTTTTCGAAGAATTGAGATTTCATTGTCCCTTGCCACAATTTCTTTGCCATCCGGATTATAAACCGGCGTATCCTCTGCCTGGGAATAACAGGTATCTCCCACTGCAAAATGTGGACCTGTCTTCTCTGCAATCAGAATCGGCAATTTATCTGCAATATCAAAATCCTTTGCCATCCGGTATGCCGTGGTATTGGTTCCGATAGCGAACTCCCCTAACGGCAGCGTATCATGATGCATCAGTACGTTATCATAAATATATTTCCGGTTCTCTTCTTCACTGTCAAAATTACTGCAGCTGTAATCCACAACTTTTCCATCTTCAAACGTCATTTTCAGGTTCTCATACCGGAGTCCGTTAAGATAGACATAAGATACATGCAGCACGCCGTGGGTTCCGGTCAGCACCGGTGAAGTAAACACTTCCCCTACCGGAATATTGACATCTGCCACGCAATTTTCAAAGATAGTCTCTTTCTGTGGATTCTTAAGGCGGTATAATTCCACTGTCATATCTGTTTCGTTATCGCCTTTTCCTCTGATATGTGCCCTGACTCCCTGATCTAATACTTCAATAATTTTCGCCTGCATATCCCGGTACAGGGTATAATCCAGTGTATTTAATTCTACCGTCTTATCAAAGATTTCTTCAAAGTTGCTGCCAATCTGCGAGAGCGGATAAGCAATAATCGTAAAGCTTCTTTCCTCTCCCTTAATATACTGATTGGTAATCTGCCCAGCCTGTGACGCATAATAGACATTTAATTCATTCTGCTTGTCGCTGTAATGGCAGGCAGTTTTTTTATATCCGGTAACAGTTCAGAACATCAGCGAAATGAAAAATCAGACTATGCAAACTTGTTTGCAATAGGATGAATTTTTTATTTCGGAATGGGCGGAACGCCCATTAGCCTCAGACAAAAGCTGCGAATGCAGCGAGAGCGCATGCAATGCGCGGGGTGCTGAGTCCCGGTGGGACTCGTTTAGCACCGACCGAAGCAGCGCGTAGACCTGTGGCCTGTTGTTTTGAACGTCCTGAACAGTTACTAGAAAAAAGAAAAGGAGTAAATATAGAGATGAAAATAGCAGTTTGTGGAAAAGGTGGATGTGGAAAAAGTACAGTAACCAGTCTTTTGGCTAAGGCTTTAGCCAGACGAGGAAAAGAAATTTTGGTAATTGATTCCGATGAATCTAATTATGGTCTACACCGACAGCTAGGTATGAAGCTTCCCAGAGATTTTACAGACTATTTCGGTGGTAAGCAAAATGTTTTAAATGATATGATGTTATCAAAATTTACTCATCAGTTTTTTGAGGAAACCTGGACAATAGATGATATACCGGAAGATTATTATAGTCTGAAGGATGGTGTAAAACTGATGAGCAGTGGAAAAATTCATCAAGCAAATGAAGGGTGTTCTTGTGCTATGGGAACTGTTATGACTCAATTTATCCAAAATCTCAGGCTTAAAGAAGACCAATTTGCGCTAATGGATATGGAGGCTGGTATTGAACACTTTGGACGTGGAATTGATAACGGTGTAGATTTGATATTGATAATCATAGATCCATCCTATGAATCCCTACAGCTTTCCAAAAAAATCGGGGAATTATCGGAAAGTATTCAAAAACCATTTTATTACGTTCTCAATAAAGTAACAAAAGAGAATCAGGAAATGATGTATGAAGCTGTATGGAATTCAAGTCGAGTCGCTGTATCTCTTAGTGCGGATCCCAGTATTATGGGAGAGGGACTGATGGGGAAAGAACTATCAGAAAAACCAGATGCTATTGAAAACTTAACAGAATTTCTACTTTCTATTTAAAGAATGAGGAGATTTACTGTGGATATATTATAAAAGAAAACCAGATCATACAGCTGTAATTTGTAATATTACATCCGCTTGACGCAAGAAAAAAGCAGTGATATACTGAAACAAAAGTTATTTATAAATAATAAAAAACTGGGACTATATTGTGTGATTGAACAGTTACAAAAAATGCAATTCTTGTGGAGGGTATAGGATGATACAGATTGCAATTGTGGAAGATGAAGAAATTTATGTAAAACAATTAACAGAGTATATCCGGAAATATCAAACGGAAAGGGGAAGATCAATAAAGGTTACGGTATTTGGTGATGGAGAAGATATCACTGAGAATTACAGTGGCGGTTTTGACATTATTCTGATGGATATTCAGATGCGGTTCATGGATGGTATGACAGCAGCAGAAAAAATCCGTCAGATGGATCAGAAAGTAATTATCATGTTTATTACAAATATGATTCAATATGCAGTACGTGGATATGAAGTTGATGCAATGGATTATGTAGTAAAACCAGTTGAGTACTTTTCTTTTTCGCAGAAACTGGATAAAGCAGTTGGACGTATGCGCTCTGAGGTTAAAGAATTTCTTACGATTCCGATTGGGGAAGGAGTTGTAAAGATAGATATAGCAGATATCTATTTTATTGAGGGGCAGAGACATAATGTAATTTATCATACTTCGAGAGGAGATTATTGTTCAAGAATTACGATGAAAGAACTCGAAGAAAAACTTACGGTACATAATTTTTTTCGATGTGCAAAGGGATATCTGGTAAATATGAATCATGTAGAGGGATTTGTTGGTTCTGATTGTGTGATCCATAATGTACATATACCTGTCAGCAGAACCAGAAAAAAAGAATTTATGAATCTGCTTCTGCAAAACATCAATATGGAATGATTTCATGTGAAATGGAGGATACTATGTTATATCAGGATATTCCAAGAATTTATACGGCAATAGCAGAGTGGGGATCATGTCTGGTTTATCTTTATATCCTAAAAAAAGAAAACATGAAATCTGTACATTTTTTTACAGGCAGTCTTTTCGTGTTGGCAATGCAGAGTATTTTTCTGACTTTGACAGGCAGCGTAACTGAAATTTTGTGGATTCCCTGTATGATGATCGCTGCAGGTATGATGTATGGATTTCTTATGGTCGGAGGAAATATGAAGCCTCTGGGAGCGGCTTATTGCTGTGCCCGTGCATTTGTTCTTGCTGAGTTTGCAGCTTCGCTGCAGTGGCAGATGGTATCTATTGTACAGGCATGGGGGAATCAGAGCCTCGGGGTTGAAATTCTGATCACGATGGTTGTTTTTGGAGGCTGCTTTACTATTGATATTTATTTAGAAAAAGATCTTCTGAAGCAGAATTATCTTGAACAGATGACAGTAAAGGAAGTAGTAGCGGCGGCAATCATGGCTGTTGCAATCTTTGCTTTTAGTAATCTGAGCTTTTTAAATGAAAATGCACCATTTGCGAGCAGAGAACGTGCAGATATTTTTTCTATCAGAACACTGATCGATTTTGGAGGAATTGCAATCCTGCATGCTTATCAGAGCAGGATCAGTGAGTATGTTGCCGAGAAAGAACTTTCAGTAATGAACGTGATGCTGAAAAGCCAGTATGATCAATACCGAAATTATCAGGACAGCCTGGATCTCATACAAATGAAATACCATGATCTGAAACACCAGATAACGGGACTTCGTGCGGAATCAGATGAAGAGAAACGAAAAAAATGGATTGATTCCATGGAAAAGGAAATCGCTGCTTTTGAGAATATAAGCAGAACGGGGAATCAGGTACTTGATACGATTTTGGCAGCTAAGATTTTCCATTGTCGAAAAAATCATATACAGATTACCTGTGTGGCAGATGGAAAATTATTGGATCATATGCATGTAACAGATATATGTTCTATATTTGGAAATGCTTTGGATAATGCGATTGAACATGTAATTTTAATTCCAGATCCGGAAAAAAGACTGATCCATCTGACAGTATCCGCTCAAAAAGGATTTGTGTTCATCAAGATAGAGAATTATTGTGAAGCAGAAATTTCCAAAAATGAAGAGGATCTGATTACAACAACAAAAAAGGATAGTAAAAACCATGGTTTTGGATTGAAGAGTATTCGTAAAGCTGTAGAAAAATATGATGGTTCTGTAGTATTTGGAGTACAGCAGAACTGGTTTGAATTAAAGATTCTTTTACCCAGAGTATTGTAATGCTCTGGGTATTTTTGTTGCCAAGCATACGACAAAAAGGTCCGGTGGACCTTTTTTAGTATTTTGTGCCATATTTGCTGCATCTTGTGCCAAAAACGGCACGAAATAATAACCATGTTATAGTAATGTCAACAGGAAATGATACCTGAAAAAGACGAGAGAGTCAAAGGAGGAAAAAAGAGAATGATCAGTGTTGAAATGGAAGATGTTCTGGCGGTATTACAATTATGCAAACCGTATATTATCGGTATTATTGCTGCACTTGTAATTGGAATCGTAATTATGATCGCATGCCGCAGGATGTCCAGGGGCAAAAGATTTCTGATAAGAGGAGAAGCTGCGATCGCAATGGTTCTTGCAGTTGTTGTCTGCGTGAATATGATCTGTTTTGGACCAATGTCTACGTTGATTGGACTGGCAACGGGAAATGGAACTTTAAGCGATGAAACAAATGAAGAAGCTGCGGAAGTAGCAGAAGAAATTATGGAAGATGGAATTGTTCTTCTGAAGAATGAAAGCCTGCTTCCTTTAAATGAAACAAAAAAACTGAATATTTTTGGCTGGGAATCTATTAATCCGGCTTATGGAGGAGCTGGTTCCGGTGGAATTAATGATCTGTATGATATTGTCAGTCTGAATCAGGGACTTGAAAATGCCGGATTTTCTATTAACCAGGAACTGGTTGATTTTTATAACAATTATGGTGCAGATAATCCGGAAATGTCTATCCAGAAACAGAGCTGGACATTACCGGAGCCACCTGTAGATACTTACAGTGATGAGCTTATTAAAAGTGCGAAAGAGTATTCTGATGTGGCAGTTGTGGTTCTTTCCAGAAAAGCAGGTGAAGGTCATAATGATATTCCTATGGATGTAAGAAAAGCAGCATATGATAATAATTCAGATGAATATGATGATTTTCCTGAGGGAGAGCATTATTTACAGCTTTCACAAACTGAGAGAGATATGGTGGATATGGTTTGCTCAAACTTTGATAATGTGATTGTGGTTTATAATGGAGCAAATCAGTTTGAACTTGGTTTCGCAGATGAATATCCTCAGATTAAATCTGTTGTATGGTGCCCCGGAACGGGAAATGTGGGATTTAATGCACTTGGTAAAGTATTTTCAGGTGAAGTCAATCCTTCCGGAAAAACACCGGATACATTTATTTATGATATGACGACTGCTCCGTGGTGGAATAATGCAGAAAAAACGGAGTATACAAATCTGGCAGATATGGCCGTTGAAGGAATGAACGCAGGAACTGCGCAGGTGTATGCTCCGGCATTTACCAATTATGTGGAAGGTATTTATGTAGGATACAAGTACTATGAAACAGCTGCACAGGAAGGTGCGATTGATTACGATAAGACTGTACAGTATCCATTTGGATATGGTCTGAGTTACACGGAATTTGAACAGAAAATGGGTGAACTGGAGGAAAAAGACGGACAGATTTCTGTAGATGTAGAAGTAACCAACACCGGAGATGTTGCCGGAAAAGATGTAGTAGAAGTGTATTATAAACCACCATATACAAATGGCGGAATTGAGAAATCTTCTGCAAATCTGATCGAGTTTGCAAAAACAGATCTGCTTCAGCCGGGAGAATCTCAGACTGTTACAGTTACATTTAGTATAGAAGATATGGCCTCTTATGATGAGAATAATGCAAAAGCATATGTTCTTGAAAAAGGCGATTATGTGATTTCTATCAACAGCGATTCACATACTGTGCTGGATCAGAAAACTTATACTGCAGATAAAGATGTAGTATATAAGGGAGAAAATAAAAGAGCATCAGATGATACTGCAGCAACAAATGTATTTGAAGATGCAAAAGGCGATGTGACATATTTATCAAGAGCAGATCATTTTGCAAATTATGAAGAGGCTACAGCAGCACCGGCATCTGCAGAGCTGGGTGAGCCATATGTTTCTGAATATCATCTGAACAGCAACTTTGATAAGACTACATATCTCAATGATAAGGATGTAATGCCGACAACGGGAGCAGATAATGGACTTACATTAGCTGATATGCGTGATGCTGATTATGACGATCCTCGTTGGGAAAAACTTCTGGATCAGCTTACTGTTGATGAAATGGCAAATATGATTGCAATGGCTGGTTATCAGACAGCAGCCATGGATTCTGTGGGAAAAGTGGCTACACTTGATTTCGATGGACCAGCAGCAATTAATAACAACTTTACAGGAGTTGGTTCTATTGGATTTCCAATTGAAGTTGTGGTTGCTTCCACATGGAATAAGGGACTTGCACAGGCATGGGGTGAATGCATGGGCAAGATCAGTCAGGAAATGGGTGCAGAGGGCTGGTATGCACCAGGTATGAATACTCATAGAACCGCATTTGGAGCAAGAAACTATGAATATTTTTCAGAAGATGGAGTTCTTGCAGGAAATATGGGAGCAAAAGCAGTAGAAGGAGCAAGAAAATATGGAGTTTATTCTTATATCAAACATTTTGCTCTGTATGAGGGAAATGCAAAGATGGTAAGTGTCTGGTCAAATGAGCAGGCAATCCGGGAAATCTATCTGAAACCATTTGAAATTTCTGTAAAACAGGGTGGCGCAAATGCGGTTATGGTTTCCTGGAGTTTCCTTGGAGATAAATGGACTGGAGAAAGCAGTAACCTTATGAATACAGTTCTCAGAGATGAATGGGGATTCAGGGGAATGGCGCTTACAGACTTCTTCCGAAACAATGGTCATGGATTTATGAATGCAGATGCAGCTTTGGCGAATGGAGTAGATGCAATGTTGTCCACATTCAACGGAGAAGAGAACAATGTAGCCAATCCGGAGCATCCAACATCTGTACTTCAGATGAGAAATGCCTGCAAAAATGTCATGTATACAGTTGTAAGCAGCTGGGCTTATGATGGAGAACACGAAGAAACAGGTATGGAAAACTGGAAAAAAGCAGGAATTGGTATCGACATTGTAATAGCACTTTTCATGGCAGGAATGGAAGTACTGGTAATCAGAGGATATAAGAAAAGAAAGAATGCTGAATAAAGATGAAAGTGGGATGGAAAACAGTTATGAAACAGCAAAAATTGGTTGAAAAGATGACAATAGAAGAAAAGGCAGCAATCCTCAGTGGAAAAACTGTCTGGCAGACCAGAGAAATTGACAGGCTTTCCATCCCGTCCATCTTTCTTTCAGATGGACCGCATGGAATTAGAAAGCAGGCAGGGGCAGGAGACCATCTGGGACTGAATGCATCCTTGAATGCAACTTGTTTTCCCACAGCAGCGACGATAGCAAACAGTTGGAATCAGGATCTGGGGGAAGAGATTGGACAGGCTCTTGGAGAGGAAGCAGCAAGTATGGATGTAAATATCCTGCTTGGTCCGGGATTAAATATTAAAAGAAGCCCATTATGTGGAAGAAATTTTGAATATTTTTCAGAAGATCCATATCTTTCCGGGAAGATGGCAGCGTCATATATTCGTGGAATACAGAGTAAAGGCGTTTATGCCTGCCCGAAGCATCTGGCGGTTAACAGTCAGGAACTTCGGAGAATGGCAATGGATGCAGTTGTTGACGAACGGACATTAAGAGAAATTTATCTGACCGGTTTTGAGATAGCTGTTAAAGAAGGACACGCAAAAGCAATCATGAGCAGTTACAACCAGATTAATGGGATTTATGCTAATGAGGACAAACATCTTTTGACAGATATCTTGCGCAAAGAATGGGGATTTGATGGAATTGTAGTAACAGACTGGGGCGGAAGCAATGACCATGTGAAAGGTGTTGCTGCCGGCTCAAATCTGGAGATGCCGTCCTGTGGGTACGATTCTGCAAGAGAAGTGATTGCTGCTGTCCGAAATGGAAAGCTGAAGGAAGCGGATTTGGATGAAAGAGTTGGAGAACTGGTGGATGCAGTGATGGAACTGACATCAGGGAAGAAGCTTTCAGATAAAAACTTTGACAGAAACGCACATCATCAACTGGCAAGGAAAGCAGCAGCAGAAAGCATGATTCTTCTGAAAAATGAAAAACAGATTCTTCCGCTGGATACCCAAAAATCCATCGCTATTATTGGAGATTTTGCTTTTTCACCCAGATATCAGGGGGCAGGATCTTCTATGGTCAATCCAACAAAAGTAGAAGATATGTCAGCGATTTTGCAACAATATGATCTGAATATTTTGGGGATGACAAGAGGCTATCAGAGAAATGGAGATGTAGATGAGAATGATAGAAAGTTTGCATTAAATTTGTCTATGAACGCGGATATTGTGATTTTCTGCTTTGGTCTTGATGAGATCAGTGAATCAGAAGGACTGGATAGAACCCATATGCGTATTCCGCAGAATCAGATAGATCTTCTGCAGGATATCAGTAAAGTGAATGAAAATATTATTGGAATACTGAGTGCAGGATCTGCGATAGAAATGCCATGGCACACCTGCTGCAAAGCGATTTTGCATGGCTATCTGAATGGACAGGCAGGCGCTTCTGCAACATTGGATATTCTGACCGGAAAAGTGAATCCATCAGGAAGACTGGCAGAAACATATCCCATATCTTATGAACAGACACCGGCATTCCGATATTATCCAAGTAATGAGAAAACATCGGAATACCGAGAGAGTGTTTATGTGGGATATCGCTATTATGATACTTCAAAAGTCCGGGTGCAATATCCATTTGGCTTTGGGCTTTCCTATACGGAATTTACATATTCTGATCTTATCATAGAAGAGGATGGAATCAAAGTTTCGGTTACCAATACAGGTGACAGAGATGGAGCAGAGGTTGTTCAGATGTATGTAGGACTTCCTAATGCAATCGTGTTCCGACCGGAAAAAGAACTGAAAGGTTTTGCAAAAGTTTATCTAAAGGCAGGAGAAAGCAGACAGCTCAGGATTCCCTTTGATGATAAGACATTCCGTTATTGGAATATAAAAACGGGACAGTGGGAAATAGAAACAGGAACTTATCAGATTATGGTAGGAGCCAGTGTTGCAGATATTCGTTTAACAGGTATGACTGAGAGAACAGGAAATAGTAAAGGGTATCCGTATAATCCGGCAAAAATGCCTTACTATTATACAGGAATCGTGCAGAAAATATCAGATGAGGAATTTCGTGAACTTCTTGGCCATGAGATACCGAACGGAAGATGGAGTGGAAATCTGGGAATCAATGATGCAATCTGTCAGATGTATTATGCAAAAAGCCGACTTGCAAGGCTGATATATAGATATCTCACAAAAATGAAAAAGAAGAGTGAGGCACAGGGAAAGCCAGATTTGAATATTCTTTTTATTTACAATATGCCGTTTCGGGGGATTGCCAAGATGACCGGCGGAGCAGTCAGTATGGAAATGGTATATGGAATTGTCGATGCTGTGAATGGCCACTTTATGCTTGGAGTAAAAAAAGTAGTTGGCGGATATTTCAGAAACAGAAGAAATAATAAGAAATATGAAAAATTATTAAAAGAAGCCGGAGGGAAGTGCAGATGAATCGTATAAAAAATATATGGAAATGTTTTGAAGAGAAACATTCTGCTATTGCAAAATGGCTTTATCAGATATTCTATTTTGTTATATTCAGTATGGGCGTGACAGTATTCCAGTATCTTGTATTTACATTTTTACCAGGAATTTTGGGAATTGGTCTGGCTGGTACAGAATTTATGTGGCCAAAGGTTTCCATGAATCTGTTTGGAGTAAAATTTACATGGAGTTTACTGGGGTATAATGTATTGCGTGATGCAACGGGGAATATACTGATCGGTGGTGGACTTGGCTATTTTATCAGTTATGAATTGGGGTCATTTCTTGCACAGTGTATCAATTTTCCACTTCAGAGAAATATTACTTTTAAAAGCCATGGAAATCCTGTATATCAGGCAATCTGGTATTTTATAGCATGGGTGGTAATTTCACTGATTTGTAATGGATTTAATAATCTGTGGATGCCAGTTGCATCTGCATATGTGGCACCGGCAGTCTATAACATGCTTGTGACAATTATCACAGGTGGAGTTTCCATGGTGATTTTTTTCTTTGTGTTTAAAATTATTTTCCCGGAGGGGAAGGCTGAATAGAAAACATGTGTTATTATAAAGCTGGAGGTGAGTACGGGATGAAGACATTGGCCAGGATATGTAAAGTATATAAAGAAAAATATCCGCTGGTTCAGATTGTGCTTCATACTGCAACAGCAGATACAGTGTATGAGAGCAAGTGGAACAACAAAAAAAGAGGCAGAGATGATTGCAGAGGAAGCAACAGCAGATTTACATCCGGTGGAAGTGGATTCGGTAATACTGTAAAAGAATTCCGAGAATGGGTAAAATCCTTATAAATCGTAGAGAATCAGAGGCATATATATGTGACTGCACGGAATACGGGAAAAGCAGTGACTGAATTTCTGGAAAAAGCAAACCAGTACAATGTGTAATGAGGAGAATAGTATTGACAGTGATTCTCCTTATCTATATATTAT
>OFMU01002322.1_pt1 | contig 10570 bp, 9 predicted proteins | sample 1541861 | NCBI WGS metagenome assembly OFMU01 (sample SAMN04209238, study PRJEB22552) | human gut metagenome | biome: gut; material: feces | host: Homo sapiens | place: USA: Oklahoma
CGTCCTCGATCCAGAAACCGGTCTTCACGAAAGAAATGCGGAAAGACTACACAATCCTCTGCCCGCAGATGTCACCGATCCACTTCTCGCTTCTGCAGCCGGCGTTCAACGCAGCCGGATACAATCTGGAAGTGCTTCCGAACGACAACAAAGAGGCGGTTGATGTCGGACTGAAATACGTCAACAACGATGCCTGCTATCCGTCTCTGATGGTAGTCGGACAGATTATGCAGGCGCTGCTCTCCGGCAAGTATGACCTGAACAAAGTGGCTGTCATCATGAGCCAGACCGGCGGCGGCTGCCGTGCTTCGAACTATATCGGATTTATCCGCCGTGCACTGGAGAAGGCCGATATGACGCAGATTCCGGTCATCTCGATTAACTTGAGCGGTCTGGAGGAAAATCCGGGCTTCAAGATCACGCCGGATCTTGCGATTCGTCTCTGCTATGCAGCAGAATTCGGCGATATCATGATGAAATGTATTTACCGGATGCGTCCTTATGAGCAGAAAAAGGGCACGACAGACCGGATTCACAAGAAATGGGAGAAGATCTGTATTGATTTTGTTTCGGCAAAACATTTAAGCCATACCCGCTTTAAACAGATCTGCCGCACGATGATCCGCGACTTTGACCATATTCCGATTACGGATGAGAAGAAACCTCGCGTTGGTATTGTCGGCGAGATTCTCGTTAAGTTCCTTCCAGCGGCGAATAACCATCTGGCGGAGCTGCTCGAAAGTGAAGGTGCGGAGCCAGTTGTGCCGGATCTGATTGATTTTTTCTGCTACTGCTTCTACAATACGAATTTCAAGGTGGAGCACCTTGGCTTCAAGAAGAGTTCTTCGATGCTCGGAAATACGGGTATCAAGCTGATCAACTGGCTACGGAGTGCGGCTGTTGCAGAGTTCAAGAAGAGTGAGCATTTTGATCCGCCGGCTGACGTACGGGATCTGGCCAAATATGCTTCTCCGATCGTCTCCTGCGGCAACCAGACTGGTGAGGGATGGTTCCTGACCGGCGAGATGATGGAGCTGATCCACAGCGATGTTTACAATATCGTCTGCATCCAGCCGTTCGCGTGCCTGCCGAACCATATTGTCGGCAAGGGTGTTATTAAGGCGATCCGCAAAGAGTATCCGAAAGCGAATATTGTGGCGGTTGACTACGATCCGGGCGCTTCGGAGGTTAACCAGCTCAATCGTATTAAGCTGATGCTTTCTACTGCGAATAAGAACCTGAAGCAGGAGCCAAATGGCGAGAAAGACGCGTAAAATTACATAATATATTTTCTGAACATCAAAATAAATCCCCGGCCGGAAAGCTGTTATCAAGGCTTTCCGGCCGGGGATTCGTTTTGCTTTTGTTTTGTTGTTTTTAACGGTAAATCCGCAGAATACGCAGGACTTTTACCAGTTTGGTTCCCATTGGCATGCGGCGCATTTCGGCTTCGGTTGTGCCGGTTACGACGACGAAGGCGATCAGGTAGACGACAATGGCGATCAGAATCGCGATCAGCATGCTGATGGACGGGCGTTTGGTGATGGCAAAGAGGCCGTAGTAAACAACCCAGGTTACGACTCCCATGATGGCGGCTGCGATCAATGGTTTTACGTAGGTGTTTTTGAACTCGTTGCGGAAGTTCAGGTGTTTGCGGATCGAAAGGTTATTCAATACGCACATGCTCAGCGAGAACAGGATTCCTGCGAAGACAACGGCATAGATGTTTGTATTCGGGAAGACTGCGAGGATCAGAGCCAGGACGACGAGGTCCATTCCGAGGGAAATGGCTGCGTTATGCAGGGCTTTTTTCTGCTGGCCGATGGACTGCAGGACGCTGTTGGTGATGGTGGACAGGGCCGAAAATACGACCGAAACGGCGCCCATCATCAGCAGTTTTCCGGAAAGGCTGGAGCTTGACGGGAACAGGACTCCTGTGATCGGGAATGCGAGTACGCCAAGGCCGACGGCTGCCGGGATGGAGATGAACATCGTCAGGCGGATGGTCTCGAGGATTTTGTCGTTTGCCTCATCAAGGTCACCGGTTGCATAGCAGGAGGACACCTCCGGCATCATGGCGGATGCAGATGCACTTGCCATGGCAAGCGGAACGTTGATCAGGGTGACGTAGTAGTTGGAGAACTCTCCGTATGCAGCGTTCAGTGCTTTCTGGTTTTCACCGTGCCATCCGAGGATGGTGAAGAACAGGTAGTTGTCCAGGTAAGCGTTGCAGTTGTAAATAAAGGTCGTAAAGATGACCGGCGTTACCATCAGGAAAAGGACCTGGAAAATTTCACGGTAGGATTCTTCACGGTGATGTGTGTCTTTGGCAGCTTTCCGCAGAATTGTTTTCCGGTTTACGCCGTAAACGATCAGCATAAAGCAGAGGCCTGCCAGGACACCGGCTCCTGTTCCGAGGGTTCCGCCGGCGGCACCGAATTTGGCATGTTCGGTATCGTTTGTCGCGAACTGCTGGATGAAGAACCAGGCGGCGCCAATACTGAATGCGGCGTTGAATACCTGCTCGATGATCTGTGAGATCGAGGTCGGCATCATCGTGCTGTGGGCCTGGAAGTAACCGCGCAGAACGCCGAGAACAGCCGAGAAAAAGATGGTCGGCGCCAGTACGCGTAAGGCAAGGAGTGCATTCTGCTGGTTATACGGCAGAAGGAATTTTCCGCCGAAAAATGCCACCAGTGCAGCGATTCCGCCGACAATTACCGCATAAATCAGGGCACCGTGGAAGACGCGGTGTGCGTTGCGGTACTCTTTTAAGGCCAGGCGCTCGGATACGATTTTCGACACTGCCATCGGAATACTGTAGGACGAGATCAGCAGCAGGATCGTGTACAGATTGCTCGCTGTACTGTAATAGCCAAGTCCCTCATTTCCAATGGTTTCGCCGAGCGGTGACCGGTACAGCAGGCCGATCACACGCGAGATAATCGTTGCGGCCATTAAAATAGAAGTATTTCTCAGTAACGTATTTTTCTTTTTACTCATTCTTTCGCTCCCCGGATTACATTTTCGATCTGCCAGTCAATCGGCGCAAGACCGTTTTCCTCCAGATATTCATTCGTTCTGGAAAACGGGTGGCTGCCGAAAAATCCGCGGTATGCAGAAAGCGGGCTCGGATGAGCGGACATCAGCACCAGATGCTTCGGATTGTGGATCATCTCTTTTTTGCGCTGTGCCGGTCTTCCCCAGAGTATAAATACCATCGGGCGGTCCTGCTCGGCGAGCACTTTGATTGCCGCGTCGGTGAACTGCTCCCAGCCGATTTCCTTGTGGGAATTTGCCTGATGTGCACGTACAGTCAGCACTGTATTCAGCATTAAAACACCCTGCCTTGCCCATTTTTCGAGATATCCGTTGTTCGGGATATAGCATCCCAGATCGTCCTCAAGTTCCTTGTAAATGTTGACCAGGGACGGCGGAATACTTACCTCTGGTTTTACAGAAAAGCAGAGCCCGTGCGCCTGTCCCGGCTCATGGTACGGATCCTGGCCCAGGATGACCACTTTTACCTGCTCAAGCGGGGTAAAGTGGAACGCATTGAAAATATCATCAGCCGGCGGGTAAATCGTGTGGGTTTTGTACTCCGCTCCCACCGTCTGAAACAGTTTTTTATAATAATCTTTGGAGAATTCTCCTTTCAGGGCATTGGCCCAGCTTCCGCTAAGAGGCGGCATATCGTTTTCTACCTCCTTTTACAGGCGGACCGGCACATTACGGCCTGCCAGATATTCTTTGACTTCACGAATTTCCAGTTCTTTGTAGTGGAACAGGGATGCGGCGAGGGCTGCATCGGCTTTTCCTTCGGTTAAGGCATCATAAAAATGCTCCAGCGTTCCTGCGCCGCCGGATGCGATGACCGGGATACCGACGCTCTCTGCGATCGTTCTTGTCAGCTCGATATCGTATCCCGCCTTTGTTCCGTCGCAGTCCATGCTGGTGAGCAGAATTTCTCCGGCTCCGAGGCTCTCGGCTTTTTTCGCCCACTCGACGGCGTCGATTCCGACATCGATCCGGCCGCCGTTTTTGTAGATATTCCAGCCGCTTCCGTCAGCTCTCTTCTTCGCATCGATCGCAACGACCACGCACTGGCTGCCAAATTTCTGCGCCGCATCGTGGATCAGCTGCGGATTGTTGATTGCGGAGGAGTTGATCGAAATTTTGTCGGCTCCCTCGCGGAGCAGCATCTTGAAATCGTCTACGGTACGGATTCCGCCGCCGACGGTGAATGGGATGAAGACGTTTGCTGCTACTTTGCGCACCATATCGATGACCGTTCCTCTCTGATCGGAGGAGGCGGTGATGTCGAGGAACACAACTTCATCGGCTCCTGCCTTGTCATACGCTTTTGCAATCTCCACCGGGTCTCCGGCATCTTTTAAATCGACGAAATTAACGCCTTTTACGACTCTTCCGTTTTTTACATCCAGGCATGGGATAATTCGTTTTGTAAACATCGCTTAGTCCTCCTCTCCAATTTCCGCAAAATTTTTCAGAATGGCAAGTCCAAGATCTGAACTCTTTTCCGGGTGGAACTGGCAGGCGAACAGATTTCCTTTTTCCACGGATGCATGGATGTGTGTACTGTACTCTGTCGTTGCTTTTATAATTTCCTCCTCTTCTGCTTTCAGATAATAGGAGTGGACAAAGTAGACGTAAGACTCCTGCGAGATGCCTTTGAATAAGCGTCCCTCGTTCTGCAGATGGATGGAATTCCAGCCCATGTGTGGAATCTTTAAGCCCTCTTTGTCCGGAATCCGAAGGATTTCTCCTTTTAACAGGCCAAGGCCTTCCACGCCCGGGCTCTCCTCGCTGCGTTCAAACAGGATCTGCAGTCCGAGACAGATTCCAAGAAACGGAGTCCCTTTTTCTACGATTTCATGAATGACCGGTGCCAGATGATAGCGGTTCAGATTTTCCATCGCATCTCCAAAACTGCCGACACCCGGCAGAACGACGTGATCTGCGCGCTTTAATACTTCTGGATCCCTGGTCAGTACGACCTCTTTTCCAAGGCTTTGAAAGGCTTTTTCCACGCTTTTTATATTTCCGGCATCATAATCGATCAGTGCAATCATAGGTGGGTCCTCCTCGTTTGTTATTTCAGTCCACGCCCCCTGTCATTGGGGGCATCTCTGCTGTTCTTTTGCAAACAGTACACTTCATTCTAACATACCGTTTTCTAAAATTCAAATTTTGAAAGTTATAAAATTATACAAAAATGCAGAAATTCTTAAGATTTCTTTTACTCCCGCTCCTTTCTTTCTTTTTATACTGGACAAATGGCGGGCATCACGCTACAATAAGAGCGTTGCACTAAGAAACGATAACATTTTGTAAAAAACGAGAGGTGTATATGATTACCAAATATCTGATTGTATTTTTGATTTCCATGGTTCCGCTCATCGAGCTGCGTGGTGCGATTCCGTACGCGGTAGCTTTCCATATTCCGACGCTTCCGGCCTATCTGATCGCCGTCATCGGAAATATGCTTCCGGTTCCGGTTATTTTCCTGTTCGCTCGAAAGGTTCTTGTCTGGGGATGTGATAAAAAGTATATCGGAAAGTTCTTCACCTGGTGTCTGGGAAAAGGCGAAAAAGGCGGGGAAAAACTGAAAGCAAAAGCCGGCCGCGGACTTCCGCTCGCCCTGCTGCTCTTCGTCGGCATCCCGCTCCCGGGAACCGGCGCATGGACCGGCACACTGGCCGCAAGTATCCTCGATATGGACTTTAAGACCAGCGTTCTCGCCATCATGGGCGGTGTTCTCCTTGCAAGCGTCATCATGCTGCTTGCAAGTTCCGGCGTATTCGGGGCAATTGGGGCGCTTTTGGCGTAAACGGCTCTGCTTCCGTTTCAATTCCATAAAATTTGGCTTACAGCCGCACAGATTTGTTTTTCCGATCTGTGCGGCTGTTTTTGTATAACTTTTTTCTAACAGAAATTTTCCCTGCTGTTTCCTGTTCACGTTTTTCCGGATCGAATTCTGTTTCTTTTCTTCCAGTATTTTCTTGTACTATTTTCATTTTTCCTCTTGAACATTCGTTCGATTTGTGTTACACTTCTTTTATCGAACAGTTGTTCTTTTTATAAAATACCTGTTATCTTATTGTTTTACTTTTATTCGTATTCATTTGGACATAGAAAGGAATTTTTCTGCCATGCAGTTATCATCACAAACACTTTCTCTCTCCGAGAAGCTGAATCTTCTCGCTGACGCGGCCAAATACGACGTTGCGTGCACTTCCAGCGGTGTGAACCGTGCCGGAAAACAGGGACATCTCGGCAATTCGGTCTCCTGCGGTATCTGCCACAGCTTTTCTTCCGACGGACGCTGTATCTCTCTGTTGAAAATTCTGCAGAGCAACGACTGTATCTACGACTGTAAATACTGCGTCAACCGCGCCGGGAATGACCGGCAGCGCGCCACGTTTACACCGGAGGAGGTCTGTACACTCGTCACGGAATTTTATCGCCGAAACTATATTGAGGGACTCTTTTTAAGTTCCGCCGTCTGCAAAAATCCTGCCCATACGATGGAGCTCATGTACCGCACTCTGCATCTTTTACGTAATCGTTACCGCTTTAACGGCTACATCCACGTCAAAGCTATCCCGGGCGCACCCGCCGAGCTGATCGAAAAGACCGGCTATCTCGCCGACCGCATGAGCGTCAATCTGGAACTCCCGACCGGAGAAGGGCTGCAGAAACTGGCCCCGCAGAAGACACAGAAAGCGATTTTAAAACCCATGCGCCAGATCCAGTCCGGTATTGTAGATTACCGGCTGACCGCAGGGAAAAGCGCTTTTTTAGAGCGTTCCTCGGGAAACCGCTATCTCTCCCACTCCATTTTCGATACACGAAAGCAGATTTCCGCCTCCGCTGCCGATCTGGGCTGGATCTCTTCCTCCTCCGCGCGGTCACTGCCGGAAAAGGAACGCTCTGCTCCCTTCGTTCCTGCCGGCCAGAGCACGCAGATGATCATCGGTGCGACAAAGGAAAACGATTACCAGCTTCTCTCCACCTCACAGCTTCTCTACCAGCAGTATGAACTGAAGCGCGTCTTTTACTCCGCCTACATTCCGGTCAACGAGGATTCCGCCCTGCCCTCACGTGAAACCAAGCCGCCGCTTCTTCGGGAACACCGCCTTTATCAGGCAGACTGGCTGCTCCGCTTCTACGGTTTTCAGGCGGATGAACTGCTCGATGAAGCCCACCCGAACTTTCATGCACAGCTCGACCCGAAATGCGACTGGGCGCTGCGCCATATGGAGCTGTTTCCGGTGGAGATCAACACGGCTGAGTATGCCGACCTTCTGCGCGTTCCCGGCATCGGGCCGAAATCGGCCATGCGGATTGTAAAGAGCCGCAGAAGCTCCCATCTTTCATTTGAGCATCTGAAAAAGATCGGTGTGGTGCTGAAACGCGCCAAATATTTTATCACCTGCGAGGGAAAAATGATGTATCACATGCGGCTGGAACAGCAGTTTCTGACCCGGCAGCTCACGGGAGAGGAAGCCGCCTCCAACTGGGAGGTTTCCCATCCGGAACAGTATCAGCAGCTTTCTCTGTTTGATGCTGCCGTACCTGGGCATATATAATCCCGGGCGTTCTTCTCACGGAAAAGCCTTTTTGCCGTATCTGCGCTTTTTGCAGAAGGCTGTTGTCTGTATCAATTGATTTCAGAAAGGATTTTATTATGACTGTTTACACCTGCAGCCCGGATCTTGCGTCGATCCTGACCTGCATCTATGAAGCCTGGAATTCCCGTCTCGGCTACCGCAATGTACGGCTGATGACGGAACCAGTCGGCAATCTGGAGCTGTTCTGCGATTACTGCCATGTTGAGCCGGACACAGAAAAAGCCGCCAGCGTCACGCGATCCATTCAAAAGAAGATCGGCGCAGCAGCCTGGCGGCTCGTCTATCTCTGTGCAATGTCCGAGAGAAGCGACGCTCCCGATATCATTTATCGTTTTCTGCTCTACGGCTTTTCCTATGGAAAGGATACCCTGCATATGCTGCAGGAACCGGCGGTATTCCACGCTTTTGAAGTTTCCCGTCAGGTCATAAATGAAGCGCATTCGTTCCGGGAATTTATCCGTTTTGCAAATATTTCCTCCGGTTTTCCGATCCTGGTCTCGCATATTTCCCCGAAAGCCAATGTGCTGACCCTGGTCGCTCCTCATTTTTCTGACCGGCTCCCCTCAGAAAACTGGATGATTCTCGATGATAACCGGCAGCTTGCCGTCGTGCATCCCGCTGACCGGCCCTTTTATCTGACCCGTCTTTCTCCGGATGAAATAGAACGCCTTTCCCTCACGGAATCCACTTCGGACCCTTACGAAGAACTCTGGAAAGGATTTTTCACCGCAATTGCCATCAAAGAGCGTTCCAATCCCGACTGTCAGCGTACGCATCTGCCGCTCCACTACCGGGATCATATGCCGGAATTTAAAAATCTTTAGAGTCTTAGAATTTTTCCAGCTGTTCCATGTTCAGCACAAACACAGTACAGCCTCCTGTCTGGGTATCAATCGGAACAGAGTAATTTCCGCCCGGGCAGAAGTTTCCGCTTTCCATCGGGGTGGCCGCATAGGTAACTGTTTTCCGAAGCCCTGCTTCCTGTTTTAAGATCGCAAGCACAGCGTCGAGCTTATGATCATCGGTTCCGATCAGCAGTGTTGTGTTCTTCTCCTTCAGGAAACCGCCGGTCGTGGCAAGCTCCGTCACAAAAAAGCCTTTTTTGTTCAACTCGGCAATGGTGTCTGCCTCGTCCTCTTTCCGTAATACAGCAACAATTAACTTCATACAAATTCCTCCTCGCATCCTCCGGTCAAACGGATTCTGATTTTTGAAAAGTCAGCTGCTTATGCCGTATGGCACATTGCATTTTTCTGTTTTCACAGTAAAAATAGCATAATGTCACGGAAAAAGAAAGTCTTTTTTTACTTTTTCACTTCAAATCCGTATGACACGGTTCCATTTTCGAATACCGCGTCCACTTCGTAGATGTAGCCGGCCTCGGCTCCCGGAATGCTCCAGCTCTCCGCATGCTCCACAGAAACGCTTTCTCCCTCCGGGTAACCATTGCCAAAGTTCTGCCCCCGGTCTTCGGCCGGCCATCTTTCTGCTGTGACAGAATCCGGCTCCTCCGAGAAGACAAGCTCCAGATCGGTTTTTCCTTCGTCATTTTCTATATTCAGATCACTCAGTTCCGTCCATTCCAGAATGAACGCACTGTCCGCAACGACGTTCTGACCATTGCCGTCCTCATCAACATAAGACCAGGTATAACCTCCCTGTGTTGCCATAGCTGTCACCTGGGCATTTGGCTGTGTGTAGCACAGATTCAGAAACGGAATTTCCGATGGATCCTTTTCCGGCAGAATCTGGGAAAGTTCCTCATCGAATTTTTCTGCATCCGCCTCCGTACCGCCGCTGATTCTTATAATACGGCTGATACCCGGATATTGTCCCGGATAGGAGTTCAGCATAATACCGTCGCCCTCCACTTGAAGAAAATCTCCTTTTTTGATCTCGGACGGATCAATGGCATTTCCATTTTCATCGTAAAGTGTGTCGGACGGTGTATGTGTCACATAGATGTTTCCGTGTTCCAGATCTCCCAGGTACCATAATCCGGAATCTTCTGCAAGAAATACGGCTTTCTGTACTTCTTCCGCCCTATTGCTGTCCGCTGCGACACTTGCTGTATCTGCATTCAGATTTCGGTCCCGTTCCGTTTTCATATAGATTCCGCCTCCAATCAGCGCGGCGGCAAATACAACACCGGTCACTCCAAAAATAACTGCGTTTTCTTTTTTCATAAGCGTATTCTTCCTTTCCTGTTGTTTTCCCGTTTTTTTTACACGACTTGTTTTATCTTTCTGCAAGACATGCAAGAAACGGTTCCCCGTACTTTTCAAATTTGCTCTCGCCGACACCAGAGACCGCCAGCATTTCCTCTTTGTTGGACGGTTTCTCCATCGCCATCTGGATCAGTGTTTCATCCGAGAAGATAATATACGGAGGCACTTTATGCTCCTTTGCAAGCTCCATCCGGAGTGCCCGCAGTTTTTCGAATACCGCGGCCTCCTCGTTGGAAAGATCCTTTGCCGCTGCCGAGGTTTTTGTCTTTGTCTTCTCTTTTGCGGCTTTCGGAATCCGTTTTTCTTCTTTTGCCATCTTCATCAGCATCGTGCCGTCCTCATCCAGCAGCTCCGCCGCTTTTGGCAACAGGCGCACAATGCTGTATGTGTCGGCCGTTACATAGAGATATTCCCGGACCTGCAGTTCATTTAAGATCTGCCGCAGCCGGTAGACCGGCTCTTTTGCCAGTTCCCCGTAATGGGAGTTTTCATCCATGCGGTACTGGCGGATTTTCGCGGTATTCGCACCGTGCAGGGTATCGAGAATCACCGTCGTGCCGTAGCGCTGACGGCATTCCCGCACACAGCCAAGGATTGCCTTTGCCGCCGCTGTCACATCCACCGTTTCAAATTCCGAGAGGCAGTTGGAACAGTTTCCACAGTAATTGGAACCGTATTCCCCGAAAT
>OFMU01002323.1_pt1 | contig 10568 bp, 9 predicted proteins | sample 1541861 | NCBI WGS metagenome assembly OFMU01 (sample SAMN04209238, study PRJEB22552) | human gut metagenome | biome: gut; material: feces | host: Homo sapiens | place: USA: Oklahoma
GAGCAACCGCAGCAGGTGGCGGCCGCAGCCGAGGGCTCCTACCGAGAAGAAAAGCCCAAACGCAAGGGCTTGTTCGCCGCGATCTTTGGGAAGTAGGGGAGCGCGAGCTGCTGTCCAGTCGATTAACGGGAAGTGGATGTAAATAAACGGTGGAGCGGCTGCACAAGAGCCACCCCGCTGGGTAAAATCAAGTTGTGCCGCGGAACCCGCTCCTCAGCTAGTCACACTTCGGAAGCGCGGGCAACGCAGGTATTATCGTCTAAAGGGCCGGCTGCAACCGGCCCTTTTCTGTGGCAGCCAATGGGCCCACATCAGACGAAGGTCGCGTTTTTACCTGTCGGGTCACGCTTGCCAGCCACGGCTAGGATGTCGTCGCCGGCGTCCATGACCGGTATTGTTCCGTAGTGTGCGTCACAACCGTGAGTATGCCTGCGACGGCTGCGGCGGTGTCGGCCGTACTGTGCTGTTGCCCTTACGCCTCGACGTTCGTCGCTTCGTTGATGGCGCGGTACTCGGCGCTCAGCTCGCGTGCCAGCTCCTCCTTGCTTGGAAGATACGGCAGATATTTGGCGGCAAACACTTGGTCGTTGTCTTTGGGCAGCGTGTATTCGACAATCGAATTGCTTTTGTCTGCGCAGAGAACAATGCCTATGGGCGGGTTGTCGCCTTCATTCATGAGCTCGCGCGTGTAGTAGTTCACGTACATTTGCATCTGGCCCAAGTCCTGATGCGTGAGATCATCAGTCTTAAGGTCGATGAGAACGAAACAGCGCATCAGATAGTTGTAAAACACGAGGTCAATATAGAAGTGGCGCCCATCGAAGGTGATACGCTTTTGGCGCGCCTCAAAAGCGAAGCCGCGGCCAAGCTCTAGCAGAAACTTCTGGAGATGTGTGATGAGTGCCTGCTCTAGATCGCTCTCGCGAAACGCAGTATCGTCCGAGAAGCCTAAAAACTCCAGTACATATGGATCGCGAATGATGTCCTCGGGTCGACGAGCCGGGGCACTCTTTTGGATTTCCTGAGCGACGGTCTCTTTGTCCTTGCTGGCGAGTAGACGCTCGCGGAACATGGTGTTGATTTGGCGCTCGAGCTGGCGCGTGCTCCAGCGAGAGTCGGCGCATTCGTTCATGTACCAAGTGCGGGCTTCGGGATCGGAAATGCGCATCAACCTGCGGTAATGTGTCCAGCTCAATTCGGGACGCAGTGAGTCCCGAATTGGGAATACGAGATATAGCTGGCGCATTTTGCGCAGTTCCCTCGCCTCAAAGCCTTTGCCAAAATCCTTGGTAAGTCTGATTGCGAGGGCCTTGAGCGGCGCCTCTCCATACCTGGCGCGCTCTTCTCCGCCCTGCTCCTCAACAATGCTCTTGCCGATCTCCCAATACGCTTCGACCATCGCAAAGTTAACGGCGGTATAGGCCTTGTCGCGAGCGGCATTGAGAATCGAGGAAACCTGCTTGTAAAAACCTTCGGGCACAATTGCCATTTCTCCGCGGTTTACCAGTTCACCCATCACTGTCGCCAGCCTTCCTCTTGAGAAGTGCATCTATATTGCATTTAGTTTAAAGCCTCGCGCGGACACGAATCGCGATGCCTTCCGGGCGCCTTCGCGTGGCAGTTTGGGACGGCTAAAATGTGACCATAGAGGCAGTTTTAGCGAACCCCACGGGAGTGACGCGCATGGACAACAACACCTTGCTGTTTCAGGACAAAGGTTCGGGCAGGTTTAAAGACGTCAAGATCTACCCTAACCGTATCGAGGTGCTCAAGAAAGGCACGTTCGGTGGCAAGCATACCGAGATCGTTTACCTTAAGGACATCACGGGTGTCAACAGAATCAAAGGCCGCGACGTCTTCCTGCGCAACAGGCTGTTGACCGCTTGCGTTTTTAGTCTGAGTAGCCGTGCGAAGGCCCAGGAATTCGTGAACGCGTTGAACATGGTGATGTAGCCGACGTCGGCGTTCGGGCCAAGGTTAAAAACGGGGTGCAGAACGATATTCTGCACCCCTAATCGAGTTCATGCGCCCAAAGTTCAGCTGTCTTATTCGACAACGTCCTCAGCGTTTTCACGGTCGGTGGCAAGCATTGCCGCGCCGGCGACCGTTGTCGCCACGGCGGCGGCAGCGAGCCCGGCGGCAATGCCGGAGCCGTCGCCCGTGTTGGCGAGCTTTTCGCCCGAGCTCTTGCTCTTGTTGCCCTTACCGTTCTTGTTGGTGTTGCCTTCGTTGGAGCCCGTGCCACCGTCGGTGCCGGCACCGGCCGCGCTGCCCGAGGCCGCTACGGTAAAGCTTGCGGCTCCGTCGCTGGCGAGCGTGTAGTTCTGCGCCGCGTCGCCCAAGAGACCGTTCACACGCACCCAGTACGTTCCTGTGGCAAATGTTTCGCCCTCGGCCATTGCTGTGCCCGGAGCGCCGTTCGCGTCGTGCACAAACTCGAGCTGGGCCGTGCAGGCATCGTTTTCGAGCTTGCCCTCAAGCGATGCCGCAATCTTAGCACGCACATCCTCGCCGGCCTTAAGGCCTTCGAGCCCCTCAAAATGAGGCGTTAGCGCGCGCGGATCGATATCGATGGGCACGGAACCTTGCAGTCCCGTAACGGTCTCGTTGCCTAGGGCGTCGACATCCACGTATTCGATGGCAAATGCGCGGCCCGAGGCTGCCACGTTAAGAACGATATTGCTGTCGACGAGGCGGAAATGGCCCTCGCCAACGGTCTTGCCATCCTGGAGTGAGGCATCGCTCAGCGAGTCGCCATACGTCATGCGCATGCGGGTCGGGAGGCAGCACGAAACTGTCGGCTTGTGATCCGCGTTGTAATTGCGCTGGTAGATGCTCCGGGCTAGTGCCGCGTCAACAAAATCGGACGCGATGATGCCAATGTGCTTGAGGTAATCTGACTTTGTATCCTCGATGCCGCTGGGATTGATGTACGGGCTCTTATACAGATGCTCGTTGACTACTCGTGCCGAGGTAAAAGGATTGCCTCCGTGCGACAAGCCCGTGCAGCTGGTGTAGTTGATAGACCAGCAACGCTCCTGGACTTGCATCATGGCCCCGTCAGCGTCCTTGACGTCAACCGTGTTGCGCGCGCGTCCGGTCGTTTCCTTCAGCGCATTATCGACCCAGATAAGCTTGTCGGTTCCCGAGAGTTTGTACTTGTCCTGGGCGTATACCTTGGTGCAATAGGGTTCTTTGGTGCCGGCATCGTCGGTCTCCTCAAAGCCCCGCGCGTCTTGGACAAGACACATGGTAGTGCTGTCGGAGTGGGCCTTGGCCTTCTCGTCCCATTGGGTAAGGTCGAGGCCCCACGTGTGGCCGCTTACACTGTTGCCGGCGAGCCTAAATCGACGTAGCAGGACGATCTTTCCGCGCACCTTGCCTAGCGTGGGGACGCGGCTCGATGTGTAGAACAGCTCGGGGTTCTCGTCCAAAACCTTGGCGAAAGCCGTCGTAATACCCTCATCGGTGGCCTCGTCATTGCCGCGCGACACGAGCATGATGAGCGTCTCTGTCGGGTTTTCCTTCAAAAACGTTTTGAAGTAGCCTATGACATGGGAAAGATGCAAAAAGTTCCCGTCTTTTTTAAACAGATAGAAACCTCCGTGGTCGATGCCGGGGTCATCGCCCTTTCCGAGCCGGATGTCAAAATAGCGAATACCTTCGAGCAGCTGCGTGGGGATGTAATCCTGCTGGCATTTTACTTGCGAGGTTTGAGGCTCGGTGTCGTTGTCCACGCTGCAGGTGCCCGAATCGTGCGTGCCCGGGATGCTCAGCTCGTCGAGGTACTTGGTGTCGTCGACGTGGCTCATCCAACATGGCCCATCGACGTAGCTGCTGTATGTGATCCAGTCGAGGCTGCTAACCGTGGCATTGGTCTTGCCCATGTCGTAACCGATAAGTTCGAGCTCCCACGGAATGCTCTCACTCTTATGGCAGATCTTGTTGTTGTCCTGGTCTTTGCCGTTCGATTCTATTGCCAGGTACTTAATGTCTTTTTTCTCGGTTTCTTTCTCGACCGTGCGGTCTCGGATGATATAGGCTCCGTTTGATTGACGCTCGAACGCAAAAGCGCGGCTGGGCTTGTTGTCATACTCTCCACTCCATACGTGGATGACCTTTCCATCTTTATCCGAGTCGCCGTCGACCGACCAAATGCTGTAGCCCGTCTTCTTGTGCTCTTCGAAATTGAGCAAGGTACGGATGGCATACCAGTTTGTATCGTCATTCTTGGTCGTTACGTTCTCAAGGATGAGCTTGCTGGACGTGCCGTCGTTAAACAGGTGGCAGACGTTGCCGCGAACGTTGCCGTCTTGGTTGACGCTCGCGGTGCGAAAATAGCCCGCGGGGCGAAGGCGAATGACGAACTTGTTGAGGCTGTCCGCTGGCCCGGTCGTGCCGTCCGCAAAGGCTGCCCGCGGGCTAATGCCCAATGCCGCGGTTTCGGGCAGGCTTGCCAGCGGTGACAGCGCTGCGAGTCCTAGGCCCAGCGTAAACGCTCGGCGACTGATGGCATGGTATTCGGTCATAACTCCTCCATTCGCAGGGTGCGGTTATGCGATAGTTTTGGTCACTATACTGCTCAGATGTTTAAAGATGCTGGTTTAATTGTCTGCGCGGCACAATAAATCGGCGGGCGGACGTGTTGGGGTGTTTGTCGTTTTCGTACTGTTGCTACATTTGGAGCGGTTCCGGCGTCCGGCATCCTCGCGTTCGTTGGCTACCGGCATAAGAAAGGGAGGGTCGGTTTACCGGCCCTCCCTGGGTACGAAGCGCTGGGGTACCGCCGCTTGTTAGCACTGCGCCCGTGTTTCCCGCTGCGCTCGCCAGTCGTTTAGCGCTTGATCTCGATATCCTCGAGCTTGACGTCCATGGCCTCGGTCTTTGCCTTGGCGATGTCGTCGGCAAACTCCAGTGACTTCATCATGGTCTCGACGGCGTCCTTGTGCTCCTCGACGTTGTCGATGCGCACATACACGCTGCCACCGTCAACGTCGGTGAAGTACTCGGTCGTCACGCCGCCCGAGTGCGTAAAGTAGGCGTTGCGCCAGGTCTTGCCGTTGTACTTAATGGGATCGCTCTCGGTCCATCCGGAGTTGGCCTTCCACTTTGCCTCGTAGTCGAACAGTTCATCGGCGTTCTTGTCAGAGTCGAAGACGGGGATGAAGCGATCGCTGGCGTGCTCGCTCTCGGTGAACTTAAACTGGGCCCTGTCGGCGGTGTCGCCTGCGACGTCGGTGATCTCGACGCCCTCGGGGACCTCGACCTTAAACCAAATGAAGTCGGTCCTCATATCCACGGCTGGCTTTTCTGCTCCACCGCCACCGCCACTTCCGGTAGCGCCGCCGCTGCCACCGCAGCCCACCAGGGCAACTGCGGCAAAGAGACTGATGCAGAGGGTGAGAATCGCAAAGGCCTTCTTTTTCATGGTCGTGTCCTCCTCGATCTGTAACCGCCCATGGATTACCTGTCTTTACTGTACGCGTGGACGGCTCGCTAGGGTGGGCCATGTGTCCCATTCTGAGGGCCGGATTTGCGCCGACAAGTGGCAATATGTGCGGTCGCAAAAGAGGGGAGGGCCGATGCTGTCGGCCCTCCCCGGGGTGAGGTGCCCGTTGATTTAATGGGGCGCGCGTGCGTGGGCGTTGCCCCAACAGGTTCCTTGTTTATAGATATGCCTCAGTTTTTGACGTCCGGAAGTCTCGAAAGGTGGGCCATGTGTCCCATGTTTGCGGTGCCGACGCCTATCGTTCGTCATAGAAATCCGCGATGGCCAGGTGCGCTGACGCTCATGTACTTATGGGCTAGACTTAGCACCATTATGTGATTGATGCGGTCGGTCGGCGGTTGCCACCCGACCGATGTATATGACTTGAAGGTGCGTGCGTATGAGCCAAGAGATGATGGATAAAACATGTCGAGAGTTTGCCGAGGCGCTTGCCGCACGCGAGCCGGTGCCCGGCGGCGGTAGCGCGAGCGCCTTTGTAGGTGCACTGGGCGCCTCGCTTTGCGGGATGGTTGCTCGCTATGGGGCGACAAATCCTGCGCTTGCCGATCGCGCAGACGATCTGACGCGCGCGTTTGCCCAGGCGGATGAGTTGGCGCAGGAACTTGTGGGTCTGGTCGCCGAGGACGTTCGTGCCTACGGGCAGGTGTCCACGGCGTACGGTATTCCGCGTGACGATCCGGCTCGAGCGACCGCGATTCAGGATGCGCTGCATGTGGCCGCTATGCCGCCGTATCGCATTATGGATGCCTGCGGGCGTGCGCTGGCGCTGCTCGAGGACATGGCCGACAAGGGTTCGCGTCAGCTGCTGTCCGATGTGGCGTGCGGCGCCGTGTTCTGCCGTGCCGCTATGCAGGGCGCGAGCTTGACGCTCTTTGCGAACACCACGTCTATGAAAGATCGCGTTCGTGCTGAGGAGCTCGAGACGGCGTGTGATGAGTTGCTCGACACATGGTTGCCGCGCGCCGATGCGCTGGCGCGCCGCGCCTCCGACGCTGCAAGGAAGAGAGGATAGCCATGGCTGAACTGCTGAAGGGTGCTCCCGTTGCTCGCGCTTTGACCGAGGAACTTGCTGCTCGCTGTGCAGCCCTGCGCGAGCGCGGTGTTGTACCGACGCTGGCCATCGTTCGTGTGGGCGAGCGCGAGGACGACCTGTCCTACGAGCGCGGTGCCCTCAAGCGCTGCGAGAAGGTTGGCATTGAGGCTCGCCGCGTTTTGCTTCCTGCCGATGTTTCGCAGGACGAGCTGTTGACGGCCGTCGAGGACATCAATGCCGATTCGGCTGTTCATGGCTGTCTGATGTTCCGCCCGCTGCCCGCCGGCCTTGACGAGAACGCCGTCGCCGCAGCGCTCGATCCCGCCAAGGACGTTGACTCCATGACGCCGGCTTCGCTGCTCACCACGCTTTCGGGGCGCGGCGAGGGTTTTGCCCCCTGCACAGCTGAAGCCGTGCTTGCTTTGCTGGATCATTACGGCGTTGAGCTGGACGGCGCCAAAGTTGCCGTGGTCGGACGCTCACTGGTAATTGGCCGCCCCGTTGCCGCCATGCTTACGGCGCGCAACGCAACCGTGACGACGTGCCATACGCATACGCGCGATCTTGCCGCCGAGTGCTGTGCTGCTGACATTGTGGTTGCCGCCGTTGGACGCGCGCGCACGATTGGCGTGGATGCCGTTCGCGAGGACCAGACGATCATTGATGTGGGCATTAACTGGGATGAGGACGCTGGCAAGCTGGTGGGTGACGTCGATTTTGTTGCCGCGGAGCCGGTTGTTGGTGCCATCACCCCCGTGCCGGGCGGCGTGGGCGCCGTGACAACGGCGATTCTCGCCAAACACGTGATCGAAGCGGCCGAGCGCGCATCGAAATAGGCGTTTTTGCCCACAGGGGCTGCCGAAGCCGTGGTTTCGCCCTTTTCGTGTCGAAGCGATACACTGTTATCGTTTGATTTCTTCGCTTAAGGAGGATGCGCATGCCGTGCACAACGATTTTGGTTGGTAAGAACGCGAGCTACGACGGGTCGACGCTGGTCGCCCGCAACGAGGACTCGTCCAACGGGGTGTTTGAGCCCAAGCGCATGCGCGTGGTGCATCCCGACGAGCAGCCGCGTGTCTACACGAGCGTCCTGAGCCACCTGACCGTTGAGTTGCCCGACAATCCCATGCGCTACACGAGCGTCCCCGACGTCGTTCCCGGTCACGGTATCTGGGCCGAGGCCGGATTCAACGAGCTCAATGTTGGCATGTCCGCAACCGAGACGCTCACCACCAACGAGCGCGTCCGCGGTGCCGATCCGCTCGTGGACTATGTGCCCGCCAAGGGCAACGAGGGCGAGGACGGATATGTTCCGGCACAGTCCGGTGGCTTGGGCGAGGAGGACATGGTGACCCTGGTGCTGCCGTATGCCAAGTCCGCCCGCGACGGCGTGCGTATCTTGGGCGACCTGCTCGAGCGCTACGGCACCTACGAGAACAACGGTATCGCCTTTAGCGACGTGGACGAGATCTGGTGGCTCGAGACCATCGGCGGCCACCACTGGATTGCCAAGCGCGTGCCTGACGACGCCTATGTGACCATGCCCAACCAGCTGGGTATCGACAGCTTTGACCTGGATGACGCCGAGGGCGCCCAGACCGACCACATGTGCTCGGCCGACCTGCGCTCCTGGATGGCCGAGTGGCATCTGGACCTGACGCTGGGCGTCGAGGGCGACGGTCCGGCGACGGTCTTTAACCCGCGCGAGGCCTTTGGCTCGCACAGCGACAGCGACCATGTCTACAACACGCCGCGCGCGTGGTACATGCAGCGCTGCCTCAACCCCAGCGACGTGTGGGATGGTCCCGAGGCCGACTACACGCCCGAGAGCGACGATATCCCCTGGAGCCGCGTGCCCGAGCGCAAGGTGACCATCGAGGACATCAAGTACGTGCTTTCGAGCCACTACCAAGGCACGGAGTACGACTGCTACGGCAGCAAGGGCATGCCCGCCACGCGCGGCGCCTATCGCCCCATCGGCATCAACCGCAACAGCCAGCTCGCCGTGTTGCAGCTGCGCCCCTATGCGCAGCCGGCCTATCGCGCCGTGCAGTGGATGGCCTTTGGCTCCAACTCGTTTAACGCGCTGGTTCCGCTGTACGCCAACGTCGAGACCATGCCCGAGTACTATGCCGACACGCAGGCTCGCGTGACGTCCGAAAACTTCTACTGGGCCAACCGCCTGATCGGTGCCCTGGCCGACGTCCGTTTCCATGAGTGCGGCCGCGCGGTCGAGGATTATCAGGAGAAGATCGGTGGCATGGGCCACAAGCAGATCCATGACGTCGACGCTGCCGTAGCCGCTCTGCCCGAGGTCGAGGTGCCTGCCGAGCTTGCACGCGCCAACGAGGCCTTTGCCGAGCGTGTTCGCGTGGAGACCGATGCCCTGCTGGGCAAGGTGCTTTACACCACGAGCTGCGCCATGAAGAACTCTTTCGCGATGAATGACAACGTGAGGTAGAGATTTCCCGTCGATCGAATAGCGCTAAAACGCTTTGTCGCTTTCGCTCAATCTTGGGTACAAGAACGCCAATGCAGTTGTTTGTGATTGGAGATAACCATGGTTATGAAACTCGATCAGCTTGTTAACGGCGCCATTAACGTGGGCTTTGGCGCTGCCGCCGTTGCTGTCGAAGGCGGCAAGAAGGTCCTCGACGACCTTAACACCAAGGGCGAGCAGGTCCGCAAGGACACCACCACCCCCGATATCGCCCGCAGTGTGTCCGACATGTTCGAGCAGGCCGGCGGTACCATCTCCGATCTGACCGAGCGCTTGGGCATGCAGGGCGAGACCGCGGCCCAGCGCGTGCTTGACGAGCTCATCCTTGCCCGGGTCCGCGTCATGACCGCCCCCGAGCGCACGGCCTTCCTGGCCCATGTGCGCGACATCGTCGATTCGGTCGAGGACAACGTGACCTCGGTGCCCGTCGAGTCCGTTGAGCCCGACGATGCGAAGGATACCGAAGAGGCCGAGTAGCAGCGCAGATGGCAGATTCCACCACCGATTACAACAATCTAGATCCTCTGGGTGATGAGGCGGCGGTTGTCGATGAGGTCGATGCCCAAGATCTTGGCCGTGCCCATAGCCATGACCGAGCAGCCGCCGAAATCGCCGTAGAGCTGCAGGCAGAACAACAGCGTGGCCACGATGTAAAACCAGCCCTCGTACTCGCTTTCCGGTGCATAGACTGCCGCCACAAACAGCGCGGCGCGGTCCGCCACCACGATTTTGAGGAAGTAACCCCAGATTAGCAGCAGCACACCGTCCCGCAGGTCGTCAAAGGCGGGGCGCTTGGCCGCCGAAAGCTGGGGCAAAAGCCTGTTGCCCCGGCTGATGGGGCCGGAGACCATCTGCGGGAAGAAACCGACAAACAACGCAAAATCCAGCAGATTATGCTCGGCCTTTTCGCCCCGGTAGGTATCCACCAGGTAGCCCACAGTCTGCAGCGTGTAAAAGGAGATGCCCATGGGCAGCAGGAAGTCGAACGCAGGCGGAGCAATCTGCACGCCCAGATGCGCCAGCACCGACAGCACGGATTTGGTGAGAAAGCCCAGATATTTGAACCCGATCAGCGGGGCCAAGGCCAGCAGGATGCCTGCCGCCAGCACACCCTTGCGGGGCTTGCCCTCCAGTAGGCGGCCGCCGAGATAGCCTACGGCGGTAACAAAAGCCAGCACCGGGACATGGGCCGGGTTCCAGCAGAAATAGAAGAAATAGCAGGCCAGCAGCAGCCAGGGCCGCCGGGCCTTTTGGGGCACCGCAAAATACCCCAGCGCCGCCAACGGCAGAAACAACAAAAATTGTGCCGAATTGAAAACCATAGATACTCCTCAAGTAACCTTTTTGGCTCCCTCTGGGAGGGAGCTGGCTACGCGACATCTCCCCACGGTGTGGGGAGTTACCCTCGCAGAGGGGGCCATTTGCAGCGGCATGCTGCTTTTTTATCCGTAAATTTCCGCAACCGGGGTCAGCCAAAGGATGCAATCCTCGTTGGAATAGCATTCCAGCGTCAGGGTGTCGCCCTC
>OFMU01002324.1_pt1 | contig 10566 bp, 8 predicted proteins | sample 1541861 | NCBI WGS metagenome assembly OFMU01 (sample SAMN04209238, study PRJEB22552) | human gut metagenome | biome: gut; material: feces | host: Homo sapiens | place: USA: Oklahoma
CGTCGACTGTACGCCGAGCGAGAGCCGGTTCACGCCCGCGCGGCGCAGGGCGCGCAGCGCCTTCCAGTCGCACGCGCTGTCGGGGTTGGCCTCCACCGTGATCTCCGGCTCCTTTGCGAGCCGGTAGTGCTTCTTCACCGTCTTGAGCAGCTCCGTCAGCCGCTTCACGCCGAGGTAGCTCGGCGTGCCGCCGCCGAAATAGACGGTGTCGACGATGTGACATTCCGCCTGCGGCGCGACCTCGACGAGGTGGCGCTGCAGCGCGGCGGTATAGGCGTCCATCTTCTCCTCGCTGCGCGCGAGCGAATAGAAGTCGCAATAGGCGCACTTCGCCTTACAGAACGGAATGTGGAGATACAGCCCGAGCGGGTGATCCCTCCTGACGTTCTTTTTTTCCATGTTCAGCCCTCCTGCTTCGCCGGGAGAATGGTCACGGCCTCATACGGACAGTTGACCCTGCAGGAGCGGCAGCCGATGCACCGCTCCGCGTCCACACGGTAGATCCCGTCGGGCTGCTGCTCGATACATTCCATGATGCAGAACATCGAACAGTACCCGCAGCCCGTGCAGCGGTCCGGGTCGATCAGCGCCTTCTGTCGTGTCTTCCGCCCGAAGGGATGCGCGCCGTCTGTCATAGGATCACCTGCTTTCCGGTTATTGGTTCTTCGATTATAGCGTTTTTCCCGCCGCTTGGCAAGGCGGCGGCATATTTTTCATCCGCCGGGGCAGACTACGACCGGAAAGGACGTGATGCGCCGTGAACATGACCCCGCAGGAATATCAGAATTATGTGCGCCGCAAGCAGAAAAAATCCCCTCTCGGCAAGGACATGGCCCTCGCCTTCCTCATCGGCGGGCTGATCTGCGCCGCCGGTCAGGGGATTCTGAACGGCTGGCTGGCGGCGGGACTGCGCGAGGAGGACGCCGCTGCGGCCACGTCGATAAGCCTTGTGTTCCTCTCGGCGCTGCTCACGGCGCTGAACCTCTACAATAAGCTCGCGCGCTTCGGCGGCGCGGGCACGCTCGTACCGATCACGGGCTTTGCAAACGCCGTTGTCTCCCCCGCCATCGACTTCCGCGCCGAGGGAATCGTCACCGGCACGGCGGCGAAGATGTTTGTCATCGCCGGGCCCGTCATCGTCTTCGGCACCGCCGCCAGCGCGCTGTATGGACTGATCCTCTGGCTGGTCGGGTAAAAAGGTGAAGCCTTTTTACCCGAGGGGATTTCGCTCGCTCCGCGCAGAGTGTTTTTTTGCGGCGTACACGCCGCCGCAAGAAACGGATTTCATTTTATTCACGGCCTGCGGGCCGCGAACTCTGTGAGACTTATAAATAAAAGGCTTGCCCAGCGGGCAAGCCTTTTATTTCGCATGATATGCGGCATGATGTTCGTTTTATTCTTCCGCCGTCAGGCCTGTGGCGCGCTCGAAGGCGGGCAGCTCGTAGCACGGGAAGTATATCCCCCAGCGCTCGCCGGCGCGGTCGAGTTCGAGGATGTAATAGGGCTTGCAGTAGATGAGGCCGTTGTCGCCCTCGCTGAGCTTATAGGCCTTATAGCGCCCCTGATTGCACGGCTCCTCCTTGTTCCAGCTCTCCAGGCGGATCCGCTTATTGACCCTCCGGATGCCGCGCAGCGAGACGCGCGGGAAGGTGTACTTCCCGTCCAGATTGGCCAGATACAGGTTCTCATCGTCGAAAAACAGCCGGAAAATCGGGTTAAAATGCGAGTTCATCTGCATGGTCTTTTCGCAGGCCCTGCACTCCCCGCCCTTCTCCTTATAGAAAAAGGTCAGCACGTCCACCTCCTGCGCGTCGGGCGGCACGTCCAGCTCGTCAAAAATCGCGGACATGGAGTTCTCCGTCCGCGCAAACACGCGCTCGCTCTCCTCCGTCTCCAGCACCTGCTTGCTCTTTCTGCGGCCGAGAACGCGCAGCGCCGCCCAGACGAGCAGGCACACGCCAAACGCCCAGAACACCCCCGGCGCGTTGCGGTACGCCAGACGCAGCTGCGCCGTGGGATGGTCCGCCTTCAGCACCGCCCTCAGGATACCGCACAGCGTGATCAGCCACCCCATACTGCAGACGTACTCCACCACGCGCAAGGGCTTGGCGAGCTGGCTTTTCTCCATCGTCTCGTTCATGCGGCCGAGCATCTCCTCATGGCGTCTGCGCAGCGCGTCGGACGGCTCCTGCGTGAGAAATTCCCGCCCGTTCGGCTCGGTGTTGTGTTTGTTTTCCGTCAGATCCGTCGCAAAAACAGGTTTCATGACAGAATCCCCCTCTCCTCTCTTTTCCACATCATACCATGCGCCCGCCACGCTGTAAACCCTTTTATCGCTTCCGCGCACTTTTGACCACTTTTGCGCGGGGGTGGCTGTTAACATAACGGTGTGGAAAACTCTGTGGATAATGTGCATAACCTTTGCCGCGCGGGCTGTCGAGCGCTGTGGACAAGCGGTATTTTTTATGGAAACCGGCGTACTTTTCCGCGAAAAAGGAATGTTCCCTCCGCCCGCGGCGGGCGGGACTTGTCAGAATCCGAAAAATGCGATACAATAATAAATTGCGAAAAAACGCGGCAAATGCCGACGGAGGAATATATGCCTAAGAAAAAAGTTTACGACAACGACAGTATCTCCAGTCTGAAGGGCGCGGACCGGGTGCGCAAGCGCCCCGGCGTCATCTTCGGCTCCGACGGGCTGGAGGGCTGCGAGCACGCGGTGTTTGAGATTCTCTCGAACGCCATCGACGAGGCGCGCGCGGGCTTCGGACGGCTCATCACCGTCACCCGCTTCGCCGACCACTCCATCGAGGTCGAGGACAATGGCCGCGGCTGTCCGGTGGACTGGAACGAAAAAGAGGGCCGCTACAACTGGGAGCTCGTGTTCTGCGAGCTGTACGCGGGCGGCAAATACGACAACGAGTCGAGCGAGAACTATGAATTCTCGCTCGGTCTGAACGGCCTCGGCTCCTGCGCGACGCAGTACGCCTCGCGCTACATGGACGTGACCGTCTGGCGCGAGGGCAAGGAGTATAGCCTGCACTTCGAGCGCGGCGAGATTGTCGGACAGATGAGCGTGCGCGAGCAGAGCGGCAAGAAGCGCACCGGCACGCGCATCCGCTGGCTGCCGGATCTGGAGGTGTTCACCGACATCGACATCCCGGTCGACTACTTCCGCGACACGCTCAAGCGGCAGGCCGTGGTGAACGCGGGCGTGACGTTCCGCCTGCGCAATCAGGCAAACGGGAAGCTCGAGCCCGAGGACTTCGTCTATGAGCACGGCATCGCCGACTATATCCGCGAGCTGGCCGGGGACGACGCGCTCACCGAGCCCGTCTGCTGGGAGGCCGAGCGCCGCGGACGTGACCGCGCCGATAAGCCCGAGTACAAGGTCAAGCTCAACATCGCCTGCTGCTTTTCCAACCGCGTCCACCTTGTCGAGCACTACCACAACTCGAGCTTCCTCGAGTACGGCGGCGCGCCGGAAAAGGCGACACGTCTGGCGTTCGTCGCGGCGATCGACAAATACCTGCGTGAGAACAATAAGTACACCAAGGGCGAGAGCAAGATCACCTTTCCAGACGTGCAGGACTGTCTCATCCTCGTGAGCAACAACTTCTCGACGCAGACGAGCTATGAAAACCAGACGAAAAAGGCCATCAACAACAAGTTCGTGCAGGACGCGATGAGCGAGTTCCTGCGCGAGCAGTTACAGGTCTACTTCATCGAGAACCACGACGCGGCGGAGAAAATCGCCGCGCAGGTGCTCATCAACAAACGCAGCCGCGAGACGGCGGAAAAGACGCGCATCAACCAGAAAAAGAAGCTCACGGAGAAGATCGACATCGCCAACCGCGTGCAGAAGTTCGTCGACTGCCGCACGAAGGACGTCAGCCGCCGCGAGATCTATATCGTGGAGGGCGACTCCGCCCTCGGCGCGTGCAAGCAGTCGCGCGACGCGGAGTTTCAGGGGCTGATGCCCGTGCGCGGCAAGATCCTGAACTGTCTGAAGGCCGACTATCCGCGCATCTTCAAAAGCGAGATCATCACCGACCTCATGAAGGTGCTCGGCTGCGGCGTGGAGGTGCAGAGCCGCGCCGTGAAGGACCTCAACCAGTTTGATATCAACAACCTCCGCTGGAGCAAGGTCGTCATCTGCACCGATGGCGACGTCGACGGCTTCCAGATCCGGACGCTGATCCTGACGATGCTCTACCGCCTGTGCCCGACGCTCATCCGCGAGGGGTACGTCTACATCGCGGAGACGCCGCTGTTCGAGATCACCTGTAAGGATAAGACGTGGTTCGCCTACTCCGAGCGCGAGAAGGCGGACATTCTCAAGGAGCTGGAAGGCAAGAAGGTCAGCATCCAGCGCTCGAAGGGCCTCGGTGAGAACGACCCGGAGATGATGTGGCTGACGACGATGAACCCGGAGACGCGGCGGCTGGTGAAGGTCATGCCCGCAGACGTCGAGGAGACGGCGCGCGTGTTTGACCTTCTCCTCGGCGACAACCTCGCCGGGCGGAAGGATTACATCGCCGAAAACGGATATAAGTATATGGATATGATTGATGTGAGCTGAGGTGCGGCTCCGTTTTGCGCCGTACCCCGGCGGGTGAAGCGGCCTTTGATGCCTCCGGCGGCACACTTTTTGCCAACAGCGGCAAAAAGTGTGCAAAAAACGCCGCTTAAACCTGTGGTTTAAGAATCCCTTAGCGCGCCCCGCACGTTTCAGGTTGTTAGGGTGCGTACCACACGGTTGATGGATTTTGCAGGGGGCATGAAATGTAGGATCGTCTCTGCGCCCGCGCCGCTGCCGCTGACCGCTCCAAATGCAGGAGTCTATGCGCCGAATGTGGCGGGCCACACAGGGCCAGCCTTACAGAATTCTTACGATAGAAAACTGTCCTGCGCAGGGGGCGGCGTCCCCGACGCCCCGTGATAGATGCAAACGCTCCTACATTTCAAAATATGAGCGGCAGCGGCGCAGAATGGCAGACAATACCGCATTTAGGCCACGTCCTACCGAAAATCCCGCGAATCGACCGGAATTGAAATAAAAATCCCCCCGATCTACCGACAACAGAAAGGACATTGTTCCTATGGCAAAGAAAAAAACAGAAGAACGCACCGTCCATCGGACGGCGGATCCGAATGTGATGGGTCTGCGCGGCACGGTGGTCGATCAGGCAATCACCGAGACGCTCGACGCGAACTACATGCCCTATGCCATGAGCGTCATCGTCTCGCGCGCCATCCCCGAAATCGACGGCTTCAAGCCGTCGCACCGCAAGCTGCTCTACACGATGTATAAAATGGGCCTGCTCACGGGCGGGCGCACGAAGTCGGCGAACATCGTCGGGCAGACAATGCGCCTCAACCCCCACGGCGACGCCGCCATCTATGAGACGATGGTGCGTCTGGCGAAGGGAAACGAGTCGCTGCTGCACCCGTTCGTCGACAGCAAGGGCAACTTCGGCAAGGTCTACTCCCGCGACATGGCCTATGCCGCGAGCCGATACACCGAGGCCAAGCTCGCCCCCATCTGCGCCGAGCTCTTCCGCGACCTCGACTGCGACGCGGTCGACTTCGTGGACAACTACGACGGCACGATGAAAGAGCCCGCCCTCCTGCCGACGACGTTCCCGAACGTGCTTGTCTCGGCCAACCAGGGCATCGCCGTCGGCATGGCGAGCCAGATCTGCGGCTTCAACCTCGCCGAGGTCTGCGACACGACGATCGCCTATCTGAAAAATCCCGATCACGACATCGCCTCCACCCTGCTTGCGCCGGACTTTCCCACCGGCGGGCAGATCATCTGCGACGAGGACGAGCTGCGCCGGATCTACGCGACGGGGCGCGGCGGCCTGAAGGTCCGCGCGCGCTGGCGCTACGATAAGAAGGAAAACGTCATCGAGGTCTACGAGATTCCCTACTCCACCTCCATCGAGGTCATTCTCGACAAGGTCGCCGAGCTCGTCAAGGCCGGCAAGGTCAAGGAGATCAGCGACATGCGCGACGAGACGGATCTGTCCGGCCTGAAGCTCGCCATCGACCTCAAGCGCGGCGTCGACCCCGAAAAGCTCATGCAGAAGCTCTTCAAGCTCACCCCCCTGCAGGACACGGCGAGCTGCAACTTCAACATCCTCATCGGCGGTATGCCGCGCGTGATGGGCGTGGGCGAGATTCTGCAGGAGTGGACGGCTTGGCGCACGGAGTGCGTCAAGCGCCGCGTGTTCTATATCCTCAGCCGCAAGAAGGAGAAGCTGCACCTGCTGCTCGGCCTGAAGCGGATCCTGCTCGACATCGACAAGGCCATCGCCATCATCCGCGAGACGGAGGAGGAGGCCGAGGTCATCCCCAACCTGATGATCGGCTTCGGCATCGACGAAAAGCAGGCCGAATACGTCGCCGAGATCAAGCTGCGCAACATCAATAAGGAGTATATCCTCAAGCGCGTGCAGGAGACACAGTCCCTCGCCGACGAGATCGATGACCTTGAGGACACGCTGGCAAAGCCCGCGCGCGTCCGCAGGATCATCATTTCGGAGCTCGAGACCGTCCGCAAGAAGTACGGTCAGCCGCGCAAGACCGAGATTCTCTACGGCCACGAGGTCGAGGAGTACCGCGAGGAGGAGCAGGTCGAGGACTACCCCGTGACGCTGTTCCTCTCCCGCGAGGGATACTTCAAGAAGATCACGCCCCAGTCGCTGCGCATGTCCGGCGAGCAGAAGTACAAGGAGGGCGACGGCCCCATGCAGCAGATCGAGACGACGAACGCCGCCGAGCTTATGTTCTTCACCGACCGCTGCCAGGTCTACAAGACGCGCGTCTCGGAGTTCGCCGACAGCAAGGCCTCGCTCCTCGGCGACTATCTCCCCGGCAAGCTCGGCATGGACGACGGCGAGAGCGTCATCTACCTGCTCCTGCCGGGCGACTACAGCGGGCAGCTGCTGTTCTTCTTTGAAAACGGCAAGGCCGCGCGCGTGGAGCTCAAGGCCTACGCCACCGTCTCGAACCGCCGCCGCCTGACCGGCGCCTACAGCGACAAGAGCCCGCTCGTGACGATCCTGCCGCTGCGGGAGGATCAGGAGCTGGCGCTTCTTTCGAGCGAGCCGCGCGCGCTCATCTTCCACACGTCCCAGCTCGCGCCCAAGGCCACCCGCACGACGCAGGGCGTCGCCGTCATGACGCTCAAGCCCAAGTACCACCTCCAGCGCGCCGTGCCGGTGGAGCAGTCCGGCATCGTCAACCTCACCCGCTACCGCACGCGCAGCATCCCCGCCGCGGGCGCGCTCGTCAAGCCCGAGGATCAGGGCGAGGAGCAGCTGTCGCTGCTGTAATTTCAACAAGAAATCAGACAGGAGGAGAACCGCATGAAAAAGCTATCCGAAGTCCTGACGCGCTACGGGATCATCACCGCCGCCTGCGCCCTCTACGCGGTCGGCTTTAACTGGTGCTTCGACCCCAACCACATCAGCGTGGGCGGCTTTACCGGCATCGCCCAGATCATCAACCACTATCTGCCGCAGCTGCCGATCGGTACGCTGGGACTGGTGATGAACATCCCGCTCTTTATCCTCGGGTGGAAAAAGATCGGCAAGGCGCTGCTGTTTTCCTCCCTGTACGCCACGGCCGTCAGCTCCGTCATGATCGACGCGCTCGCCGCGGTGCATACGTTCCAGCCGATGGACCCCATCCTCGCGTGTCTCTACGGCGGCGCGATCTGCGGCGTCGCCTTCGGCGTGATGCTGCGCCAGGGCGCCACCACCGGCGGCACGGAGCTGGCCGCGCGGCTGCTGAAGCTCAAGTTCGAGTCCATCTCCATCGGCACGCTCTGCCTCATGATCGACGTGCTCGTGACGTTCGGCTACGCGCTCATCTTCCGCGACATGACCCGCGCGCTCTACGGCGTCATCGCGCTCTATGTCTCCTCGCTGCTGATGGACAAGGTCGTCTACGGCCCGAACGCCGCCAAGATGGCCTATATCATCAGCGACCACTCTGAGGAGATCACGCAAAAGCTCCTCGAGCTCGACCGCGGCGTGACGCTGCTCGACGGGTGCGGCGCGTGGAGCGGCCGGCGCAAGGATGTCATTCTCTGTGCCTTCGGCCGCAGCCACATCGTACCGATCAAAAAGCTCGTGCAGGAGATCGACCCGGACGCCTTCGTCATCGTCTGCGACGCGCACGAGATCCTCGGCGAGGGCTTCGGAACCTACACGCCGGGCGGACTGTAAGATCGGAGGGATCGGCATGAAGAAGTTCTGCTGCGCGCTGCTCGCGGCGGCAACGCTGGCGCTGTGCGGCTGCGGCTCGTTTCTCGAGCGCACCTACAGCTCCTCCCAGCCGCACAGCGCGACTTATTATGAGAGTGAGGACCGCTCTGTCCTGCGTGCGGAGGGGTATCAGGACCTCGTGAACGACATTCTGCTGCTCGTCGGTGAGAACGCCAAGGAGGGCACCATCTGGCTCTACAACACCTCCGACAGCGACACGCAGGACGCGGGCGAGGCCGCCCGCCGCGCCTGTCAGGAGGTGCAGACCCAGACGCCGATGGGCGCCTATATGGTCGACTATCTGACGTGCAAGACCTCCGCCGGCTCACGCAGCTATACGCAGATCGACCTGACGATCGGCTACCGCCGCACGGCGGAGCAGGCCGCGGCCATCGTCCACGCGACGAGCGTGTCGGCGCTGCACGACCTGCTGACCGAGGCCGCCGCGCAGGATAAGAGCGAGCTTGTCGTCTCCGTGGAGTATTTCGACCGGCAGGAGCAGCAGGTGCGCCAGACCGTCGCGCAGGTGCGTCAGGAGATCACGCAGGTCACGGGCCGCGAACCGGCGGCGTGGGAGGTCAATTTCTACCCCACGGACACAAATCCCGGCATCATCGAGATCATTTTGAGAAGCGGCGCGAAAAATTGAAAATCAGGGCTTGACAACCCGGCGCGGACGCAGTATAATGTGTCTTGCGTTTGCGGGCGTAGCTCATCTGGTAGAGCGCGACCTTGCCAAGGTCGAGGTAGCGAGTTCGAGCCTCGTCGCCCGCTCCAAGTGAACAAACAGGTTTAGATGCCATGCGGTGAAAACCGCATGGCATCTATCCTTTCCGGGGTTTTCCACACCCCGACTTTAACGGCTTTAAGCACGGATGTCAGAGCTGCCCAAGAGGCGTTCGACGTGATTTGAACCCCCTCTTATTTGCTTTCTGGCAGCAGCCTACGCTGCACTTGATCGCATCAACTGGTCACCAGACTATATCATCACACACTGTGCTCCGCACCGCGTTGTGAAAAAAGTGCGTGATCGAGTTGAAAACCGGTGAGTTCAAACCGGAATACGCCGGACAACTGAACTTCTACCTTTCAGCGGTAGACCGCATCCTGGAGAAAGAGCAGGACAATCCCTCTATTGGCCTGCTGCTCTGCAAGAGTAAGAATGATCTGCGGTGAAGTCCTGTTCTTCACCGTTTTTCATGCAGTGATATTCCTTCTCGGTCTTGCACTGCCACCTGCCCTGCTCATCCAGTGGGCGCACCGTCAGTAGAAATGCGTAGGTTCGGATATGTTGGGCCTTACGCATTTTTTATTTTTAGAAAGAAAGGTAACTATACACCAAAGACAGCCGCGCCCTCTTGTCTGGCCTGCGGCGTGTCAGTGGGATCGATTTATAATTACTTTGACTCCAAGGCTGCGCTGTTGAGCGAAACGGTCGGCAGTGTCTGGCAGGAGATCTTCCACCGGCCGGATGACACGGATGTGCTCCGGGACGTACAGACGTGCGTCACGTGGATATACACGCACATCGCTTACGGCTGTGAGCAATACCCCGGCTTTTTTACTCTGCACTCCATCGGCTTCCTGCGCGACGAGCGGCCTGACGGCAAGCGACGCATGCAGCAGACGTGGGGGCATATCTTAACGGAGCTGTGTTCTGTGCTCAAGCGCGATACGAAGATCCGGCCGGACGCCTTTACGGAGGCCTTCACTGCGGAGAAGTTTGCGGATGTGCTCTTTTCGCAGATGCTCGCAGCCATGCTTCGGCAGAACTATGACCCCAGTACCGTGCTGGAAATCGTTCGCAGAACGCTGTATTAAAATCAAAGCCCGCCTTTTCGGCGGTGATTTTTTGTGATTGCTCCCCGGCTGTGCCCACCGTCGTGTCAGCCGATTCCCGACTGCTTCGCGGCCGCCAATCGGGACACTTCCTCGAAACTGCCTCGCTTCATCCGCCGCTGGCGGCGCTTCGGCGATTTCCTGCGCCGCTGCCGCTGATTATTCAAAATATAGAGGGGCGTGTTTCTTACGATTTCGGGGCGTCGGGGACGCCGCCCCCCTACGGAGTTTGAAGGAGTTTTCTGGGCGATCGGCGGGGCGGTGTGGGCATCGGCCCGAACGAAAGAACTGTGCACCCTCTACATTTTGCACCGTCAGCGGCAGCGGCGCAAACGCAGAGACGATACTACATTAAGGCCCCTTGCAAAGCACTCTCAAACGTGTGGCACGCACCTCAATGACCTGAACCGTGCGGGGCGCGCCAAGGGATTCTTAAACCGCAGGTTTA
>OFMU01002347.1_pt1 | contig 10491 bp, 7 predicted proteins | sample 1541861 | NCBI WGS metagenome assembly OFMU01 (sample SAMN04209238, study PRJEB22552) | human gut metagenome | biome: gut; material: feces | host: Homo sapiens | place: USA: Oklahoma
TGTGTTAAGCACGCCGCCAGCGTTCATCCTGAGCCAGGATCAAACTCTCATGTTATAGTTTGTTTCCTTTTCCAGAATAATCTGGCTTATTCAGATGTTACTCTGAATTTACTGTTTTAGGTTGTTCTTTATAAGAACGTTCGTCTGTCTTTCAATCTCTTGATCGACAGCTTGAAATTTAGGATCTTTCAAGGTTTATTCACTGTTCAGTTATCAATGTACATCGTCAATACTTCGTATTGACTTTAGAAGTTGCTCCGCAACTTCCGAACGGATTTTTCAATCTCATTCATCGTTGTCATCTCTCGGCGACAGCTTATTTACTATATCATACCGTCAACCGTTTGTCAACAACTTTTTTTATTTTCTTTTGCTTCTTTTTCAGAAGCGCTTTGCCTGTCCGCTGTTCTCGCGGTCAGCTTGTTTATATTATCATCATTATTTTAGAATGTCAACCACATTTCCGCCGTTTTAAAAAAGAAAGTTTTCGGTTCTGAATTGTTCTAATTGTGCATACAATTCAGAACCATTCGTTTTTCTTCCACGGACTACCGCATCACATAATCCATCGCATCCTTAACCGTGCGCACGCCGACAAGACCGATTCCTTTGATCTCCTTTAAGCTCTCCCTGCACACCTCCGGCAGAATACATGTCTTAAATCCAAGCTTCTTCGCCTCGAGCACACGCTGCTCTGCCATGCTGACCGCGCGCACCTCACCGCTGAGTCCCACCTCGCCGAAGCAGATGGTCTTCTCGTCAATCGGGCGGTCTTTATAGCTGGAGACGATCGCCAGCACAAGACCAAGATCGATCGCCGGCTCATTCATCCGGATGCCACCTGCAATATTGATATAGGCATCACAATTCCCCAGCGAAAGTCCCAGACGTTTTTCCAGAACCGCCATCAGAAGATTTACCCGGTTAAAATCCGTTCCTGCCGCCGTCCGCCTCGGCATACCGAAATTGCTGTGGCAGACCAACGCCTGTATTTCCAGAAGGATCGGTCTCGTCCCTTCCATCGAGCATGCCACAACAGACCCGGAGGCGCCCTCCGGTTTTCCGCTCAGCATGAATTCCGACGGGTTCTCCACCTCTGTCAGGCCATCTCCGCGCATCTCAAAAACACCGATCTCGTTCGTCGACCCAAAACGGTTCTTCACACCTCGCAGAATACGATACGCCGCATGGCGGTCCCCCTCAAAATAGAGCACCGTATCCACCATGTGTTCCAACACACGCGGGCCAGCCACCACGCCTTCCTTTGTCACATGTCCGACGATAAAAATGGAAATCCCAAGTCCCTTGGCGATCTGCATCAGGGTGCCGGTCGATTCCCGCACCTGTGAGACGCTTCCCGGCGCAGACGAGACGTCTTCATTATACATCGTCTGAATAGAGTCAATCACGACGATCTCGGGCTTCTCCCGGTCAATCACGCGCCGTATGGTATCAAGATTGGTCTCACAGAGCAGGCTTAAGCTGTCCCCAAAGGTCCCGATGCGTTCTGCCCGGATTTTGATCTGCTGCAAGGATTCCTCACCGGAAATATAGAGCACCTTCACCTCATGTTCCGCAAGATTCCTGCATACCTGCAAAAGCAGCGTCGATTTTCCGATTCCCGGATCTCCGCCCACAAGCACCAGAGATCCCTGCACAATCCCGCCGCCAAGCACCCGGTCAAGCTCCTTCATGCCGGTGGACACCCGCTGTTCCTGTGTCATCTCGATCTGTGACAGGGGAACTGCCTTTGCCTCACGGCTGCCATCCGTGCTGCGGTTCCCACGCGCGGTCTTTTTCTCAACCGTCTCCTCCACAAACGTATTCCACTCATGGCATGCGGGACACTGTCCCATCCATTTTGCCGACTCGTATCCACATTCCTGACAGAAGTATACTGTTGTTTTTCCTTTTGCCATGTTCTTATCTTCCTTTCCCGCAGACACGTCTGCTGCCCGGACAGGGCTTTTTCTCCATAGAAAGCGCGGCTTTCGCCCTTTAACCTAACACGTCATTTCCTATTAGAGTAACAAAGACCTGTCCATACGGACAGGTCTCACTGATCTTGTAACTGTCATATGCGAAAGCGGCTGCTCTAGCACTTCTGGACGCTTACCTTTACCGGAGCATCGCCGAGCTCTACGCTCAGGCTTAACTTTCCTCCGAGATTCGTCTTCATCCTGCCGGCATCTGCACCGTCGATCACGATGTCATACTCCGCCTCATCCTCAAGCTCTACGGTAACCTGTGCGTCCTCTGCGCCCTCTACGCTAAACTCCATTCCTGTGTCTGTCGCTTTTAAATGCTCCACTGCAGTCCCCGGAACAGACTCGTATACAAACATGCCATTGCGCTCCAGCTTGGTAATCTCCTGACAGGTCTTTACTTTGTAAAGATCTCCCTGGTGTTCAAAATTGTCAAGCTTTGCCTTGGTGCTCAATGTGTAATCCCCAAAGCTGATCGTTCCATCCTCCTCTGAACGGAGTAATTCACTAATAACGGCCATCTTATCCTCCTGTGATATTGCAGCTCCTTCATCCGGTCTGCTTTATCGTAAATTTGTAAAAATATTATATAATATCTGTTCTTTGATTTCCAGTGATTTCACTGACATTTAAGTAATTTTTTACTTTTTCTTGGACTCCAGAAAAATTGCATTTTTCTTCGTCGTGACGATCACTTCGTCACCCCGCCGGATGCTTCCGTCGAGAAGTTTTTCCGCAAGCGGATCCTCAATCTCATCCTGAATCTTGCGCCGCAGCGGTCTGGCTCCATACTTCGGGTCATACGCCTTATCCACAATGTACTGCTTTGCGGCATCGCGCACGACAAGTGTAATGCCAAGTTGTGTTTCACAGCGCTTCGCCAGTTCTTTTGTCATCAGACCTACGATCTGTTTCATGTCGTCCTTATTCAGCGCCCTGAATACAATGGTCTCGTCAATACGGTTTAGGAATTCCGGTTTGAAAATTCTGCGGACCTCCTCCATCACGCTGCCCTTCATCCGCTCATAGTTCTGCTTCTCGTCATTGCCGGAAGCAAAGCCAAGCTTCTTCGGCTCCACAATCGCCTGCGCTCCCGCGTTGGAGGTCATAATGATGATGGTATTCTTAAAGTCCACTTTTCTTCCCTGGGAATCTGTGATATGTCCGTCGTCAAGCACCTGCAGCAGAATATTAAACACATCCGGATGTGCCTTCTCTATCTCGTCAAACAGAATCACGGCGTATGGATTTCTCCGCACTTTCTCACTCAGCTGTCCGCCGTCCTCATGTCCGACATATCCAGGCGGCGAACCGATCATTTTCGACACGCTGTGTTTCTCCATGTACTCAGACATATCGATGCGGATCATTGCCTGCTCCTGTCCAAAGACAGCTTCCGCCAGTGCCTTGGATATCTCGGTCTTGCCGACGCCGGTCGGTCCCAGAAAAAGGAACGAGCCGATCGGACGCTTGGGATCTTTTAATCCGACGCGTCCTCTCCGCACGGCTTTCGCCACAGCTGATACCGCTTCCTCCTGTCCGATCACGCGCTTGTGAAGGGTTGCCTCCAGTTTTTTGAGTCTGGCAGCCTCCCCCTCTGTAAGCTTCTTCACCGGGATTTTCGTCCATCCCGACACCACATCGGCAATCTCGTCCTCTCCGACGGTCTGGTGATGCCGTCTGCCGCCCTGTTTTGCCTTTGTATTCAGTTTTTCCAACTTTTCTTCCAGTTCCTGGCGTTTTGCCTGCGACTCCCTCGCCGTTTCCAGGTCTCCGCCGGAAAGTGCTTCCTCCAATGTCTCCTGCAACTCCGCAATCTCCCGCCGGAGTTCTGCAGCCTCCTTGGGGTCTCCGCCCACATGAAGGCGCACTTTTGCCGCGGCCTCATCCATCAGGTCAATCGCCTTGTCCGGGAGGAAACGGTCGTTGATGTAACGCGCAGAAAGACGCACTGCCGCCTCCACGGCCTCATCCGTAATCGTCACATGGTGGTGGCTCTCATACTGTCCGCGCAATCCCTTTAATATGGAAATGGCTTCTTCCTCCGTCGGCTCCTCCACAACAACCGGCTGGAACCGACGTTCCAGAGCGGCATCTTTTTCGATATATTTGCGGTACTCCTCGATGGTCGTCGCACCAATCACCTGCACCTCACCTCTCGCAAGCGCAGGTTTTAAAATGTTGGATGCATCAATCGCGCCTTCCGCTCCGCCCGCTCCGATGATGGTATGAATCTCATCGATGAACAGCAGGACGTTTCCGGCTTTCGCCACCTCTGCAAGCACCTTCTTGATGCGCTCCTCAAATTCACCCCTGTACTTCGAGCCTGCCACAATCCCGGAAAGATCCAGAGAGACCACTCTTTTTCCAAGCACCGTATCCGGAACCATTCCGCCCATAATGCGCTCTGCAATTCCCTCTACAATCGCCGTTTTTCCTACGCCGGGTTCTCCGATCAGGCACGGATTGTTCTTGCTTCTCCGGCTTAAAATCTGGATGACACGGTCGATCTCCGCCTCTCTGCCGACCACCGGATCAAGCTTTCCGTCGCGTGCAAGTTCGGTCAGATCTCTGGAAAACTGATCCAGTGACGGCGTTCCCTCCGCGTTTTTCCGCTTGCCGGGTTTCCCGTTCTGGAATTCATCCTTATACTGGCTCACATCCTCGCCCATCGCGATCAGGGTGTCCACATACATTTTCTGCACATTGACAGACAATGTATTCAACAGTCTGGACGCCACACATTCCGTCTCCTTGATCATCGCAATTAAAAGGTGTTCCGTTCCAATCTTCTCCGAGTGGAAACGCGCCGCCTCCGCTTTGGATACCTCAAGCACATGCGCCGCTCTCGGGGACAATCCGTCCTCCAGAACCGCAACCGCATTCCCCGGTGCAATCAGCTCCTCGATCAGTTCCAGCACCTTATCATACTCTACACCATTGTCGGCAAGTACCTGGCTTGCCACACCGGTTCCCTCTTTCAACAGGCCAAGCAGTATGTGCTCCGTGCCGATATAACTGTGATGCAATGACTTTGATATCCGCGTTGCAATATCAATCGCCTTTTTTGCCTTTGCTGTATATGCTGTCTGCATCGCTACCTCCTATTTCCAGTCCGATATCACATTCGTCTTTACAGATCATTAAAATCTATGATATCCAGCTCATCGTCTTGCTTGTTTTTCTGGTCTTTGCCGCCTGAAACTTTTTCTTTTTCATCGTCCGGCGCATCGCTGTCCCCGTACGTGTCATCGTCATCCCCGTACGCGTCATCATCCCCATACGTGTCATCGTCATCCCCGTACGCGTCATCATCCTCGTACGCGTCGTCATCATCAAACAGATCGTCATCCAGATCGTCAGACTTCCGCTTCCAGAAACCGAATCTCTTCTTCGGCGGCTCTTCCTCCTCGATGTCATCCTCATCGAATGCATCATCGAACGCGTCATCGTCAGATTCCTGCGTTTTCGTTTTCTCTTCTCTCTCTTCCTGTTCGTCGAATTCATCTGCATCCCCGGCATCTGCAGCAGAGCGCTTCTTCCAGTGCCACTTTTTCCGGGAATCCTTTTCCGGTTCCTCGATCACATCATCCTGGTTTTCATCCAGCAGTTCTTCTGTATCATCATGCTCTGAGACACCGTCATCCATAATGTCATCCAGGTCATCTCTATCCGCTTCCCTCCTGTGCAGTAACAGGTTAACAAGTACCACTGCCATTACCGCCAGCAGAAATATCAATATGCCAATCGCGGTTCTGGAAAACGCTTTTTCTTTTTTATATTTCTCGGACAGCGCCAGATATTCCTCCTGCAGATAGGCCGCATCCTCGTCCTGCAGTCCGTCGGAAGATACAGTTGTCCCTGTATTTACGCGCTGATAGGTCTCCTCTATGGAGTCGTACTGGTACCAGCCTTCCGTTCCGTCAGAATTCACTCCGTAAAAGGTATAGAACTCCGATTCCACCTCAGACCCTTCCTCCTGGGTCTCCTGATATGCCGTCACAAGACTTCCGTCCGCCAGCGTAAGCTGTGTCTGCTGCATCGTATCCGGCATCGTATAATCCACCGGTGGCAGAAGCGCTATCACGTAGTGTTCCCCATTGACCATTTTTACAAACGGATACAGGGTACCTCTTGTGCTGTCATATACAAAGAAGCTTCCTGTGCTCTCTTCCGCTCCGTCCTGCACCAGATAAAGCATGACCACAGATCCCTTGTCATAACTCACGCCCCGATAATCCGCCCCCTGATAATTGACGGTTGTCTCCGAAAAATCTGCCGGAATATTCTCTGTTGCAAAATTTTCTGCAATTACATAGGAAATGCCATTTACCGTAACCGTGTTTTCACTGCTGTCCGTCTCCTCTGTTGTCTCCACTTCCCCCTCATCGGATGCCGTTGTCTCTCCGGACGAGGTTCCCTGCTTTGTCACATTCACGGTATAGGTTGCGGTCACACCATTTTCCGCCTTGACTACAATCTTAATGGTGTTATCTCCACTTTTCAGATTGGTATTTCCCGTAACCGACTCCACGACCGCTTTTTCATTGACCGGTGTGGCAGATACGGCGATATTGGTTACATCGCTTCCCACTGTAGCACTATAAGTCAGCGTTTTCCCGTTAAATGCCGGCGAGAGCGTTCCCGGTGAAATGGTCAACTCTTTCAGAGAATTATCCGCAGACTGTTTTCCTGTTGTCTCTCCAGTATTCGCCGCAGAATCCCCGTTTCCACCCGCTGATGTTCCGTTTCCGTTGGAGGTTCCACTGTTACTGCTACTATTATTGCCTGAATCTGTATTTGTACTTGCTGCATTCTTTACTGTGACCGATGCACTGCTGCCCGACATGGAATCCATCTCCTCATTGGAGTCAAAGATCACTCCGTCGTTGGCAGAGACAGAGAGGGAGGAATTTCCCGCACTCACAGCTTTTAATGTCACCGTGTAGCTTTCTCCCGTCGCCATCACGCTTCCGCCGCCTCCGCCGTATGTGGTATTGCAACTCACAAACTGCAGCACACTCGAATCATAAGACAGCGTCATGGTCGCATTCGCCTTTTCGCCGGATGGACCGCTCGCTTTTACTGTAACTGTAACCGTATCACCGATATTGACACTTCCTGACGACACCGAGACAGATGTTGATCCGCTCGCCGCGAATACCGTCTGCGGCACTCCGACAACCCCGAATGTCAGGCTAAGCGCCATCATCATCATTGCTATTTTTTTCTTCATTTCTGCTCTCCCAATTCTTCCTCTCACTGATCAATCTGTGAGATTCCCAGTATGTGTTTTTGTAAAATAACCAGATCCTTATTGGAAATACCGCCGTCCTTGCTGACGTTTGCCGCTTCCAGACGACTGCCAGACTGACTTTCAATTCCAAGGATCTGTTTCTGCATCAATACCAGATCCAGATTGGAAACCTTTCCGTCACCGTTGATATCTCCATATACCACAATCTCATACTGCTGCACGAGCGTGTCGCCGACATACACTGCCAGCTTGTTGCCCGTTCCCACCGTCTGTGTATTCTCACTGCCGTCTGCATTCAGAATCTTTACGGTACAGTTCTGGGTTCCGATTCCCGATGCGACTGTGGATGCGCTTGTTCCAGGCTCAATTCCCGTCACATAGGTTCCGATCGGATAGAATGGCGTAATCGCCGCGTCATCCGCCACCTGAATGGTTCCGCCGGCACTGCCCCCCGCTCTTGCCACGATCAGCGTGTAAGTGCGCGAATCTCCGCTCTGCGAGATGCAGGTAATCTGAATCGTATTATCTCCATAATTCAGCGAATAATTTCCAGTACCGGAAACGGTTGACGTTCCCGCCACCGCCGTCGCTCCCACATTGATCGAAGCCGCGCTGTCCGGAACGACCAGGGAATAGGAGGTATTCGCACCGGAAAATGCCGGTGTCAGCGCATATCCGTCCACCGTGATCGAGGAAAGCCAGTTGTTCGGATTCCCCTTGTCCGCAAACGTCACTGCGCTCTCCGGCATGTTCTGATAGACCGGAATGCGGAAAACAAACGCCTGGTTCTTGTCCGTGTAGGCTTTTCCCATATTGGTGCCCTCACTCATCGCCGCCTGCACATTGGTCATGTACTGATGTGCGTAAAGACTATTGGTATAGACAACGTTAAATTTTTCAAAGTAAATGGTATTCTGCCCTTTTTTCACATAATTATCAGCCACAACCGATGATCCACCCGCAATCGACTTGTAGATGGAGTTCCATCCCTGCAACTTCGCATATTCCAGTCCGTTCACAATCGCCGACGCGCTGCCCGTCGTAAACGCACGGACGTTAAAGTAGTTATAATAGCCCGCATAGTTGGAATATCGTCCCGAAATCAGATCGCTCGTCCCCCGCACGCCCTGCTCCTGCTTACAGCGGGATGCCAGGTGGTAAGGGCTCACGCCCACATTGGAGCCGATCTCCACAAACGTATCCGCATAGCTGCGAACCGCTCCGTCCGTATCGGTATAATTGCCTGCCATAAATGTATTGGAAAGAACGCTCTGCACACCCGCTGCGTTCTGATAGCCTGCATATTCCAACGTTTCAAACTGAAAGATCTGATTCTCGTTAAGAAAATTTCTGGGATCGATGCAGTATGCGATATATTCCGGAGACGCCGACACCCAGCTTGCCCCGTCAAACCCGTACCACTTGTTGGTCTCCCAGTTATACGCCTGACTGTCCGTCGATTTTCTTGCGTCATTCACGGAATTCTGGATCAAGTTTCTTCCAACCAGACTCTCATTCGATACCACCGTATTCCAGTCAAGTCCCGTCTGCACCGGCACAAACTGCCAGTTCGGATACTTCTGATGCAGGGATGCCAGTGCGCTGCAATAGCTTGCCGGAAAACCCGCTGCCGCAAGCGCCGCCTCATACTCGCTGTCCGTGGCACCGGTCGTCTCTCCCTGCGACTGGTCGTCTGACGTCTGACCGTTCACGGCTACATAGTCCGCACAAATCCACCCGGAATAGGAGGCGCCTCCGACCACGAGCGTCACACTGTACCAGTTCATTCCGCCCGCCGAGACCAGCTCGCCCACATTCACAGCCTGTCCTTTGTATACCTTTGTCACCACAGAGTAGGACGTTCCCGCTCCCGAGCGCACATAAACACCTTTTTCCGTGTTCTGCACCACCCCGTTTGTCCCACCTGCACTGCTGTCCGCATTCGTCTGTCCCGCAGAAGAATCCGTGCCCTGAAGCGTCACAAAATCCGAGCGTATATAACCGGTTACACCATCCGACATCTGGATCTGGCACCATGTATACCCGTCTGATCCTGCCGTCTCATCGGTTACTGTCACCGCATTTCCCGGATAGAGCAGTGTCAGCTTATCCCCGGTCACCGGTGCGTTGCGCACCTTCACCGGTCCGTCGTTGATCGTTCCCGCCGTCGCTGTGTACGCGTATACGGCTTCGGGTCCGTGAAAAGCAGATATGCTGGCAGCAAGCACTCCCATGCTGATTGCCGCCAGCAATATCTTTCTCTTCTTTCTATATATAAAGTGGTTCATCGAATTCCTCCCTGAGTACCGCATAAATCCATAAAATCATGCGCCCAATAATTCAGTCTCATTATAGGAGATTCTATCACACGCGTCAACCTAAATATAGCCATTTTCCTGCACGCTGTACTATATTTAGACGTTTTTCGACACCAGGTTCCGGTTCTGTATCAGCAGGCTTCCCCATAATATGCCCCAGAGCCCGCACACAATTCCGGTGAGCAGTGCAGCATTGCACTCCTGAAACTGGATTCCGAACAGCAGCACCACACCCGTCACCAGTCCGAACGCTCCAATCGCCGCCATAAGCGCACACAAAAGTATCAATTCCATATCTACTGTTTTCATCTTCTTATCCTCCTTTTCTAACCTGCCAGATACCGTTCCCACTCCTGCTTCGTCATCCACGGCCAGCACGCCTTGTCATCGATATAGACGTCCGCGGAGATTTTTCTGGATTCCGTTCCATACTGTTCCAACGTCTGCGCCACATTTTCATTTACCGCATCAAATTCCAGTCCGAACATTCTGCACCAGGCCACCGCCTCCTCCAGCAGATCCCCGCAGCGGCATGTCCACAAAATTACTTTTTTGCCCTGCCTTCTCGCACCCTTGAGCAATGCAAAGAGCGGCAGATTCGGCATCCCGATGGCAGGATAACATTCACTGCACAATGTTCCGTCAAAATCGACGGCAATGATCTCGATCTTTTTCTCCATGTTCTTCCCTCCCCATCCGCTTTGATGGTGTCAGTATCGCACATGATGTGTCCAATTCTTTGGACACTTGTTATGTAACCCCAAATTTATAGGATAAAAATTGTCGCACGAAGCATAGACCTCTTTGGGGTGATAAGTAATATTACAGGAAACACACTTGGGGATTTCATGTGGAAATGCAGATGGAAATTCGTTGGAGAAAAATGTGAGCATTTCTTCCGGCTGAATGTTTGCATCGGATTCCGTGTCTC
>OFMU01002352.1_pt1 | contig 10481 bp, 10 predicted proteins | sample 1541861 | NCBI WGS metagenome assembly OFMU01 (sample SAMN04209238, study PRJEB22552) | human gut metagenome | biome: gut; material: feces | host: Homo sapiens | place: USA: Oklahoma
TCCACCAGCCGCAGGATATTGTCGTAGGTCACCCTTGCCTTCTGTTCTGCTGCAAGGTCCTCTGTCAAATCGCAGATGATGTCCCCTGTCGATTGCAGGGTTGCAGTAGAAAACGGCATCCCAGATGCCGCCTGCGGATAGATGCCGGTGGTATGGTCCACAAAATAAGCCTCCATGCCGCCCTCTTTGATTTGTTCGACCGTCAAGCCCTTAGTCAGCTGGTACAAAATTGCACTGACAATCTCGATATGCGCCAGCTCTTCGGTGCCGATGTCGGTCAAGCCTGCCTTGACCTGTCCCCAGGGCGCTGTATAGCGCTGGCTGAGGTAACGGGTCGCCGCGCCCATCTCACCGTCTGGGCCTCCCAGCTGTGAGATAATCACCTTGGCGGCGGCAGCATCGGGTCGGGCAATCTTTACCGGGTATTCCAACTTTTTGCTATAAGTCCACATTGCTTACTCCTCCCTTCTCCTGGTCAGCGTTCAGGTCCCACGGCCACGGGTCATCTACCCAGCTCCAGCGTGCGCCGTTGTTTGCTTTCATCGGATTCAAGGCGCCAAACTGCTTTTCATACTCCGCCTTTGCCTGCTCAAGCAGATTGGCGTATTTATCGTGGTATTTTAAGGCGTCCTGGTCCTGCGGGTGGGTGTCAAGGTACAGGTTTGCCTCGATGACCGCAAACTCGTACATCTGCACCCGGTCCAGCAGCGTCCGGCGCATCTTATCTTGTGGCATTGCCTACCGCCTCCTCTCCGATGAAGGGTTTATCCAGCTGGGAAAAGATGGTTCCCCGCTGCAACCCTAAACTGGTATCATACAAATCCTTCCACTGCTGGGTGGGTACATACGCCATCGCCAGCGAAATCGGCTGGTCGGTAAAGGCAGAACAGCCTGCGTCCTGCCCGTTGCCGCTGCAAGGTTGAAACAGCATGGTCTTCACCGCTCCTTTTTTGTCAGGTTATCGGGCAGCGCATTCTGCTGCCGCCCACATTTTTAGACTATGATGCAGACCCGCAGCCGGTTCCGCCTTGCTGCTGCCTGTCCCTGGCGTGATAGAAGCATTTTTTCTAAAAGCTGCCTGCTTTTGCTTTCATTTTTACTGCCAAAGGCTTTCTTAAAAAATTTCACAGAATATTTTTTCTTTCTCCTGACAATTCGTGGTATAATGATTCACAGAATTAAAACAACCGACTGTATACGAGGTGAACCAATGAACCCTTCCTATATTTTTCTTCCACTGCTTGCATTGTTGCTGGCAGGTGTCCTGCTGTTGATCTACTATCGCATGGCACTGCGCTTTGCCCTGCAAGCCATCGACCCGCAGCGGATGAACTACGGCGCTGTGCTTCGTCAGGAGATGGAGCGCAACCAGCTGGACCCCGACCGGATGGATGTAAAGTACGACAAATTGTTTCTGGTGAACCAGCGTGGGCAGGAGCTGACCGCCCGTCTGTATCTGACGCCCAGCCAGACCGACCGCTACATCCTCTTCCTGCATGGGTACAACTACCCGTGGATCGGTGTGCTCAAATATCTGCCGATGCTGCTGCGTCTGGGCTTCAATGTGCTGGTGCCGGATTTGCAGGCGCAGGGCGAAAGCCAGGGCAGCTACATCACCTTTGGTGCACTGGAAAGCGACGATGCACTGGAGTGGCTGGAGGAAATCCAACGGCACGCCCAGTCCTTGGGATTTGACCGCGCACGCATTGGCGTGATGGGCGAGTCGATGGGCGCGGTGACCGCCCTGCTGACGATGGAAAAAGCCAACAGCCAGTCGGTCCCTCTGGAGGAAAAGCCGCTGTTTTGTGTGGCAGACTGTCCTTTCTCCGACTGGGACAGCATGATGCGCCTGCAAGGCAAAAAACGCTACGGCTTTGACCCTTCTCCCCTGCTGCCGCTGGTCAAGCGGATTATCCGGCAAAAAAGCGGTGCGCAGATGGACACGGTAAATGCCGTCAAAGCGGCGTCAGCCATCCGCGTTCCTGTCCTGCTCTTTCACGGGACCGCAGACAAACTGGTCCCCTTTGGGATGAGCCAGCAGATTGCCGATGCCTGTCCCACCGCCTCGCTGTGTCTGGTGGAGGGTGCAAAACACATGAACTGCTGTGTCCATTCTCCCAAAGAATACCGCCGCCAGCTGGTAGCTATGCTCAAAACGGTGCGCTTTGAGCCGGAATCTGCCGAAGAATACGCCGTTTACCTGTAAACTTTTTATCTGTAAACTTTTTACCTGTAAAACGACAAAAAACCCGCGACCCTTTTTACAAAGGGGTCGCGGGTTTTCTTTTTTAATGGTACATCGGCAGCATCATCAGATAGGGTGCCGTAAAAACTGCCAGTAATAGACTCAGCCTTCCTGCCATTGCCTCGGAAATATCCGCCTGACCAAAGGAATACCTGCGGTTGAGCCGCCAAATCAGCCAACCCGCCAGGCATACACCCGGTATCGCGTGCAGGGTAGCACCCGGAAAATGGTAAGGGTCAAAGATGTGGCTGTCCAAAAAGGTGTTCAGCAACAGCATCAGCGCAAGGCTCAGGGCAGCACCGGCAAAGTCAGCAGCAAAGCCAATCAACCAAACCTTGACGATGGAGCGCTTCCACAGCTCCTTCTTTCCTTGCAGCCGAAGCCAGCCTGCTGCTGCCAGCAGCACAAGGCTGTCCCACAAAAAATTTGCCGGAAGCAGCAACAGCCAGAGCAGCGATGGGACCATCCAGAAAATCCAGATGGGAAAAATCAAATTATACAGTCGGATAGTGTGTCGTTTCATACAACCGCCTCCTTTGCAGGACGTTTTTTATAGTATAACACGGCAGATTTTCGGCTGCAAGTGTGGAGAGGACAGCATAGAAAAAGTTGAAATTTTTTTCATCCCGTTGTATAATAAAAAGCATCTGAGAAGCTTACAACAAGAGAGGAGTCGGTAATTTATGCTAAAATCCTTTATCCACTACTACAAACCGCACTGGAAACTGTTTGTATTCGACATGGTGTGCGCACTAGTTGCCGCCAGCTGCGATTTGATGTATCCGGTCATCTCCCGAAACATCATCAACACCTACATCCCGGACAAAAACCTGCGGCTCATCCTGACCTGGTGTGTTGCGCTGCTGGTCATCTACCTGGTGCAGGCAATCATGCAGTATTTCATGCAGTATCAGGGTCATGTGGTCGGCGTGCGGATGCAGGCGGATATGCGCAGGGACGTCTTTGAGCACCTGCAAAAGCTGCCCTTTTCCTACTTTGACGAACACAAAACCGGCGTCATCATGTCGCGCATCGTCAACGACTTGATGGACATCTCCGAGTTTGCCCACCACGGTCCCGAGGACCTGTTCATCTCGCTGGTCAGCGTGGTCGGTTCCTTCATCATCCTGTGTACCATCAATATCCCGCTGACCCTGATCACCTTTGCCGTCCTCCCCTTCCTGATTTTGTTTGTCGTCAAAAAGAGGACTGCAATGACCATCGCCTTCCGCAAAAACCGCATTGAGATTGCAGAGGTCAACGCCAGCCTGGAAAACAGCATCGCCGGCGTGCGTGTTGCCCGTGCCTTCACCGGCGAGCAGGAGGAAGCTAAAAAATTTGATGAAAACAACCAGCGCTATGTCACCGTGCGGGAACGCGCCTACCGAGTCATGGCAGAATTCTTCTCCGGCACCAACTTTTTGACCTCTTTGATGAATGTCGTGGTGCTGACCGGCGGCGGCTACTGCGTCTACCGCGGCGTCATCAGCGTCGGTGACATGGTCGCTTATATGCTGTTCATCAATATGTTTGTCAACCCAATCAAAAAACTCATCCAGTTTGTCGAGATGTTCCAGAACGCCATCACCGGCTACACCCGCTTCCAGGAGCTGATGAACATCGAGGTAGAACAGGAAGAACCCGATGCGGTCGATTTGAAGGATGTCCGCGGCGAGATTACCTTCGACAACGTTTCCTTCCAGTACAATGAGGGCAAGGAGGTCCTCTCCAACATCTCGATGACCTTCCCGCAGGGCGAGATGGTCGCCATCGTCGGACCTTCCGGCGGCGGCAAAACCACCCTCTGTCATCTGATTCCGCGTTTTTACGAAATCACCCAGGGCAGCATCTGCATCGACGGACAGGACATCCGCAAGGTCACCCGCCGTTCTCTGCGCAGCAAAATCGGCATCGTGCAGCAGGATGTTTTCCTCTTCACCGGCACCATCTTTGACAACATCGCCTACGGCAAGCTGGGAGCCAGCCGCGAGGAGGTCTACGAGGCAGCTAAAAAAGCCAACATCCACGACTACATCATGAGCCTGCCGGAAGGCTACGACACCTTTGTCGGTGAACGCGGCGTCAAGCTGTCCGGCGGTCAGAAGCAGCGTATCTCGATTGCCCGCGTCTTTTTGAAGAATCCACCGATTCTGATTCTCGACGAGGCAACCTCTGCGCTGGACAACGTGACTGAAAACTACATCCAGGATTCGCTGGACGAGCTGTGCAAAAACCGCACCACCATCGTGGTTGCCCACCGCCTGTCCACCATCAAAAACGCCGACGAGATCATCGTCATGGACCGCGACGGCATCCAGGAGCGCGGCACCCACACTCAGCTTCTGGAGAAGGACAACGGCATCTACCGTGAGCTGTACGAAGCGCAGTTTGCACACCTGTAATCCAGATACATTACAAACAGCGAAGGCTTTTCTGCTCAGGAAAGCCTTCGTTTTTTTGCCCGTTGTTTTATGCAGCAGAAAAAATTTTCACAAACCAGTGGCGTTCCCTGTTGTTTTGTGGTACAATTTTTCCAAAGAAAACACCCGGAAAGAAGGAATACAGGATGAACCGCGAACAAATCGAACTTCTGTTTTGTGTCCTTGCCTTTGCATGGATTACCTATATGGCAATCAAACACAAGGTCCATCAAACCGACCGCGGCGGCTTTCGGTTGATTCTGCTGATTTTTGTCGGACTGCTGCTGGCTTTTCTCTGCTTTCTGATTCCGGGTGGGGAAAAATACACCTTTGCCCTGATTGGAACTACCCTTGGCAGCGCATTCGTCTGCATCTCCTGGAGCCACATCCGCTCGGTCAAACAATGCAGCGAGCAGGTCACCGGCATCTATCAGGGATTTAACAGCTACTCCGGCGGCAAGGGTTCACAAAGCCATGCACCGGTCTTTCGTTACCAGTACAACGGAAAAAAGTTCCACCGCCAGTGTGCCTCCACCTACCCGCTTTCCCTGCTGGAAAAGCGCATGAAGCCGGGTGAAGAATACACCATCTATATCGACCCGAAAAAACCGACGAACTTTCTTTTGCAAAAGCGGGTCGGAGCCGGATACATCCTCTTTTTTCTGTTTGGAATTCTCATCATCTTTGTCGGCTTATCCGCACTGATGGTATAAAAACAAAAAGGACAGCCGCTTTTTTAGCGGCTGTCCTTTTTTATTTTGTTACTTTTGGCTGTCTGTACAGCACAGTGTCATCTTAGTACAGCTTTGCACCTGCCGGAATCACGTCATCCAGCATCAGCAGATTCAAGCCTTCGTGTCCCTCGTACTCGTATACGGCGCTGATCAGCATACCCTCGGAAGGAATGCCCATCATCATGCGGGTCGGCAGGTTGGTGATTGCCACGCAGGTTTTGCCAACCAGCTCTTCCGGTTCATAGTAGTTGTGAATACCGCTCAGGATGGTGCGCTTTTTGTCGGTGCCATCGTTGAGGGTAAACTTCAGCAGCTTTTTGGACTTCGGAACTGCTTCGCAAGCTTCTACCTTAACAACACGGAAGTCGGATTTAGCAAAGGTGTCAAACTCGACCATATCAGCAAACAGCGGTTCGATTTTCACCTTGGAAAGGTCGAGCTGTACGCTTTCTGCGGATACTGCAACCGGTTCAGCAGGCTGAACTGCTGTCGGCTGTGTTGCCGGTGCAGGCTGAGCGGATGCTTTCTTAGCCAGCTCCTCAGCAGTTGGCTTCATGGTTGGGAACAGCAGAACGTCACGGATGGACGGCTGATTGGTCAGCAGCATCACCAGACGGTCTACACCCATACCGAAACCGCCTGTTGGCGGCAGACCATATTCCAGTGCAGTGATGAAGTCGTTGTCCATATCGGTCGCTTCCTCGTCGCCCTGTGCCTTCAGCTCCAGCTGATGCTCAAAACGAGCCTTCTGGTCGATTGGGTCATTCAGCTCGGAGAATGCGTTTGCAAACTCACGACCGGTGATGAACAGCTCAAAACGCTCGGTGTAGCCCGGGTGAGCCGCATCACGCTTGGACAGCGGAGAAATCTCCACCGGATGTCCGGTCAGGAAGGTCGGCTGAATCAGCTTGTCCTCAACAAACTCGTCGAAGAACAGGTTGAGGATGTCGCCCTTGAGGTGACGTTCCTCGTACTGGATGTGGTGTTCTTTTGCTGCTGCTCTTGCCTCTTCCAGTGTCTGGATAGCGTCAAAGTCAACGCCGGTATATTTCTTGACTGCTTCTACCATGCTGATGCGTGCAAACGGTTTGCCCAGGTCGATCTCCTGGTCGCCGTAGACCACGGTGGTGGTGCCCAGTACCTTCTGTGCCACATAGCGCAGCATCTCTTCGGTCAGGTTCATAACATCCTCATAGTTGGAGTATGCCTGATAGAACTCGAGCATGGTGAATTCCGGGTTGTGCTTGGTGTCCATGCCCTCGTTGCGGAAGACACGTCCAATCTCATATACCTTGTCAAAGCCGCCGACGATCAGGCGTTTCAGATGCAGCTCGAGCGCAATGCGCAGGTACATATCAATGTTCAAGGAATTGTGGTGGGTGATAAACGGACGTGCAGCTGCGCCGCCTGCGATGTTGTGCAGAACAGGAGTTTCTACCTCCAGGTATCCCTTGGAATCCAGGAAGGTGCGCAGCTCGCGGATAATCAGCGAACGTTTTACAAAGACGTCGCGCACTTCCGGGTTGACAATCAGGTCAACATATCTCTGACGGTATCTCAAATCGGTGTTGGTCAGACCGTGGAATTTTTCCGGCAACGGCAGCAGCGATTTGGACAGCAGGATTGCCTTGGTAGCACGGATGGAGATTTCTCCGTGTTTAGTGCGGAACACCTCGCCGTTTACACCGACGATGTCGCCGATGTCCCATTTTTTGAACTGCTCATAGGTCTCTTCGCCAATCACGTTGAGCTTGATGTAGATCTGGATTTTGCCGCTTGCATCCGCGATGTCAAAGAAGGAAGCTTTGCCCATCGAACGTTTGCTCATGATTCGACCTGCAACTGCTACCGGCTTTTCCTCCAGCTGGTCGAACTGCTCTGCAATCTGCTGTGCATAAACGGTGCGGTCAAAACGGGTCTGTGCAAACGGGTCATTGCCTGCCTGCTGCAATGCAGTCAGCTTTTCGCGGCGGACACGCAGCACCTCGGACAGCTCTTCGGCTGTTGGTTCGGCGTTTGCTTGTGTGTTCTGGTTTTCCAGGTTTTCTGCCATGTATTTTCCGTCCTTTCGGTTATCTAAAATTTACAAAAGTAAAGCGACGTGGCACGCCTGCCTGTACGCTCTTTCTATTATACCGTTTTTCGTCGAAAATTACAATAAAAAAATAAAGGGCATTTTTCGTCGGAGTTTAGTAAGATTCTACGAAAATCCGGTATAAAAATGCCCTTTGTATCCGATTTAGCTGTTTATAAGCCGACTATTCGACCTTGATGATCTGATATTCGATCTGCTCGCCCGACGGGATGGTGACATAAACTGCGTCGCCTGCCTTGTGTCCCAGCAGCGCTTTGCCCACCGGGGACTCGTCGGTGATGGTGGACATATCGTTGCTCGATTCCACCGAGCTGATGATGCGGTAGGTCATTTCATCGCCAAATTCCACATCGCGGATGGTGACAAAGCTGCCCAGCGAAGCGATGCCGGCGCCGGAAGCGGATTTCTCTACAATTTTAACATTTTTCAGCTGGTTTTCCAGTGTCAGAATGCGCGCCTCAACGATTGCCTGTTCGTTCTTTGCCTCGTCGTACTCGCTGTTTTCGGAAAGGTCGCCAAAACCGCGTGCAATGCGGATTTTTTCAGAAATTTCTGCGCGGCGGGTCGTTTTCAGCTCTGCCAGCTCCTTGACCAGATCATCGTATCCTTCCTTGGTCATAACGATCTCGTTTGCCATATTCACATACTCCTCTCAGCGGCACGCCAAAATTGTTTTGATGAACCGCCGTTGTAATATCTATCGCCGGATACCCATTACCAGCATAAAAAAGCAGCCGGATCGTCCCATCCAGCAGCCTGATGTTCGGGGTAACCTTTGTGATAGTTGTATTATAGTGAAAAAGTGTGCATCTGTCAAGCGAAAAACTGACAATTCGATTAAAAATCGGAAGGATAAGATTAAAATAATTGTAAATATTGGTCGAAAGAGCTGTTTTCGACTGAAAATGCGCTTGCAACGCTCAAAAAAGAAAACGCAAAAGGAGCAGACGCCAGACGACGCCCGCTCCTTCTGCTTACTTTACAGCGTTTTCTGTAAAATTATTTCTGTTTTTTCAGCATCATATCCAGAACAATCTGGTCGAGGGTCACCGAGCCTTCATTGCCCAGGGTAGCAAAGTTGCTGATGGTCTTTTCTACATCGTTTTCTACGATACCGTCGGTGGACAGCACGCGGATGCCTCTCATTGCCATCAGTGCGGACTGCATAGCGGCATTGGTGCAGGTGGCAATCTTCAAAGCACAGTCTGCTTTTGCACCGTCACACAGCATACCGGTCACGTTGCCAATCATGTTGAATACGCAGTTTTCGACCTCCGGCAGACCGCCGCCCAGCAGGTAGGCAATGCCGCAGGAGGAGCCGATTCCGGCTACGGTCGCACCGCAGAAGGCGGACAGACGACCGAACTGAGATTTGATGTAAATGCCCATCAGGTTGCTCAGGGTAACGGCGCGCATCATCTGCTCGTCGCTGACACCCAGCTTTTTGGCAACCGCTACCACCGGCATGGTGCAAGCAATGCCCTGGTTGCCGGAACCGGAGTTGGAAACAACCGGTGCATCGGCGCCTGCCATACGGGCATCTGCGCCTGCGGATGCCAGCTGCATCGCATAGGTAGTCAGCGAATCGCCGCGGTAGCCCTTCTGCATATCATCAAGGATTCCGCGTCCGATGCACAGACCGTACGGATGGTTCATGCCCTCGTCGCTGATAGCGGAGTTGACATCAATGCTCAGACGAATCTTATCCAGCAGGCTCAAATCAACGGTGGTTGCATACTCAAAGATTTTTGCAACCGACAGCATCTCTTTGATTTCTTTGTCAGAGTAACCGCCGTCTGCACTCTGCTCTTCGTTGCGTTTGTCCAGAATTGCTTTGCCGTTCTCTTCAATATAAATGATATTGGTGTGTACGTTTGCGATGATGGCGCGGGCGGTGTTGTGTTCTCCCTTTGCCTCCACCTCGATGTACAGCTTCTGCGGCACTTTGGCAAGCTCTACGACCACCTGTTTTGCATCCACCAGAGCGCAGGCAGCATCAATCTGCTGCTGGGTCAGACCATTGATGACCTGAAGCTGCTTTTCCGGTTTTGCAACAATCGCGCCGATGGCAACTGCATATTCGATGCCGACCAGCTGGGTACCCGGGATGCCTGCCGAGTAAGCATTCTTAATGATATTGCCACTGGCAAAGGTGTGGAGCGAGCGGACCGGCTCTCCCAGATGTGCTGCCGCTGCGGCTGCGGTCAGAGCGAGCGCTCCTGGTTCGGTACATCCGGTTGCGAGCACCAGACCGTCGTTGAGGACACTGGTAATTGCTTGATAGTTCATTTCCTTTATTCCCCTTTTTTCTTTTTCTGCGTTTGCGCTTATCAGACAAAATAATTATTTTCATTATAGTCTTTTTCGGGGGAAATTTCAATATTGCGAAGAACAATTCTTCAACTAAATGAGCAATGTTTCAATTAGATAAGCCATATGTGCAACTAAATGAGACTATCTTCAATTAAATGAGCAATGTCTGCAACTAAATGAGAAATGTAAAATCCTTTTAATCTTCTTTTTCCAACAGGCGCTGCTGATTCTCCTTGCTTTGCTGCATAATACAGTTGTAAATATTTTCCAGCGCATCGGCATATTCCGCTTTGGTCAGTGCGCGCACCTTTTCAATCACCTGACGCTCCCGCTGCGGGTGGTAGATGGGCAGCCCGTTTGCTTTTTTAAAGGCAGCCACCTCATTGCTGCACTCCATCCGTCGGGTCAGCAGTTGGGCAATCTGCCGGTCCAGTTGGTCGATTTCTTTGCGAATCTCTTCTAAATCCATTTTGCTTTCCCTCCTAAAACATTTTTCCATTTTACAATCTTCCTTTTGCTGTGCTTATCTGCAAAATACCGAAGCAAGTTCACTTCATATCTTATTTTTGCTCGTTCAGCTGCTGCTTGATACGGCTGCCTTCCTCCAGCAGCTTCTCCAAACGACTTCGGTCCCCTGCCGCCAATGCCTGCCGGTACTCCTGTAAGCTGCCAAT
>OFMU01002364.1_pt1 | contig 10437 bp, 13 predicted proteins | sample 1541861 | NCBI WGS metagenome assembly OFMU01 (sample SAMN04209238, study PRJEB22552) | human gut metagenome | biome: gut; material: feces | host: Homo sapiens | place: USA: Oklahoma
GGGCGGATGCTATGGATATGGAGAAATCTGCCAGCAGGTTTAAGTTTTTTGATACAGCCAGAAATTTTGGCTGTATTTTTTTTTGTAAAAATGGAGAATTGGCATATTAAGAATGAAAATTTTTATTGAAAAAAATTTAGCCGTCGCATTCTCGTGACTTCAGTCGTGGGTTAGACGGCTTTTCTTTTTAAATACATAAAAATATCGTTTACGACGTTTTATTTCTCTACGTTTCGGCGTAGAGATTTTTTTATTTCCATCAAATTTTTTCGCAAAAAATAGTCCAGTTTCTAATTTTTTCGGCATATTAAATGTATAAGAAATTTACAGAAAGGAGGTACGATATGGCAAACTCAAACAGAAAGAAAGCCAGTAAATTACAGACTGCCAAGAAGACGAAAGCCGCCGAGAAAGAGAAGACCGTTAAGAAGGTAAAGCCTGCCGAAGAAAAACCGATAAAGTACACTGTCACAGCAGAACAACAGGCTGACGGTACTTTTGAGTTTCACGGAGGCAAAGGCGGATTCAATATCATTAAGCAGAAGAATAAAGCATTAGAGCCTTACGGAAAACATTATGTGATTTTGGTGTTGGCAGTATGACTTGGGAAGGTCAGAACTATTCACCGAAGAAGAAGTGAAGTATACCCTGAAACTGATGCTGGACAGAGGGCTTGTTTTTGATGAAACAACCCGATACGGTGTTGTACAGGTTGGGCAGCTGACCTGGGAGGGGCAGAATTATTACGAAAGCGAAGTATCGCCAGACCAGAGGGTACGGAAAAGACCTCATCAGTAATCTTACGCCTGCAGCTTTTGCTGCAGGCTTTTTCTTTTGGCGTATCACTTTTCTCTTCGTTTTGCATATTAGCCTTGAGCGAAAAAATCCGCAAAAAAATAAGGGTTTTTGAAATTCGCGGCATATTACATGCAGAAAAACAAAAAAGGAGGCAAAAATATGCCAAGCGTAGAAGAAAAGGTAGAAGAATATTTCAAGAAAATTCTTGATGCAAATAGAGTAAGACATTATGGAAAGACAGAAAAAATGAACCCGGCGATTGCAAGTGCGCTTAAAAATGCTGACAGCAAGTCTGGCGGCAGCGGGTGTAATTTTCCTGACATCCAAATGATGCTGGAAAATAGTAATGCGAGAAGAATTCCTGTTATGGTTGAAGCAAAAGGAACAAAAAATAAGCTGGAAAAAAGGGATAAATCCGGGGCAATCGTTGGGGTCACTTATTATGACAAAGACGGAAAGCCAGGAAAAGACGGTAAGCCGGTTCATCTGAAAGGCGAGCCAAATTACAGTGCGGTAAAAGACTATGCGGTCAATGGTGCGGTGCATTACGGCAATGTGATTCTTGATGAAGGAACATATAACGAAGCAATAGTTGTTGGGATTAACGGGACAGCATTGGATGATGCTGGTGGCGTGGCTGATGCAGAATGCAAGGCTTACTACATTTCAGAAAAGAACAACCGGATTCCAAAGTTAATTGAGAAAATTACGGCCGATGACTGGTCATTGTTTAACCCTGATAATGTTGATGGGCTGTTCAGGATTCTTGACAAGCTGAATCTGACCGATGCAGAGATTGAGGAGTTAACACGAAGAACAGAAGTGACATTGGAAGAAAAAATCAAATCTATGCATCAGAGTATTTACGATGATACGCAGCTGAAGACGGCGCTTTCTACAAATGAAAAACTGTATCTGTTCTGCGGACTGATTATGGCAGGATTGAGGACAAACGGAGTGAAGACTCTGGAAGCAAAAGACTTTTGCGGGAATGATAACGACAGAAATAATGATGGTACATATATACTGAGCAATATTGAGGCTTTTCTGCATGCGAAACACTGCGATGCGGAAAGAGTCAATATGGTGATTGGCCTTCTGGAAGGTGTGTTTAAAAAATCAGTGCTCTGGAAGCCGAAAAACGGCATCAGCCTTTTAAGGACACTGTTTGAACAGGTAAAAAGAGATATTATTCCCTGCTTGGAAAGTAATTTACATCTTGATTTCACTGGCAAAATCTTAAATTCTTTGAATGACTGGGTAAATATTGAAAATGATTCTGAAAATGATGTCGTTCTAACACCGCGATATATCACACAGTTAATGACTAAAATGTGCAGAACTGATATGAATAGTTTTGTATGGGACGCTACAATGGGAAGCGCTGGATTTCTTGTAAGTGCTATGGACCAAATGATAAAAGACGCAAGAGCAAAAATTATTGATAAAAATGCATTGAATGAAAAAATCCGACATATTAAAGAAAGCCAGATTCTCGGTATTGAGATTCTTGGAAATATTTATATTTTGGCGGTGTTAAATATGATTTTAATGGATGGAATTGGAGCAAATGTGATTAATGGTGATAGCCATGGATTTAAACTTACGAATGATTTTCCAGCAAATGTATTTCTTTTAAATCCTCCATATTCTGCACCAGGTAAAGGATTCTGCTTTGTAGAAGAAGCATTAAAGCAGATGACAAAAGGATATGCTGCAATTTTAATTCAGGACAGTGCAGGAAACGGGCAGGGTCTTCCTTATACGAAAAGGATTCTGGAACATAGTACTCTGGAAGCAAGTATTAAAATGCCATCTGGACTTTTTGGAAATAAGGCTTCGGTCAATGTATATATCTTTTTATTTAAGGTAAACAGACCACATGAAGAAGATGATATTGTAACATTTATTGACTTCTCAGAAGATGGGTATTTAAGACAGAACCGTAAAAAATCAACGCAGGAAGTAAACCTGAAAAATACAGACCACGCCGAAGAACGATATGCAGAAGTATTAGCATTGACAACCGGAAAGATGCCTAAGACACATTATTACACAGAAGAAAATGGTAAAGTAATTAAAGATGTGATTTCGTTAAATGGGGATGATTGGTTGTTTTCACAGCATCAGGTTATTGATTTAATACCAAGTAAAGAAGATATTAAAGAAGTAATTTCTGATTATTTGAGTTTTAAAGTTAGCCAATTAATGAAAAAATGAGGTTATCCATATGAAGTATGAAAAATATAAATTAAATGAACTGGCAAAAATTGAAAAAGTTAAAGGAAAACCTTTAAGTAAATATGAGGAAGGTGAGACTCCGTATGTTACGGGGTCTCAGTCAAATAACGGTGTTGTTGGATATATAAATGCGCCAAAGAAAGATATAAGTAAAGGAAATTGCATTGTAGTAGACCCGATTAAGGGCTTATGTATGTATCAGGAAAATGATTTTGTTGGAAGAGGCTTTTCGGGTGCATCTATCAATGCTTTATATATTGAAGGTATGGATGAAACAAGCGCAATATTTATCATCGCCGCCATTAAAAAAGTTTCTTTAAAGGTTGCTTCATATTCGTATCTTTTTAACAGTAATAAACTTGCAGAAGCAGAAATAATGCTTCCAACACTTGATGCCTTAGATGCTGATTCTCCATATTCAAGTAATGTGTATGTGCCTGATTGGAAATATATGAAGGACCGCGTGGCGGAACTTGAAAAGGACCGCGTGGCGGAACTTGAAAATTATTTAATTGCATCCGGATTGAACGATTACGAATTGACAGAAGAAGATAAATCTGTTCTGGCTGCAAAATTGGTAGATGGGGGGGGGGGAGGACACTATCACAAAACTCGATATCTACAGATGGCTGCTTGAAAGAGGGAAGAAAGTTCAGAATCGGAAATCTGTTTAAAAAAATGAGTGCTCCGTATCTTGGAAAAGGAAGAAAACAAGATAATGTGAGCAAAGTAAGAACATCAGAGTTTAACTTACCTCTTATTAATTGTAAATATGGAAATAATGGAATTATGTATTATGGACGAGAAAAAGATTTTCGCTCATATGAATCAGCTTTAACGATTATTTATAATGGGTCTCCAACAGAAGGACAAGTATATTATCAGGAGAAAATTGGAGTCTATACAGATGCCTATATTGTAAAGTTAAAGAGCAAAGAGATGAGTAAGGAGCTTGGTCTGTATCTTACATCAGCGATGAATCAATCCATTCATAATCATCAGAAAAAGAAATATTCACGTGGATATAAAGCATTATGGACAGGCAGAGTTGAAAATGATGACATATTACTTCCAATCCAAACAAGCCATGATGGAAAACCAATCATTGACCCGGATAGAACGTATCACCCAGATGGTTATATCCCTGATTGGGAGTATATGGAAAAATACATAAAAGCAACTGAAAAAGAAATTATAAAAGAAGTTGTCCTGTACAAAGATAAGGTAATTGCGAAGGCGAAGGAGATTACGGAAGTGGCGTGAGAAAGGCGGGCAGAAATGCCCGCAGGAGGAGTAAAAGATGAATAATAAATTCAAAAACAAACTAACAAAACCAACGGTAAGGAATAAGCAAAATACTGATTTTTCAAGTTTGCAGAAAAGCAGCGGTTATATTGACGAGCTAGAACCCTGGATTGGTCAAAATGTCTTAATAGAATCTGGAGATTGGGCTTTAATGCCTGGAAGAATTGGAAGTAAAATCTGTGATACTATAGTGTTTCATTCAATTAAAATTATTAAATGCGATTCAATTGACGAAGAACAAATTCCGGTAAAGATATTTGGACGTTTTTGGACAGCAATCGACAAAGACTTAAAGAAACGTATTAATTTAACGGAAATAAATGGCGTTTTGCCACTCCAGTTGGATGGAGTCTTTTATGAATATCCGATTTCAGAAACTAAACAATCAGAAGAGGCTGGCAAAAAGGGATTAGGCTTTCGCTGCTTTTCAATGTGGAAGAAAGGACAACGAAAAAATGAGTACAACGATATATCAGATTTGCCACCGGGAGAAAATTATACTAAAGAGTTAGAACATTTTGATGATAGAACAATTTACATGCAGTTTTCTGAGTGGGATGTTAATCGCAGCAGAAGCGATTACGATGTCGTAAGAATTAAATCCGCATATGTTTCCAGTGATTGTGATATGGTCACGTATGAACATTACGACTTCAAAAAAGATGTTCTTATTAAAGTTGGCAAGTCGGTAAAAATGAGAGGGTTGTTTAAGCCTGGAAAAGAGCGAACTTTGCAAATCAAATGCAATGTAAGGATATGTGCAGTAGTAGAACGCGATAAAAAAGGAAAGAAGCGCGCTGTAAAAATAACCAGTATTATTTGTTCTAAAGTTGAGGGTGCTGGTTCAAGAAAAATTTGGGAGGAATCTTAATGGGAATAAGAAAAATACTGGAAAAAGAACTGAGCAAAAGCGGCGGCCGGGCGGAACTGGTGAAGGTTCCGCCGGAGAGAAGACCGAATAGGGAATCGCTGGACAGGCTGAACCGGGATGTGGAAGGACTGGTGAGGATGACTGGGAATCAGGTTGCAAAGTGAGGAGAGAAATAGAAAAAAAATGGAATAAAAAAGACAGAGCGAATGGGAAACCCGCGCTTGACTTTGATAGCGCGGGGGAGTATGATATATATAAATATAGGAAGCCGTGCAAACGGTCTATCTCCAATATTACTATGATGTAATTTTATTTCTTCCGTCGTCTATTGGCAGTAGTCGACGGCTTTTTCTTACGCATCTTGTAACGCTCAATTTCAATTTTCCATATAAAACGGATACACTGAAACAAAAAAGCTAACGCAGTTAACTCAAGAGCGAGTTTTTCGTACATACGCATCACCCTCCTTTGTAAAAATAAAGCTGGGAGGATGAACCTCCTCAGCGATGTTGCTGCTTTGGAGGAGATAAACCGCCTGCCGTAATTCCGGCTTCCTATGCATAACAGTATAGCAAGAAATTCCTGTATAAGCAAATGTTTTTCAGGAATCTTTAAACTGGCTTATGCCCGCCGTCTAGTTCCAGTAGACGGCGGTTTCTTTTTTTTCTAAAACTTTCTGAATTTTCAGTAGAGAAAATTTTACGCATATTAGATGTATCTAGCAATACCATTCAAGAAAGGAAAAAAAGATATGAACGAACATGAATTTTGGAAAGAACGCCGCCGCCTTGAGGAAATGCCGTTTGATAAGCGTTTTGATGTGGACGGAAACTCTGAACTTTGTCACGCTACCGGATATGAGGTCTTTGACGGCGAGGACTGGTGGGATGAGTTCATTGATTCAAATGGAGACTTCCAATACGGAAGATAACTCCGGGAAATATTTTTGCCTGCAGAAATTCTGTAGGCTTTTTTTCGCAAATTTTTTTTCTCTCCAAAAAATCCCGCATATCATATATAGAAAAAACAAAGGAGACAAAAAATGCCTGAAAAAATACTAGTCTTGGATAACTCAACTTTTTTCGTAATCTGCCACGCAGTAGCAGAAGACGAGAAAGGTATACGAAATAATGCACAGAATCTGGATTGGTTTCTGTCAGACGACAAAAATGCAGCAAGCCAGGAGATTCTTTCCGACCACACGTGTGAAACTATTGTTCTGGATGCAGGCTGGATTGCTAAGCATGCCGAAAACAAATATCTTGGACTTCAATACCGTCAGAACGGTAACACGCACACCGAAACAGTATGTTTTCTGTCCAGCGATATTACAGTTTTGCTGAAAAGAAATTCTTTTGCTAAGCTGAATATATGTGACATACACGGCAACACGAAGGATACATACACCCTGAAAAGGAGATGATTCAAAATGCTTAAAAAGAAGCTCAAAACAAAAACAAAAACCAAACCAAAAAGAAGTCTAAAAACAAAATCCTCCATCCGGAAACGGCCTTCGCGCAAGCAGCGCCGCAATAAGAAGATGTACGAAGATGACTCTCTGCTGAATATCTGGAATGGACATGGCTTCGCAATGTGTGGCCTGGGCAAGAAATCCATGTTTCTAGCAAAAGTCAAACATTTTTTCAAATGCATCAAATGGTCAAAGCAAAGAGCAAAAAGAGGTTTTGCAGACTACGATGTCTGGAACATGTACGGATATCTTGAAGAACTGATGCCGGCGATGCTGCAGCATCTGAAAGATAACCGGATGGGAAGCCCGGCGATGCTCGGCCAAAACTATACTGATGAGCATGGCATAATGCAGAACGATGCTTGCCACAAAGAATGGGACAAAATTCTTGACCGGATGATTTTTCTCTGGCGGGAACTTGACGAAGAGACATGCAGTGAGAAAAATAAATACGAAAAAGAATATTCAAAAGCCTCTGATGAATTCTTTGATAAATACGGTTTCTTCGGGGAAGGCCTGGAAACAGAAGAAGAAAAAGAAAAAGCAAAAAAGACAGGCTCCAGGAGAGTGCATTTTATGAGTGAACTGCCGGAGTACGAAGAAATCAGCAGACTGCATATGGAAGAGGAAAAGAGGCTGGTGGAGTATAGAGAAAAGTGTAAGGATGAGGTGTTTGACTTAATGAAGAAATATTTCTTCGCGTTGTGGGATTGAGATTTAATGGGCGCTGCCTTCGGTGGCGCTTGTTTTTTTTGTAAAAATAGAAATCCTTCATATTATTATAGATATATGATATTATTTATATAAAAAAAGAAAGGAGAAAAAAGAAATGGCAAAAATACTTTCCCCGACAAACATAATCTTTCTGGACGTGGACGGTGTCCTGAACAATATGGCGTATCTAAAAGGAAAGGACACCGGAGAAGAGATAGATATGCAGGCAGTGGAGCGTCTGGCAGAAATATACAAAGAATGTGACTGCCGGATTGTTCTGTCGTCATCCTGGAGAGAACTTTGCGGCAGCGAAACAAAAGGGCCGCATTCTATGTATAGATATCTTGAAAACTGTCTCGGAAAATACGGAATGGAAATTGTGGATGTAACACCGGTGATTATGTCTAACCGGCCGGAAGAGATTGCGGCTTGGTTGAAAGAAAATGGAAGTATGGTTAAGAATTTTGTATCGCTGGATGATGATTTTGATGAAAAACATTACAAAAGTTTCGGGCTTGGCGGTCATTTGGTCAGAACTGAGTTCTATGTTAATGATGAAACGAAAGGCGGATTGCTGGATGAGCATGTGGAAAAGGCGAAGAGGATATTGAAAGGGAACTGAAGAGAAAAGGCGTTCGCCTCTTTTTTTGTGTAACCCAAAATCTCTCATACTAGACATGATAAAAAAAACTAAACAAATCCCAAAAGAAAGGAACAAAAAATATGCCAAACACAAAAGAAATTCTAAAAAAAGTAGACCACACCTTACTTTCTCAGGCTGCAACATGGGAAGATATCGAAACTGTCCTGGATGATGCAGTTAAATATGATACTGCATCTGCCTGCATTCCTCCTGCGTATGTTAAACAGGCAGTAGAGTATCTGAAGGAAAAGGGCAGCAGCCTTCCGGTTTGCACTGTTATTGGTTTTCCGAATGGATACAATACGACTGAAGTTAAAGTGTATGAGACCAAAGATGCAATTAAGAACGGCGCATCTGAGATAGATATGGTCATCAATATTGGAATGTTAAAAGATAAAAGATATGACGATATTAAAAAAGAAATCCGTGCAATTCATGAAGCATGCGATGGAAAAGTGCTTAAAGTCATTATCGAGACATGTCTCCTGACAGAAGAAGAGAAGATTACAATGTGTAAGATTATCACCGCTGCAGGTGCGGAGTATATTAAGACATCCACCGGATTTTCTACAGCCGGAGCGACGCCGGAAGACGTCGTCCTGATGAAAAACCACGTCGGTCCAAATGTCAAAATTAAGGCAGCAGGCGGAGTTAAGGATTTTTTGGATGCAGAACTGATGATTAATCTTGGGGCAGACAGGCTCGGGACCAGTCGTCTGGTCAGAGTTCTGAAAGCGAAAGAAAACTAGAAAATCCTAGCATACGGAAGAGGCGAAAGCCTCTTCTTTTTCTTTCGTCGGAAAATCCAGCATATTAAAACTGACAAAAACAAAAAGAAAGGAAGAAAAAAAATGGCAAAAAGAGCAAAGAAAGCAAAAGAAGCAGAGTTGGAGATTGTTGATGATGTTTTCTTGGTTGAGAAAAAAAACAAAAAACTCCTTAAATTGAAGCCTGGCATTGAAGAACCCCAGGAGAACCTGGTAATCCCTGAAGGGATTGAAATTATCGGGCCGGCTGTATTTGCATCTAAAAATAAGTTTCAGTACAGCGATATAAAGTCTGTTAAGTTACCAAATTCGTTAAAGAAGATTGAAAACGATGCGTTTTCGCACTGTACTAAACTTACTGATATTCAGTTCGGGAATGGACTGGAATGCATTGGAAAAAACGCGTTTACTTCATGCAGAGGGCTTGAAGAAATTGTTCTTCCTGACAGCTTACGGGTCATTGAAAGCCTGGCCTTCGCGGATTGTTCTAAGCTGAAAAATATTGTATTCAACGAAGGCCTGCAGGTAATTGAGCAGTCAGCGTTTTATGTATGCAAAAACCTAAATAACTTTGTACTTCCAAAATCGTTGCGGGTTGTAGGAGATGAGGCACTGCAGTATGCCAGAAAAGTAACGATACATGGTGAATTGCCGCATAATCTTATGCGTGCCGTAAGCCCGATAAGCTGGACTACATATGCGGAATTTAATTTCAAAAAATGGCCAATGACAGTTGAACTTGTGACAGATGATAGTGTTTATTTTTTACCGAAGTATATAGAATTAGCCAATGTAGCAGATTGCGAATGTGCTTTAAATTCCGGGATGCCTGAAAAGGTGCAGGCAATGTACAAATACTGTAATTCAGGGGATGCTTCTGCTGATACCGCATATGCGGCATATATGTATCTTTTGGAGTCTGGAAAAGAGCCGTGCGAAGACTTAAAAAAATATGTAAAACGTATGAGCAAAAGAATCACATCGCGCCTGATAGCAACAAATCGTAATGCTGAGGCTGCCAAGTTTATCGGTCTTGGATTGCTTGCCCCGGCAGCGGCAAAAAGTTTGTATGAGAATGCTGTTAATAATGGAAGCAACGATATTGCAGCGTATCTGATGGAAGAAATGAAAAAAAATGATAAAAAATCTTCAATGAAGCTGTAAGATTTTAAAGCTGCAGGCTATGAGACGTATTTTGCGGGGCGTTTTTTCTGTGTGGAAGATACTGCATATTAATTTTGTAAAAAAGCAAAAAGAAAGGAGCAAAAAAATGATAAAAGAATTTAAAGACGATGGCTACAGGTTTATGTGCAAATGTGTTCCGGGAAGTGTATCAGTGTTTGATATGGATGTTGATGACGGCGTTGAGGTAGTGGAATTTGAAGGATTTGACGATATTTCAATCGGAAAAGTAGCAGAAAAATCATTCCCGAGCGTAAAAACACTTGTTATTGGGGAAGAAGTAGATTGTATATCAATCCCAAATAAAATGTTCCCGAATGTGAGAAATATCATATCTTACAACAGGCATTTTCTCAATTCAGACATGCTGATAAGGGTAGACTACAATATATTCCCGAATAAAAACGGAAAACATACTGACATCTGGCTGCTTAATACGTTCTGC
>OFMU01002366.1_pt1 | contig 10431 bp, 6 predicted proteins | sample 1541861 | NCBI WGS metagenome assembly OFMU01 (sample SAMN04209238, study PRJEB22552) | human gut metagenome | biome: gut; material: feces | host: Homo sapiens | place: USA: Oklahoma
AAAAAGAGACCGTTCAAATATTTTCCTGCGGACAAGCGCGCGCAGCTGCGGTCTTGTTTCAATGTCGGCAAAGTCACGCCCATGTGCCGTCGCAATCAGCTTCACCCCTGCGTTTAAAACCTCCTCCACAGCGGCAACATCCTCACGCCTGCCCAGCTCATCCACAGCGATAATATCAGGCGACATGCTTCGCAGTAAAAGCGTCATCCCCTTCGCCTTCGGGCAGCCCTCCAGAATATCCGTACAGGGGCCGACATCCATCTGCGGCATACCGTCTCTGAGCGGCGCAATTTCTCCGCGCTCATCCACCACGCCGACCGTTTTCCCTCTCTCACTCAGACAACGGATGAGATCGCGCAAAAGCGTTGTTTTCCCACATCCCGGCGGTGAAACAATCAGGGTATGGCAAAGCGTATTCCTTTCCAACAGAAGCGGCAGGAGCGTCTCTCCCCATCCCTTCCTTTCCCTCGCAATGCGAATATTTAAGGCATTGATTTGCCGCAGCGTGCGAATCTCGCCGTTTTCCAGAACCGCCTTGCCGCAGAAGCCGACTCTGTGTCCGCCCTCTATGGTAAGATAGCCCTGCCGTAGCTCTTCCTCAAAGGCATAGAGAGAATAGCCGCTCAGAAGCGAAACGGTTTCTCGCAGATCCGCCATGGAAACGCGCATCCCCTTTTCATCCGCCGCAGGCAGAAACGCCCCCTCCTTCCCCAGAGAAAACAGCTGATTCTCTCTTTTTAAAAGCAAGGGCTGTCCGCTGCGCAGGCGAATTTCCTGCAAATCGTGCAGATCCTTCTCCGCAAGCACCTCCCGTATTTTTCTCGGCAATGCACGCCAAACTGCCTCTGTCTGCATTGGCTCGTCCTCCCTTCTTTTCTCATCCTATGCGGAAAAGGTGAAAAAATACCTGCGACAGCATTATTTCACAGAGCGCGAATTTTGTAGTATTCTTTTTATAATTTTTATGCACGAAAATATTTACAAGAAATTACATTTTATGTTAAAATTTAAGAAAATTCCCTTGGTGTAATTTAAAATATAAGTCTAATTTCATAAGTTTCATTACGAAAGAGGAGATAATTATGTGCAAAAATTCAATCCATACGACAGGAGCAGCCGCTTCTGCCGCAAATGAACTTTGTACTGACAGGGGTTCCGTTTGTGTCACAAATAATGAATCCGTACATAATGAACCCCTTTATTGCCGCATCAGTACGCAAAAAGCAATCTATAAAATTCCGTATCAGGATATTCTTTTTATCGAAAGTGAGCAAAAAAAATCTGTTATCCATCTGTTGAAAAAAACCATCTGTGTTTCGGTTCCGTTATATCGTATTCTGGAAGTGCTGCCCAAGGAAACCTTTGTGCAGACACATCGCTCCTTTATTGTCAATCTGAAAAATGCGTCCTCCATTGATAAATCCCAAAATCCTTGGACGATTTCTTTTTTCGGTTCGGAGCAGCTTGCCTTCGTCGGGCGTTCCTTCAAGGATAACATCATGCAGATTATCCGCCCCACGTTGGATCTTGATACAGGCAAATGACAGCCCTGCTTTGATTGACATTCTCCCGCTTTCTCTTTAGAATAGAGAAAAAAGGAGGTCTGCCCCATGAAAGAATTTCGTTTGGTTGCCTTTGGCGACAGCTTGACATACGGCTATGGTGTTTTGTCCCATATTGCATATCCCTCCCGCTTGGCAAGGGAGCTGCCGGAGAAAAATCCGCAGCTTCGTTGGAAGGTATACAATCGCGGCATCAACGGAGAAACCACCAGAGAAGCGAAAGAACGGCTGGAAAGTCAGGTGCTTTGGGTAAAGCCGCATCTTACTGTAATTCTGCTGGGTTCCAACGACAGTGCCCTCAACGAAGGGCAATATCGTACACCTTGGGAATATGAACACAATATGATGTTCATTCTGGAACGCCTTCTGGCAGAAAAGCACGGAGATTCTGCTTTCCATAGCGGTGTCTGTCTGCCCGTTCTGGTTACGCCGCCGCCCGTGGTGGATACGGATTTCTACCCCTTCACCACAACCGACCGCATTGAAACATATGGGGAAATCGTCAAAAAGCTGGCAAAGGGCTATCATTGTCCCGTCATTGATGTATATCAGGCATTTCTGGACATTAAGGAAGCACAAGGCTTCGAAGCGTATGATGCACTGTTTCAGTTCGATGGCGTGCATTGGAGCAACGCAGGCTATGATGTGTTCTATGCCCTTCTGGAAAAGGAAATTCTGGCTTTGACAGAAAATTTCTGAAATCCGGACCAAAAAAGCCCTGCATGGGAAAATTCTCCCGTGCAAGGCTTTTTTTCTGTTCTGTATGCTTTTTTTATTCCGTTTTTTTACTGACCGCAAAGGTCAACCGTTACATAAAGCTCCTTGGATTTTGCGGAAATCCCCACGCCTACCTCTTGCATGGTGCTGTCTGTCAGGCTGTTCTCCTTCGCAGCGGTACGCATCCATTCCTGATAAATCTGCACCACATCGCCGCGCTGCTTGGCAATGGTTTCGGATGCCGTGCGGAAGGCTTTGCCCTTCGCCAGAATCCGGCTGAAGGGTGTCGAGCCGTCAGAGCCGGTATAGTCGAAATATCCCTTCGCCGTCATATCCTCGGAATGTGCTCTTGCTACGCCCCCCAGCTTACTGTCTGCCGTAAGCTGGGACAAGCCCTTTTCCAGACGACATACCTGAATCAGGTCAAGCAGCTCCGCTTCCATAGCTTCTCTTGTGGTATACTGCAAGGTGCTCCGGTAATCCTTCGTCTGGGCGAAGCTCTTTTCCTGCAAAAGCACACCACAGATTTTCCCCTCATAATCCAGAGGAACATGCACCTCGGAATTGGCATTGTATACAATACCGCTGTGCTCTAAGCTGCTGACGTGAGAAAGATTCTTAATATTCGCCGCAATGCCCTTGCCGCTTGTACCGTTATAGGTAAAGCCTGTGCCCGGCACAAAAATTTCGACAATCCTCCCATCCTGCATCGTTGCAAAGAAATAATTCTGATACTCGTTGAGATAAACATATCTCTCTAAGCCATACACAGAATCGTCAACGCGGTCGGGTTCACCCCAGACAGCCTTCAGCTCTGCCGCCGTCCAGCCGAGACAGACCTTTTTTTCGCCGACAGTAACCGTTTCTGTTGCCGCCGCCTCCGTCACCTTCACTTCCTCGGTCTTGGTGTCCGCTTTCGTGTCATTTTTGGTGTCCGCTTTGGTGTCATTTTTGGTGTCCACTTTGTCCACTTTGTCCACCTTTGGCTCGGTAATTTCCACCTTGCCGCCGGTCTGCTCCTCAATATAGCGATATGCCTTCACGAAGGAAACCACAGCCTCCTGCACCGTCATTTCGCGGAAGGGATGATAGCCGCCATCCTGATAGCCCGCAAGAATCCCAATGCCATACAGCTGGTCGATATATTTATTGGAGGAAACAAACAGCTGCGCGGTATCGTTGAAGGGATTTTTCTTTGCCCTCTCCGTTAAATCCACGCCGCAGGTTTTCATCACGCGCGCCACCATAATCGCCATCTGCTCACGGGTCAGCGTGCTGTTCGGCTCAAAAATACCGGGGTCTGTGCCGCCGATAATGCCCAGCTCATACGCCGCTGTCACATCTGCATCATCGCAGTCTGTAAAGGGCGTTTTGCCTGCCGCCTTCCATTCCTTTCCAGTGATTACATTCAGAAAACGCATCACCATCTTGCAGAAATCCTTTCTCGTCATGGGCGATTTTGCTTTCTGCAAATCCGCATCCGTCAGAAGTCCCTGCTGATAGGCAAATTCGATGGAAGGCTTTGCCCATTCGCCTGCATTCGTCGCAACAGCAGCAAAGGAAGGCACTGCGGTGGAAAGGCTCAGCATCCCTGCAAGAAGAATTGCCATAAACCGTTTCATACTCGTCATCCTTTCTTATTCCCCCAACGCCATCTGCCCGGGCAGATGATTGGTGGTTTTATCCTTTTCCTGTATAAAATGCCCCGTTGTGGGGATTTTTTTCGTGCGATAATATTCGTATTCCTCTGTTTCAAATTCCGCCTTGGCAAACACCGCTGTAACCGCACTGTTTTTTTTGAGTGTAAAGACCTGCACGCCACCGGCGTTCTTTGTGGCACTCAGCGGAATCAGCTCTGTATTCAAGAGCGTTGCCTTATCCGCATTGCGCATCAGTATAAAATCCGCTTCCTCCGCGATTTTCGCCATCCGCACCAGCTCCGCCCTTGCGGAATAGGCATTGACCAGCTTGCGGCGATTTGTTTTGGTTTCATAGGCGGAAAGCGGCACCTTCGCCGCCTTGCCGTTTGCAAAGAAAAACACCATCTGACCGCTGTAATCCGCTGTTGCGGTCATGTAAATAATGGTTTCCTCTGCGTCAAGCTGCAAGAGATTCGGGAGATAATCCCCCAAAGCACTCGCCTTGGCATCCGCCACATCCGAGGCTTTCAGCTTATACACATTCTGCTGATTGGAGAAAAACAGCAGATCCATACGGTTTGTGCCCTCCTGCTCCATCAGAAGAACGTCCTCCTCCTTCAGCTTCTGCTCCCCTGCCATGCGCAGAGATGCCTGACTGATTTTCTTGAAATAGTTCTCCTTCGTCAGGAAGAAGGTTACAGGGTAATCCTCGATGAAATCCTCCTTGGAAAGCACCGTCACATCATCCTCATGGATGATTTCGGTTTTTCTGGGCTTGCCGTATTTTTTTGCCACATTGCGCAGCTGCTTACAGATGATATTTTTGATTTTTGCGTCGGAGCGAAGCGTTTCATGCAGACCTTTGATTTCCTTTTCCAGTGCATCCAGCTCTGCAATGCGTTTCAGAATATATTCCTTATTGATGTTGCGCAGCTTAATCTCCGCGATATATTCCGCCTGCACCTCATCAATTTCAAAGCCTGCCATCAGGTTCGGCACAACCATTTTTTCCTCCTCGGTGCCACGGATAATGGCAATCGCCTTATCAATATCCATCAGGATTTTGGAAAGCCCCTCGAGCAGGTGATATTTTTCGGATTTCCTCTGAATATCAAATGCAAGCTGTCTGCGGATGGAATCCATGCGGAAGTCCGTCCAGTGCTTCAGAATTTCGCCCACGCCAAGCGTCATGGGCTTGCCATGAATCAGCACATTAAAATTACAGCTGAAGCTATCCGACAAGGGTGTCATGGCGAACAGCTTGTGCATCAGCAGCTCCACATTCGTGCCGCGCTTGAGGTCAATCGTGATTTTCAGACCGTTTCTGTCTGATTCATCGCGCACATCGGTGATATCCTTGATTTTCCCTGCCTTAACCAATGCAATGATTTTATCCACAATGGCTTCGATATTGGTGGTATAGGGAATTTCATAGACCTCAATACAGTTATCCTTTTTATCGTAACGATATTTTGCACGCAGCTTCACACTGCCGCGTCCCATTTTATAAATCTGCTCCAAGTCCTTCCGGCTGTAAATCAATTCGCCGCCGGTGGAAAAATCAGGGGCAGAAAGCACCTCGCACAAATCAACCGTATCATCCTTGATATACTGCGCCGTTGCTTCGCACAATTCTGCAAGGTTGAAGCTGCAAATGGAGGATGCCATGCCGACCGCAATGCCAAGGTTCGGATTTGCCAGAATATTCGGGAAGGTAGTCGGCAGAAGCGCCGGCTCCTTCATGCTGCCGTCATAGTTATCCACAAAAGCAACGGTGTCCTTATCAATATCCGCAAAGATTTCCTGACAGATGCCCTCCAGCTTTACCTCTGTGTATCGGGAGGCGGCATACGCCATCTCTCTGGAATAGTATTTCCCGAAATTTCCCTCGGAATCCACAAAGGGCACCAAAAGCGCTTCATTATCCTTCGTCAGACGCACCATGGTTTCATAAATCGCACTGTCCCCATGGGGGTTCAGCTTCATGGTCTGCCCTACCACATTGGCAGATTTGGTTCTGTCACCCTTCAGAAGCCCCATCAGATACATGGTATACAAAAGCTTTCTATGGGAGGGCTTGAAGCCGTCAATCTCAGGAATGGCACGGGAAACAATGACACTCATGGCGTAGGGCATATAATTCAGCTCAAGCGTATCGGTAATGCGCTGCTCCTGTATGAAATTATCGTGATATTCTTTTTTCGTTGTTGTTTTTTTCTTTGCCATACATCCACCTCTTAGCTGAGGTCAATCATATCCAGATATTTATGACCTTCCTCTGCAATGTGTTCCTTTCTGCCGGAAAGATTTTCCCCCAGCAGGAGTTCAAAAATCGCCTGTGTACGCTCCGCTTCATCGGGCGTAACCAGAATGAGCCTGCGCGTTTCGGGGTTCATGGTGGTTTCCCACATCATGTCTGCGGCATTTTCACCCAAGCCCTTCGAGCGCTTGATTTTCACCTTGCCCTTCAGCTTGGCGGTGATTTTTGCCTTTTCGCTGTCGGTATAGGCGAAATATTTATCCTTGCCGTGGCGGATTTCATATAACGGCGATTCCGCAATATAGACCTTTTTTTCGTAAATCAGCGTCGGTACAAGGCGGTAAAGCATCGTCAAAAGGAGGGTGCGTATCTGGAAGCCGTCCACATCCGCATCGGTGCAGAGGATGACCTTGCTCCAACGAAGCTGCGCCAAATCAAAGGAATTCAGCCCCTTATCATGCTTGGATTTTACCTCAACGCCACAGCCAAGTACCTTCAATAGGTCAATGATGATGTCGCTATTGAAAATCTTATTATAATCTGCCTTCAAGCAGTTCAAAATCTTTCCTCGGATGGGCATAATCGCCTGAAAATCCGCATCTCTGCCCTGCTTACAGGAGCCAAGCGCGGAATCGCCCTCCACGATATAGATTTCTCTGCGGGAAACATCCTTTGTACGGCAATTTACAAATTTTTCCACACGGTTATTCATATCCAGACTGCCCGTCAGCTTTTTGCGGATATTCACACGGGTATTTTCCGCCGTTTCACGGCTTCTTTTATTCGCAAGCACCTGTGCCGCAATCTTATCGGCATCCATTTTATTTTCAATGAAATAAATCTCTAGCTGCCGGCGGAAGAACTCCGTCATGGCCTCCTGAATAAATATGTTCGTAATGGATTTTTTCGTCTGGTTTTCGTAGCTTGTTACGGTGGAGAAGGAATTGATGACCAGAATCAGGCTGTCCTCCACATCCGCAAAGGTGATCTTCTTTTCATCCTTTTTATATAAGCTATTGCTTTTCAGATATTTATCAATCGCAAAGACAAAGGCATTGCGCACTGCCTTATCGGGGGAGCCGCCATATTCCAGAAAGCTGGAATTGTGGTAATATTCCAGTACATTCACATGGTTATTGAAGCAGAACGCCGCTTCAAATTTCAGGCGATATTCGGGCTTATCCTCTCTGTCGCGTCCCTTGGTTTCGGTCTGGAGATAATGCACAGCGGTCAGTCCATTTTCGCCGTTCAGCTCCGCAAGATAATCGCGAATCCCGTTTTCATAGCAATATTGGAAGGTTTCGCCGCTTTCCTCATCATATAATTCAAACAAAAGCCCTGCGTTCACAACTGCCTGCTTTTTCAGCACATCCTGAAAATAGGAAAGAGGAATGTGAATTTCGGTAAAAACATCTCTGTCGGGCCGCCATGTAATCTGCGTGCCGGTGGGGTGCTTTTCCGCCGCCTCCTTCATCAGACCGCCGATATTTTCACCCCTTTCAAAATGCAGCTGATAGCACATGCCGTCGCGGTAAATGACTGCATCCATAAATTCGGAGGCATACTGGGTTGCACAGGTGCCCAGACCGTTCAGACCCAAGCTGAATTCATAGTTTTCGCCTGTATTATTCTGATATTTGCCGCCTGCGTACAGCTCGCAAAACACCAGCTCCCAGTTGAAGCAATCCTCCTTGGGGTTATAATCCACAGGAATCCCCCTGCCATGATCGCGCACGAGAATGGAATCATCCTTGAAACGGGTAATCTCAATCTTTTTGCCGTAGCCCTCTCTCGCCTCATCAATGGAATTGGAAAGGATTTCAAAAAAGGCATGCTCGCACCCATCCAGACCGTCCGAGCCGAAGATAACCCCCGGGCGCAGGCGGACGCGTTCCGCCCCCTTTAGGGAAGTGATGCTTTCATTATTATAATTGGAATCTTGCTTTTTCATGGTGCCACCTCTCGTTCTCTGCCGAAATCTGCATGCAAATAAATGCACAGTTACGGCACTATTTTTTACTTTACAGGACGAAACAGCCCCTGTCAAGCGAACAGGCAGAATTTTCTTTATCGTGTGCCTTCCCAAGACGAATTCAGGCGTTTGGCTTATTTCACAATTTTAATTCTTCAATTTCTTGAAAACGCATGAAAATCGTGTTAAAATAACCAATTAGAAATTCAATCAATCTACACAAAAGAGGTTTTGCAAACATGAAAAAATTACGAGAAATTCGTACAAAAATAGATGCGTATCTACAAACGCATAAGCCTGCCGTCTTTATCATGTGGCTGCTGGTGCTGCTGTTTCCCCTCTGGCTGAGCCTGAGCGGCAACGCCATTTCCTTTCTTTCCGGCGAGGACGGCGCGGCGGTGCTGCTGCGTACGCTTTTAACGGAAAATTACGGGGCGTTCCTGTTAGGGATGCTTCTGATTTATCTTTTCTTCGGGGCGATGATTTGTCTTTGGAAACACATTCCCCCGGCAGCACTTTTGACAGGCTTACTATTTACGATTATGCCGACGGTTGATTTTCTGAAAACAGAAATCCTCAAGGAGCATTTTCTTCCTTGGGATATGCTGCTGGCAAAAAATGCAGACAGCTTCACCACATTTCTTTCTGCGCTGAAAATCCCCACACCGTTATGGTGGCTCTGGGGCGGCACAGTGGCATATCTTGCGGTGCTTGCGATTCTGCGTCCGACACTCCCAATCGCATGGAAAAAACGCGTGCTTGGTGCGCCGATTCTGTTGGGGTGTCTGTATCTTTGCACCATGAACGGCACCGTACGAGCCGATTACAGCCTGCTGGGGCTTTCCTCCGAGGCACCGACCGACCAGACAAAAAACTACACCGAAAACGGCTTTCTGACCGCATTTGTGCTAAACCTTTCTTCCTTAAGCATGGGTGATCCGGATAATTACAGCGAGAGATATCTGGAAAAGGCATTTGCACAATATCAGCCGGACGAAGCTAGCGGCGCAGATTTTCAGAATCCCGATGTCATTGTGATTCTTTCGGAATCCTTCTGGGACCCTACCACGCTGAAAAACGTGAGCTTTACAGCGGACCCGATTCCCAATTACCGCAGGATTCTTGCAGAAAACCACGGCGGCAGCATGGTTTCCTGTACCTTCGGCGGCGGCACGGTGCGTCCCGAATTTGAGATTCTGACCGGCATGACTACAAGCATGCTGCCCTCCGGCAATGTGCCGTATCAGCAGTATGTCTTCAACAGCATTTATTCCTATGCACGCGAATTTAAGAATCAGGGCTATGATACCGTTGGGATTCATACCTATCAGAAGGAATTTTATGAACGTGACCGCGCCTATCCCCTGCTTGGCTTTGATGAAATGCTGGGGGAATATGATTTACACGCAGAGCAGCATTTCAACAGCGGCCCCTTCCTGACAGATGAAAGCCTTGTGGAGGAAATCATGTATCAGCTGGAGCAGCCGCATGAAAAAGGCGTTTTCATTCAGGGCATTACCATGGAAAACCATGGGCTGTATCTGAATAAATTTGACCCCTCCGAATGGAATATTGATTTTACCTCCGATGCGCTTTCGGAGGAGGAAAGCAACCTGCTGCACAATTACTGCAAGGGCGTTTCCGATTCGGATGCACAGCTTGGCAGATTGTATGAGTACGTGATGAACAGAGAAAAGCCGACCGTTGTACTCTGGTATGGCGACCATCTGCCGACACTGGGGAACGATTTCGGCGTTTATGCCTCCACCGGCACAATCACCTCCACCACTGCCGCAAACTGGACAGAGGAAGAGAAATATCAGATGTTCTCCACGCCCTATGTTGTATTCAGCAATTACGATACAGGGCACGAATACCGCGCAGACGGCACACCCGTTTCGCCGTATCTGCTGACAGCACTGATGTATGATTACATCGGCGCACCGGAAACACTGCGGAGCAATTTCCTTCTGGATTTATATGCGCATTGCCCTGTTATCAGCCCGTATTACAATCTTTATTCCGAGGGCTGTGATGAGGAAACGAGAAACAAATATATCAAGCTGCATGAGCTGCTGACGTATGATGATTTGATGGGAGAACAATATCTGACGAAAAAACTTTTACCACAGGAGCAAAAGCAGGAATAAAAACAGAAAATTAAGAACCTTCTGATTAAACACAAAATCGGAAGGCTCTTTTTCTTTTGAACCCTGTTTTTGGCAAAAAACTCTTGACTCTGCAATAGTTGTAAAGTCAAGAGTTTTTTGCCAAAAACAG
>OFMU01002387.1_pt1 | contig 10381 bp, 8 predicted proteins | sample 1541861 | NCBI WGS metagenome assembly OFMU01 (sample SAMN04209238, study PRJEB22552) | human gut metagenome | biome: gut; material: feces | host: Homo sapiens | place: USA: Oklahoma
ATTTCTGATTAGTTAGTTGGCGCCGCCAACGGTCGAACAAGCTTTGCTTGTGAGACTCTGACCGGCTTGTATGTAAATCATTCGACCCACAAACTCACAAACACACCCAGCGGAATCGCGCTATGCGCCAATTCCGCGTCCCCTCAAAACAAAAGTCCCGTCCTTCCACAAACACCCCCAGCCAAATCGCGCTATGCGCCAATTCCGCGTCCCCTCAAGACAAAAGTCCCGTCCTTCCACAAACACATCCCAGCCAAATCGCGCTATGCGCCAATTTGGCGTCCCCCCAAAACAAAAGTCCCGTCCTTCCACAAACACCCCCCAGCCAAACCGCGCTATGCGCCAGTTTGGCGTCCCCTCTAAAAAAAAGTCCCGTCAAACCAATAATTTTCATCTCCAGCATCTCACTTACCTAAGTCGAAAAAAATAAGATTATATTACTGTGAGCAGAGTGGATGAAGAATGGACAAAAGAAATTGTATGATATTATAAAAGACAGTTGTAAAACAGATTTTTCTGTCATTTTTTAGTGATATTATATAAATGAGGCGTAAAACTATAATAAAGTTGCTTGAATTACTGTTTTTAACATTTTTTGCATAAAACTACAATATTGCTCTTTACAAAACGATACGCTTACATTATATAAAATAAAAACCGTTTTCTATCACAAATGTTCAATGATATATTTTAAATTGATTTGTCAAAAAATAATAAAACAACAAAAAAGACTGAATATTATTCCTTGTATCAAGTAATATATTGATAATTATCCCATCTGTGATATAGTAAAGATAATAGGTGTCTTTATTGGAGAGGTGAATGAAATGAAAAATGATAAAAAAATGATATTTTTGAAGTTATTAAAGATGCACGAACGAACCCGATTCAACAAATAGAAACTATGGCCAGTGAACTGCATAAAACAGAACATATTTCTCCACTAGATGCTTGCAAATGCACTGGAAATTGTGGTGCTATGTAAATTATGCAAATATAAAGCGTATTAAAATGTAGATATTTAGTGCAAGTAAAGACACCTATCTTGTAAATTACGAATTTCAGTAAAGATATAATGAGAGGGATTAATTATGAGATTTAGTAGTTATAATATGGAAGGGAGAATTAAAAGTAAAACAAAATTTATAAATGAAGGAGTTGCTGAATGTTTTAATAGTGTAAAATATAATAATCATTATATGTTAAATAAGCATGACATAGATATTTTTGAAATATGGAATAATTATGATAGTTATGATAGAAATTATTCTAATTTTATTGCTTGCAAATTTTGCACTAAGTTGTTGGAACAAGGTGGAAAAGATAATTTCTTAAAACTTATTTATGAACAAACTATTTCGAAAGCTGAAGAAATTTATGGAAGTCTCTTATATGATATAAAAAATGAGGTGGAAAGGGAAATCTTATTAGGAATTGATTGTTAGGACGATGAAATGAGAAACGAAAAAAAGTACAATAAAAGTATTTATTTTACAATGGTATTTGTACAGACAATAATACATCTTGTTGTTTTGTCTGAGATATTTTTAAAGCTTTTTTTAATTGACCATATTGTATATGATGCTTCTTCTAAAATTATTATAATGGATTTTATTTGGATCATTATATTGTTTTTACTAGAAAACATCTTACATATATTTAAACAGGCTGCGAAAATATGGATTACAAAACAATATAAAGACGTAATGCCGGAAAAGATTATGCATGTCTGTCAAAAACTTTCTCTTCAATTTTTAGAACAGCAAAATATACAGGAAATAATAAAACGATCCGATTCATATTTTGAAAAATCATTGGAATATACGGATGCATTAGTCAGTTGGCTCAGACTTGTTTTGTCTTCTATCGTTTTAGTCTGGTTTATGAGAAATACTTCATTTTTCGCAATACTTGTTATGAGCATACTCGTTTTAGTTGCTTTTGTGATTAATTTACGGACAACAAAAAATACCTTTGGTTTTTGGAAACGATATATGGAGACAGCACGTCGGTTTAATTATCTTTCTGATTTACAAATTAAACGGGAATATGCTTATGAGCGCCGGATTTATGACACATCGAAGGCTATGGATGAACGATTTTCAAAAGAATTTGATCAGGCTGCCAGGATAAATCGAAAGAGTGGTCATACTCGGTTTCGTGGACAAATATTGCTCGAGAGTATTTTGATAGGAATTACAGTTTTTGTAATGTTTTATTTTGCTTTGCCGAATACAATGGAGTCGATTACACTCGGAACTTATACCGCAATCACGGAAACCATTGCAAGAATGCTAGAGGAACTTTCACGGTGTGCAGAAAGCGTATTTCCAATTCGGGAGTTTCATGGTCTTCGCACAGAATTAATCCGATTTGTAGAAAATGATTTTTTGGAAAAAGGGTCAGCGAATAACTTCAGGGCAGAATCACCCAGAGAAAATGTATTGTCTTTGGACAATTTACAGTTTCGTTATTATGAAAATAATGAAGATACTTTGAAAGGGATCTGCTTTACTTTTGAAAAGGGAAAACACTATGGTCTTGTTGGAGTAAATGGGGCTGGAAAGACGACACTTGCAAAACTGTTGCTTGATCTTTATAAACCGACAAATGGCAGAATCTATGATGGAACTGAGAAAAAGACAGCGCTATTTCAGGATTTTCAGGTTTATCCGGTAACTGTAAGGGAATATCTTTTGATGGGAAATGATTCGAATCTTTCGAATGCCAGAGTGTCAGAGGTACTGGACATGCTAGAATGTTCAAATCTGAAGCAGGGGCTTGACACACCACTTACACTTTTGACAGAAGAAGGAACATTACTTTCAAAAGGACAATTGCAAAGACTGGCAATTGCCAGAGCTTTTCTTTCGGAGGCAGATTTCATTCTTTTGGATGAACCGACAGCCAGTCTTGATCCTATTTCTGAACGGGAAGTATATAGATTGAGTGAACATATATTTCAAGAAAAGACAACGTTATTTATCACGCACCGTCTCGGCGCTGTCAGTCAGATGGATGAAATTCTTGTATTGGATCATGGTCAGTTGGTAGAGCATGGGTGTCATGAAGAACTGATGCGCAAAAATGGAGTTTATCGAAAACTTTATCAAACACAGAAGGAGATGTATGTGGATGAAATTTAACTGTAAGCATACGGTTGTGGCGAAATGTCTCAAACTGGGTGCAGAAATGATGCCAAAACATTTTGCAGGGATGATATTCGTCCACCTATTTCTGGCTGTACTTCCAGTATTTGGCATTCAGATCAGTCGCCGAATCTATCAGCTTGCCGAAAAGTCTGTATTGTCAGACTATCAGGTATTAACATTGCTTCTTCCGGTTTTGCTCTATGGAGCGTATTTGTTTCTGATGAAAAGCTACACCATTTACTATGAGCGTGTGATTGTTCAGTTCGGAGGATTGCTGGAATTTGAGAAGAAAACAAAATTGATACTTCATGAAAAATGTGGAAAAATTGCGATGCGTTATTATGAGATGCCGTCCTTCTATAACAGACTATGGGAAGCGAAAGTTGCAAGTATCAATGTATATCGGGTAGTCGAATGCGTGATTACTTTATCTGGTGCGGTGCTGTCAATTGTTCTTCTTTCTGGATATGCATCTATTATCCATTCGTCTTTTTTTCTTCTTATTGTACTGGCTGCCATTCCAGCACTTTTTGGAAATGTCAGTGAAGCAATTTTAAAAAGTCGCAGGCGTACACAATTAGCGGCTCTTGCAAAAGAAGAAAAGGACCGAAAAGAATGTACAACTGATATCCGCTACACAAAAGAGCGGATTGTATATGAAAGCAGTGATTTTCTTATTCAGAAATGGAAAACTTCTTCCAGAAAACTGCGTGAAAAAGAATATGAAGTGGAAATGCAGGTGTTAAAGATTCGTACTTTTTTGATGTTTTTAAATGTTGCTGCAACAGCAGGTGTCTATGTACTGGCCGGCTATTTGTTTTTCCAGAGAAAAATTGATTATCCAGCGTTCATGGTAGCAGTTTCTGCAACATTTCAGCTTCAGAATCAGTATGCACAGTTGTTTTCAGACTTGGGAGCTTTTTCGCAGTTTTGTCTAATGGTAAAACCATTTTTCCTGTTTCTGGATACAGAGAACGAAACACAAAGAATCGCATCAACGGGTAAAATTGCATTCCATCATGCAGGATTTACGTACCCGACGGGAAAAGAACCGGTGCTTCATGATTTGAATTTTACAATACATGCCGGAGAGAAAATCGCTATAGTGGGGGTGAATGGTGCTGGGAAAACAACGCTTTCTAAATTACTGGCAGGATTACTGGTAGTTACAGAAGGGAAAAATGAAGGTGTTCTCGCTGATACACCTTCTGTTATGTTTCAGGAATATCAGCAATATGCATTAACGTTGCTGGAAAATCTTGCTCCCCAGGAATTGGAATTAAAAAATCCAGTACTTGCAGAAGAGCTTCTTACAGAACTAAACCTCAGTCAGATTGCAAAAAATGAAATTCTTGGACGGGAGTTTGGAAAAGTAGATTTGTCGGGAGGGCAATGGCAGAAATTGGCGATGGCGAGAGCATTTTACCACGGAGGGACTTTCTTTTTATTGGACGAACCTACATCAGCCATTGATCCGCTATATGAAAAAGAATTAAATGATCTTATTTTCAGACGTATAGGAAATGACAGTACGCTTATCATTATTTCACATCGTCTTAGTATTGCAAAAATGGCTGACCGGGTACTGGTGCTGGATCATGGTACAATAGCAGAGCAGGGAAAACATGAAGAATTGTTAGCAAATTCAGATTCACTTTATCAAAAACTATGGAATGCACAACTAAGTTGGTACGGAGAATAGATTAGAAAAATTTTTAACTTGTTTCCTTTTTAAAACCTCACGAAATATACATATTGCACAACCCATCCCTCTGTGCTATACTAAAACCAGTCAAAACCACCAAAACAACTTAAAGGAGGAACTAGAAATGGATGAAAGACTGGAAGACCTTCGCTCCGCTAAAAACCCAAAGGCGCGAATTAAAATTTTAAAAGGACACTTTGCAACAAGTCATTCCCACATCAACACCTACATCGACATGTCAACGGTCAAATCCCGTCACAACAACGCCCGTGAAACTGCAAAAGTTCTTGCAGCAGCTTACCTTTCTAACACAACGGTAGATACCATCGTTTGCATGGAAGAGACAGAAGTGATCGGAACCTTCCTTGCCGAGCAGCTTGCCGATGAGAACCAGTACTCACTCAGCAAAGGAAACAACATTTCCATTATTACCCCGGAGATGTATCAGGACGGACAGATCCTGTTCCGTGACAACAAACAGAGAATGGTTGAGAACAAACAGGTTCTGATCCTTGCAGCGTCCATCACAACCGGTAAATCTGTCAAACAAGCAATCGAGTCTGTTCTCTACTACGGTGGAAGAGTTTGCGGAATCAGCGCAATTTTCAGTTCAGTCAACAAGATTGCAGGAATGGAAGTCAATACGATCTTCACAAGCAGTGATCTTCCGCATTACAGAGCATATTCTCCGGAAGATTGCCCGAAGTGCAGAGAAGGACAGCGGATCGAAGCTATCGTGAACAGCTACGGTTATTCTAAATTATAAGAGAAAATCAGAAGACAAAAAAAGTCTGTACCGAATACAAGCAGCATTTCAGTACAGACTCTTTTTTGAAAGATTTATGAAAACAAAAAAGACAGCCACTGACGGGATGGCTGTCTTTTTATCATTCATTATTTATCTCGAAACCGGAATTAAGCAATTTCGTTAACAGCTTTTGTTAAACGAGAGATCTTTCTTGCACAAGTATTTTTGTGGTAAACACCCTTGCTTCCTGCTTTGTTGATTACAGAGATTGCTTCTTTTAATGCAACCTTTGCAGCTTCAACGTCTTTCTTTTCAACAGCAGTTTCAACTTTCTTTACATAAGTTTTCACTTTAGATTTGATTGCTTTATTTCTAGCTGTCTTTGTCTCAGTTACTAAAATTCTCTTTTTTGCGGATTTAATATTAGCCATTTCCGACACCTCCAAATTATCATTTCATAAATTATATAATCATAATATTGAATTCGACGAAAAGTGACACGGAACATCCGTCGAACACACTTATTTATTTTAGGCGAAGAAAGATTGCTTGTCAATACATAATTCCAATTTTTTGCGAAAAACTAAGTGAATAAAACAGAAAATACAGAAATGGGAGAGGACTATGGTTGAAAAGTATAATATCAGGACGGATCTGGCGCTGGAAGAGAAGGAACGGTTTGAATCTGATCATGTTGAGGTCCAGGGTGTGATCTTGACGGAAGAGTATGATGAGGAAAATGAGATCCGCATCACGACCGTGAGGATTGAGACCGAAAACGGAGCAAAAGTGATGGGGAAACCGGTTGGCAGCTATATCACGATCGAGGCACCGGAAATGGCAGTTCCCGATGAAGGATATCATGAGGAGATTTCACAGCAGCTCCGGAAATTCATTGGAGAACTGCTTCCTAAAAGAAAGATGGAAAAGATCCTGGTGGTCGGTCTTGGCAACCGGCAGGTGACACCGGATGCACTTGGTCCTTATGTGGTAGACAACCTGCATATCACAAGGCATATCATTGAGGAGTACGGAAAGTATGCAACAGGGGAAGATGAGGTCTGGTCAGTCAGCGCGATCGTGCCGGGGGTTATGGGACAGACCGGAATGGAGACTGTGGAGGTGATCCGGGGGGTGGTGGCAGAGACAAAACCGGACATCCTTCTGGTGATCGATGCGCTGGCAGCGAGAAATTCAAAAAGGCTGAACCGGACGATCCAGATTGCGGATACGGGAATCAATCCGGGATCCGGGGTGGGAAATCACCGAAATGCAATCACGGAAAAGACAGTCGGGATCCCGGTGATTGCAATCGGTGTGCCGACGGTAGTGGATGCGGCAACCATTGTAGGCGATACGATGGATAATCTGCTCAGTGCAGTGGAAGTATCTGAATCTTTAAAAGGCATGGCAAGTGTGATCAAAGGATACAGTCCGGCAGAAAAATATGAGCTGATCAAAGAACTGATCGCGCCACATTTAAATGGAATGTTTGTAACACCAAAAGATATTGATGAGACCGTCAGGCGAATCAGTTATACGATTTCGGAGGCACTGAATATGCTTTTTGCAGCTTCAGCGACATAATCAGGCAGTGAGCTGCATATATTATGTCAATATGACACAAAAGGTCCGGGGCAGGATCCAGTCTGGAAAGATATGGTTTTGCTACAGTGATCTTCAGAAACTGGCAGGGAGGCGCGCAGATGAAAAAAGAACAGAGAATTTGTGTGCTTCTTGCCATTATGATTTTGGGAATCTGGGGAGTGGAAGCAAAAAGCAGCGGTTCACTGATCCCGAAGTCTTGGAAAATCAGAATGATCCAGAGCGTTCAGGAGAATGCGGAGCGGCTTTATATGCCGGGAGTTACATATACGGGAAAAAAACAAGGGGAAATCCGGGTGACGGAGGCTGTTGTCCACATGGCATCTGCCCTGATTCCTCTTGGCAATTATGTGACTGAACGGGAGGCGGCAGAGCTTCTGACAGAAGATGAGGCTACCTATGCGATTCTTGCAAAAAAGCAGGCAGAAGAAGAAAATTCGGTGGATGAAAATGGACAGCTTATCGGGAAAGATAAAAGTGAAGAGACAAGGCAGGCGTCCGTACCGACGATGGATCTTTCGATGGAGCGGCTAAATGATTTTGAATATCTTGTGAGCAATTTTTATACGGTGGACAGCGTGACTTATATCAATCCTTCGGAGTTGAACGCTTCGGAGCTGCTTGGAAAGGATTTGAGGATCGATCTGAGTACGGGCGGTTCGAAAATCCTGATCTATCACACCCATTCCCAGGAGACATTCGCAGATTCGGACAATGATCCGTCCACCTCAATTGTAGGGATCGGGCGTTATCTGACGGAGATTTTAAATAACAAATACAAGATTCCGACCATGCATCATGAGGGTGTATATGATCTGATCAATGGGAAACTGGACCGGAGCGAGGCCTATGAATTTGCCAAACCTGAGGTGGAACAGATCCTTGCGGAAAATCCGAGTATCGAAGTGGTGATTGATCTGCATAGAGACGGCGTGGCGGATACTACGCATCTGGTGACAGAGATAAATGGGAAACCGACGGCACAGATCATGTTTTTTAACGGACTGAGCCGGACGCGGGTAAACGGAGACCTTGCCGGAATGGCCAATCCATATTTGCAGGATAATCTTGCATTTTCCCTGCAGATGAAGATTGCGGCAGAAACAAAATATCCGGGATTTGCAAGGAGAAACTATCTTCGCGGTTATAAATACAATATGGATCTGATGCCGCGGATGCTTCTTATTGAAGCGGGCGCGCAGACCAACACGGTAGAGGAAATGCGAAATGCCATGGAGGTGCTGGCAGACCTTTTAAATAGTGTGCTGACCGGACAATAGAGGGAGTATTCTTATGACAGAATGGAAACTACAGAAGTTTAACGATATAAAATATGTTATAATGGCAGGAGAGGTCAATTTGGCTTGACAAGAGGATTGAAATTGAGATAGAATTTTTCTTACTGAATTGAAGAAACAGATCAGGGAATCCGGGAAATTGTAAGGAGGCTGCTGCCGCAGGATTTTACCTGGATATTTTAGGATAGATCATAAGAGGAGAGAAAGAAAATGGCAAAAAAGACTACATATGACGCGGAGAGTATTACCATTCTGGAAGGACTGGAAGCCGTCCGGAAAAGACCGGGAATGTATATTGGAAGCGTCAGTACCAAGGGGCTTAACCACCTGGTGTACGAAATTGTAGATAATGCGGTAGATGAGCATCTGGCAGGATTTTGTTCACAGATAGAGGTGACACTGGAAAAGGACGGTTCTGCAACGGTAACAGATAATGGACGCGGTGTGCCGGTAGGTATGCATGCAAAAGGAGTATCGGCGGCCAGAATCGTATATACCACCCTACATGCGGGAGGTAAGTTCGATGATTCGGCATACAAGACAAGTGGCGGTCTGCACGGAGTAGGTTCTTCGGTTGTTAATGCACTATCTACTTATATGGATGTAAAGATCAGCCGTGATGGTGCGGTCCACCACGACCGTTATGAGAGAGGGATTCCGGTGGTAGAACTGGAGGATGGGCTTCTTCCGGTGATCGGAAAGACCAAAAAGACCGGAACCTGTGTCAATTTTCTTCCGGATCCGACAATTTTCGAGAAGACGAGATTTAAAGAGGAAGAGATCAAGAGCCGACTGCATGAGACAGCCTACCTGAATCCGGAACTGACGATTATATTTACAGATAAAAGAAAGACACAGGAAGAGAGGATCGAGTATCATGAACCGGATGGGATCATTGGATTTATCAAGGATCTGAATTCCAAAAAAGAAGTGATCCACGATCCGGTTTACTATAAAGGAGAAGCAGAAGGTATCGAAGTGGAAGTTGCATTCCAGTATGTGAATGAATTTCATGAAAATGTACTAGGTTTCTGCAACAATATTTATAATGCGGAAGGGGGAACCCATCTGACCGGGTTCAAGACGACATTTACGACGATCATGAACCAGTATGCCCGTGAAATTGGTGTGTTAAAGGATAAGGATGCCAACTTTACCGGTGCGGATGTACGGAACGGAATGACGGCGATCGTATCGATCAAGCACCCGGATCCGAGATTTGAGGGACAGACCAAGACAAAGCTGGACAACCAGGATGCGGCAAAAGCGACCGGAAAGGTGACCAGTGATGAGATCCCGCGTTTCTTTGACCGGAATCTGGAGACACTGAAAAAGGTTCTTTCCTGTGCGGAAAAAGCAGCAAAGATCCGTAAGACCGAGGAAAAGGCAAAGACGAATCTTCTGACCAGGCAGAAATATTCTTTTGACAGTAACGGTAAGCTTGCCAACTGTGAGAGCAGGGATGCATCCAAATGTGAAATCTTCATCGTTGAGGGAGATTCTGCGGGAGGAAGCGCAAAGACTGCCCGCGACAGAATGTATCAGGCAATCCTGCCGATTCGTGGAAAGATCCTGAACGTGGAAAAAGCAAGCATCGATAAGGTTCTGGCAAATGCCGAGATCAAGACCATGATCAATGCATTCGGATGTGGATTTTCAGAGGGATACGGTAATGACTTTGATATCACAAAGCTGCGGTATGACAAGATTATCATCATGGCGGATGCGGATGTGGATGGAGCGCATATTTCCACACTGTTGCTGACCTTATTCTACCGGTTTATGCCGGAACTGATATACGAAGGTCATGTCTACGTGGCAATGCCGCCGCTTTATAAGGCAATGCCGAAAAAGGGAGAAGAAGAGTACCTTT
>OFMU01002408.1_pt1 | contig 10338 bp, 10 predicted proteins | sample 1541861 | NCBI WGS metagenome assembly OFMU01 (sample SAMN04209238, study PRJEB22552) | human gut metagenome | biome: gut; material: feces | host: Homo sapiens | place: USA: Oklahoma
GATTAATGTTTTGGTCGACTTAATTTTACTAGGAAATATGTCCATTTTCTATAATCGAAAAATCATAATTTACACAAAATATTTTACACTATCTACAGTTCTTATCTAAAACTTTATTTTTACAATATTCTACTACATCATTTGTATTTAATTTTAGATTTTTTATAATTCTATTAATACCCATTTCAGTAGTATGCACTTTATTTATATTATCAAGTAATATTTGTTTATCTTCCATAACTTAATCTCTTCAATAAATTATAATTTGTGATATTTGTCGTGTTCATTTTAATGCTCTTCTTTGAGGGGATTTGAACACATTTAATCACAACAGTCTATATATTTAGTTACTTACATTTTCTCCTTTAAAATGATATTTTCCTGTCACATGATTCAATGTGATCTTATAAATATAGCATGTATCTATATAATCCTTATTATAAGGATATGTTTCATAGCCGCAATGAATCAGGATAGACTCCATTGCTTCATTATAAGATTCATGAGAGACAGGTTCAACAATACCTTTACCTATAATAGATGAATAAGAATTAGATACAGTCTTATCTGGTTTACAAAAATATTCATATAGTGTTTCTGCCTATATGCCTACATGAGGATTCTCTTTGATCAGGCGAGTCATCTTTCTTTCTCCAGGTGTATAAATATAAAGTACTATTTTATCTTCATCATCACCTATTCCAAAGTTCATTGGAACGATACAAGGATATTCGTCATCTTGGAATGCAATATGTAATGTATCAAAATGATGAAGCATCTCCCTTAACTACTTTAAGTCTACTACTGTTTCTGACATTTCTCTCTCCCCTTTTGTATCTATTTTAACACATTAGAGGAAAGAAAAACTGTAAGCGGTTAAAAATATTCCAAAATAATAGAAGAAAATATTTAATATTCCTAATATTTGTATCTTATTTGTCTTATAGAACGCTAATAGAATATCAGATATGAGATAGAGAATAAGCCCTGTAGCCATCATAATAAAGCTAAGAGTATTGAGAGTGAAAGCTGTCAAAATAGCTTTTGTAGTAAGCCAGACTAGCGCAAATATATAGCTAGTAAGTTCTGTTTTGTAAGTTGGGAGATCTACAATCTTATAGTAAGCAAGTATTTCTAGAAGAATCATAGCACATACAGGAACAATTAATTCTATATATGTAAATGGTTCAAAGTGATAATAGAAGAATAAGAAGGCTATATCACCAATTAGGAATGCATTAAGACCATATCTAAATAGTTCCTTCTTACATAAGAGTATGTCTCCAATCATATAGCCTAGTAATGCCGGAAGTATAAGAAGAAATAATTTTGTTTGATGAGAGAAATAAGCCGTGAGGATAAAACCTAATGAGCATAAACCTTTTGTATAGATGTGATAACGTGTACGCCATGTACATGCCATTATCAGAAATAATAAAATAAATAACACTATCATAATAATTTCCTTTCTGAAATAGTCTACCACAATTCAATGATATGTGCTATAGTTGTGAACAAAGGGGGAAAAGACAAATGATCAAATTAATTGCGACAGATATGGATGGAACATTCCTAGATAATAAGAAGCAGTTTGATAAGTCTTTTATTGATTTATTTTTTGAAATGAAGGAACAGGGTGTACTGTTTGTAGCTGCAAGTGGTAATCAGTATGCCAGACTTTATCAGAAGTTTTTACCAATGAGTGAGGATATGTATTTTATTGCGGATGGAGGCAGTTATATTGCGAAGGGTCCAAATACATTAGAAGTATTTGATATGGACCGTAAGAAAGCATTTCTTGCAATAGAGAGAGTAAAGGAACATTATCCTGATTTTAAGATTGTAGTAGCTGGTGAGAAATACGCTTATGCAAGAAAGAAGGATCATCTTACTAAAGAACTTACTACTTATTATTGTTCAAATAAGTTGATTGATGATTTTGATGAAATTGATGAACCTATTACTAAGATTGCGATACTTGATCCTAGTGGAGATATTAAGAATAATGCAGGAGATATTACTTCTATCTTACCTAGTGGGTTACAGATTATTACATCTGGTAATGAATGGATGGATATTCAAAGAGATGGTGTAAATAAGGGTCTTGGTATGCGTTATATTCAGGAACATGAACAGATTTCTAGAGATGAATGTCTCGCATTTGGTGATCAGATGAATGATTATGCTTTATTAAAGTCTGTGAAGTATGGTTTTGCGATGGAGAATGCAGTAGATGAAATCAAGAAACTTGCATATGGTATTACTGATTCTAATGAAGATCAGGGATGCTTAAAGATTATTAAAAAAGCGCTTAGAAAAAATCAAGAACAGGCCGCTAACGACCTGCTTTAAAATAGAAATCACAATGATTTTGGATATCAAATGAAGAAAAGTATTTTTCTTCTAATGGTATCCATTTTTTTATAAACATATCAAGAGCTTCTTTTCCATTTCTTTTTTCTATACGCTTAAGTCTGAGTGTTTCATCTATATCTACAAATATAGAAAGATCACAAGCATCTATTAATTCAGGATGACATGAATAAGACCCTTCTATGATATTAATAGGTTTATAAGAGTATAAGGTTCCTTCACTTATAGACATTGTGGAACAATCAAAAGGACGATAAAGGACATCCTGATGATGTTGAAGTGGTTCTAATACTTCTTTCTTAAATCTTTCTCTATCTACATTACCACCTGGTTCATTATAGCGTTCTTGTGTACGCTGATATTCCTGAAGATAGAAATCATCAATATGAAATATATGACAATCAAAATATGCTTTTAATTTATTTGCAAGAGTTGTTTTCCCACTTCCACATCTTCCATCTATTGCGATAGTGACATGTCCCTTCTGTTGATATATTTTGTTCATAGCCTCTATTAAAGACTGCTCATTATAAGGGAGATACTTGAGTCCTTCTTCTAAATAATGAGCCTGTAAGAGTTCTACTTTTATGTCTTTAGTAGAGACTTCTTGAAGTGTTCTATCTCCTTCTTCTGCTTTTCTTAAAATTGTGATATGTGGATAAAAAGGTTTATCATCAAAAGATATATCATGTGACTTTAATGCTTCTCTTAATGTATTGACATATTCGTCTAATACAGGATTATCTTTAATACCTACCCAATAAATCTTCTTGAAATGACCAATACGGTTCAAAGTAATGGTGATTTCAGGAAAAGGAATAGAATGAATAATTTCCATGATTTCATCCTGTCTATCTGTTTCACCAAAGAAAGCTAAAGTCATATGTAGATTATCTAGATCATAATACTTACCTTGAATCCCTTCTTCCTTTAAAGTATCCATGATTGCCATTAATTCTTCTTTAAAAGAAGAATTAAATGTAAGTGCAATAAATTGTCTCATAAAATTCATCCTTTCTATGATATAATAAATAAGCTATGTGCATGTAGCTCAATTGGATAGAGTATCAGACTCCGGCTCTGAAGGTTGCAGGTTCAATTCCTGTCATGCACGCCAAATATTGAAAAGAGGCAGCTTACGCTGCCTTTTACTATACACTATGTCTGATTCTTTCTATATGTATCGCAAGATAGCCTACTTCTTCGTCTGATATCTTTTCCAGAATCAGCTTTTCTATATAATCAGCGACACGACATGCAACAGCATAGCTTTCTGGGAACTTTTCTTTTGTATAGTCTGTCATAGAGACCTGTACATCTTCTTTACGGTCTAGACGGACCATTAAGAATTTAATATGGTTGACTAAACGAATATAAGCAATAGAGTCTTCATCAATCACTATATTAAATGTTTCTTCAACATAATTGACTGTTTGATGAATAATACTGGCAACCTGTAATGAACGTCCAGGTGGCTGAGAACTCAAAGCCGCATGAATATGAAGAGAAATATAACCAATTTCATCATCAGTGATTTCATAACCTAATCTTCTCTTAATGATTTTTCTTGCTTTCTTAGCCACTTCATACTCATCTGCAAATAATAATCTAATATCACTTGTCAAAGGGTTAGAGATGACCATATCATTCTTAATACGATCGATAGAGAATGCAATATGATCTGCAAGAGGTAAAAGAATCTTAGTATCTATATCACCAAATTCTTTTTCTGCATAACGAATAATTTCATTGGCTATTTCTAAGAAGATAGGATCAACCCCCTGTAAGACATTCTTACCAGTATTCTTCTCTAAACTATAGCATTTAATATTCTTTCCAGGATTCTCAATCACATCTCCTGCTTTTCTTTTGAAGCCTATTCCCTTTCCTAGTAATATAACTTCTTTATTAAGTTCATCTTTTGCGACAACTCCGTTATTGTTTAGCGTTCCAATGACTTCATAACGCTGTTTTTTCACTTTATTCTCCTTCATGTAATATCTGTTTTATTTCTGATACAATAATGACAACATGTGGTCCATAGGTAATTTGGATACCTTCTCCACGCATATATATACCCGCAGCACCTGTTGCCTTTAAAGCTTCCTCATCAACTAATGTTGGATCCTTTAAAGTCGCACGCAGACGTGTTGTACATGTATCAACATCTAATATATTAGGAATACCTCCTAATGCTTCTACAATAGAATGAGATACAGAACTGTCTACGTCAAGACTTTTCTTTCTAGAATAGTCTTTTTTTGTATGCAGTTGTGTATCTTCTCCTCTACCTACTGTTTTAAAATCATAACGTTTAATCACAAACTTAAAGATTGAATAATAAAGCAAGAAATAAATAAAACCAATTATTGGGACAAAGACCCAGTTTGTTTTACTATTACCCTGTAATATACCAAACAAGAAGAAATCAATCGCTCCTGCACTAAAAGTGACACCTATCGCTATATTTAAAGCCTGAGCCACTGCATATGCACTTCCTGCTAGAAGCGCATGAATCAAAAAAAGTGGTGGTGCTTGAAATAAGAATGTGAATTCAATTGGTTCAGTAATACCTGTTAATATAGAAGTGAGTGAAGCAGAAAGTAATAAACCTCCTGTTTTTTTACGCTGGCTTGGTCTTGCACAATGATACATCGCAAGGGCAGCACCAGGCAGGCCAAATATCATAAAGATATATTCTCCTGAGAAGAAGCGAGTGGCTTCTATACTGAAATGTTTGACATGAGGTGAAGCAAGTTGCGCAAAGAAGATATTCTGAGCTCCCTGGATCAGTTGTCCATCCACTACCATACTGCCACCAAGTCCTGTCTGCCAGAATGGAAGATAGAACACATGATGTAATCCAAAAGGAATCAACATACGCTTTACAAGACCAAATACGAATATACCTGCATAACTGCTATCTCTTATAAGTACACCTAAGTGATAGATAGCTTCCTGAATAGGTGGCCAAATATAAAAGAATAGGATTCCTACAAAAACAAATGTCACACAACAGATAACTGGGACAAAACGTGTGCCTGCAAAGAATGATAAGTAATCAGGAAGTCGTGTCATATAGAACCTATTATGAAGATAAGCAACACCAAGTCCTACTACTATACCGCCAAAGACACCTGTATCTAAAGATTGAATACCACAAATCGTATTGATTGTACCTAGTCTGACAAAATCAGCCACCTTCCCATCTACTATAAAACCATTAATAGTAAGTAAGGCATTAATAGAAGCATGCATAACTAAAAAGCTAACCAGTGCAGAGAAAGCTGCAGTCGCTTTTTCATGTTTTGCCATACCCATTGCAATACCTACCGAAAATAAAGCTGGAAGGTTATCAAAAACAATTTTACCTGCATTACACATAATTGTGAATAATGCATAAAGTGGTGTTCCCTTTCCTAATATAAATTGAAGATGGTAAGTCTGAATCATTGTCTCATTTATGAATGACTGACCTATGCCCATTAATAACCCTGCCACAGGTAAAACAGCTATAGGTATCATAAAGCTTTGTCCTACACGTTGTAATTTACTAAATAGCTTACTAAACATGATTCTACCTCCCTTCTTGCTGTATAATTTATTTTACCATTATATAGTATGAAAATCTAATCATTTTATTCTAACAATTTGTGAGTTTTTCTTACAAAATAGACCTTTTTGTATAATTCTTAAGTTATTTTTAAAAATTTCTTAATTCATTTTTATACGACAAATACTACATATTTTGATATTTCTTAATTATTTCTTAAGATTTTTCTTTATTTTTTATTATGAGGTGTTATAATAGAGCCTGTCGAAAGACAAAAGGAGAGAGAAAAAATGGATAAGAAAACAAAAGAAATCATGAGTTTCGTATCTAATAGAGTAAGAACTCAGAAGACAATGTTCATTCCTGTGTTTGCTATTTCCGCTTTCGCAATCGTGGGTTATACAGCTGCTGATAGAACAGCACCTGTTGTACATTCAAATACAATTGAAGTTCCTTATGGAACTGTCTTAAAATCTAGTGATTTTGCAATCTCTGATAACAGAGATCATACTGATACATTAAAAACTAAGATTCATGCTGAATCTTATGAAAAGAACCAGTTAGGAACTTATACTGTTAACGTAACAGTAAAGGATGCTTTCAACAATGAATCAACTAAGACTGTTAATGTTAAGGTTGTAGATAATGAAGCACCAGTTCTTGAATCTAAGACTGATGATGGATTTGTCATCAATGTTGAAGCAAATGGTAGTAGTAATTTAAAGGATTACATCAAGGCAACTGATAATGTTGATGGTGATGTAACAGACTTTATTAATTTTGATAAGGAATTAGATACAACTCAGTTAGGAGAACAGGTAATCAATGCATCTGTTGAAGATAACATGGGTAATATCGCTACTAAGACATTTACATTTAATGTAGGTGATACATCTGCTCCTGAAATGAATTTAAAGAATGGTAATTTCGTAGTAAATTATGGTGATAACTTTGATATCAACAATTATGTTGAAGCAAAGGATAACTATGATATGAATCCTGTTTTATCTGTAGAAGGTGAAATTGATACTAAGAAGTTAGATGGTACTCAGCCTATTAAAGTAACTGCAACTGATGCAACTGGTAATAAGACTGAAAATACTTATGATGTGACTGTAGCTGATATTGCAGCTCCTTCTATTACATTAAAATCTACTGATATTAATGTAAAGAATGGTGATTCATTTGATGCAAAGTCTAATATTGCATCTGCTATCGATAATCTTGATGGTGATGTGACAAGCAAGGTGAATGTAAGTGGTTCTGTCAATACTTCTAAAGCTGGAAGTTATACAGTTAACTATACAGTAACTGATAATGCTGGTAATACAGCTAATGCAAGTGCTAAAGTGACTGTTGCTGCTCCATCTAGAGGTGGATACAATGCAGGTGGAACAAGTGCTAAGGGTGGACACAGTGGTATTGTTGGAACTGGTTTATCTAAAGTAGGTACTGCTTATGTATTTGGTGCTTCTGGACCAACAGCATTTGACTGTTCTGGATTCACTTCATGGGTATATAGACAGAATGGTAAATCATTACCAAGAACTGCTTCTGCTCAGTATAGTGGAACTACAAGAGTATCTAAGGATGGCTTAAGTGCTGGTGACTTAGTATTCTTCGCAGGAACTTATAAGTCAGGTATCTCACATGTAGGTATCTATATCGGTAATGGACAGTTTGTTCATGCTGCCAACTCAAGTACTGGTGTTACAGTATCTTCATTAAATAGCGGTTATTATGCATCTCATTATGCAGGTGCTGGTAGATAAGAAGATCGAAAGATCTTCTTTTTTTATAAGGAGATTGTATGAAGAAAGTAATAAAGGTGATTCTAGGAATTGTATTAAGTGTTGTACTCGTTCTTGGTCTACTCGATGGTCTTTTTATCTACATGATCAAGTATCATGTCGAAACAGTAGCTAAAGAGTCTTATTATGAATATGAGGTTGTGATGCAGTCAGTCGGAGCGCCTCTATTCTTCAGCAGTGCAGATGGACGTTTGCTTCTTAAAAAGAATGATACGATAATCAATAAGATGGACTTTACATTATCAGATGATGGTGGAAGTATTCGAGAAGATGTATGGAGTGTTAGCTGGTATAAGGATCATGTAGGTGTTGTGATTCAAGGAACTGAGCAGGATGATACACTTTATAATCTTTATTATAATGGGAAAACAAATAGTTCTGTTGTGAATGGTCAGGATGCAATTACAACTCAAGGTGATATGGCTAATAATAATGCTAATGAGATTAGAAAAGAATTAAAGATGGTTGCTGATTATCTTCATTATGATGATATAGATTATGGTATCAGTGCAAAAGGATGGATGTATGCTACTCTTTATAACAAAGATGGTGTCACACGTCATTTGAATTATTATGAAACTCATGATCATGAATATGTTTATCAGGAAACTAAGAATGGTTATACAACGATATTAGGATTTTATAAAATAGAAAATGGTCAGGTTATAGATGAACATACTACATCATGGCACTAAAAAAGATTCCGGAAGGAATCTTTTTATAATAGTTCTTTAAGTTTTTCAATAGATTCTTCTGTAGTCGCCCAGCTTGTTGCAAAACGCACTACAGTATGCGTATCATCATACTTTTCCCAGAAACCATAGCGTACATGCTTTTCTAGTTCTTCTAGCTTCTTGTTATCTACAATAAAGAACTGCTGATTTGTAGGAGAATCAATATAGAATTCATAACCCTTTTCTTTAAAGATTGTTTTAAGCTTTTCAGCCATATCAATAGCATGTCTTGAAATCTTGAAATAAAGATCATCTGTAAAGAGAACATCAAATTGAACACCGTTTAAACGTCCTTTTGCAAGTAAAGCACCATGCTTCTTAATAAGGTTCACAAAGTGTGCTGGAGTATTATTCTTAGTAAAAACAACAGCCTCACCACATAATGCCCCTACTTTAGTACCACCGATATAGAATACATCAGTAATTTCTGCGATATCTTCTAGTGTTACATCAGTATCATAAGACATGAGACCATAACCAAGTCTTGCACCATCTAAGAATAAAGGCAAATTATAAGCATGACATACATCTGAGATTTCTTTTAATTCTTCTTTTGTATAAAGTGTGCCATATTCTGTAGGATGAGAAATATAAACCATACCTGGGAATACCATATGTTCATGGTTAGCATCGTTATAGAATGTATCTACTAATTCTTTGACATCTGATGCTTTTAACTTACCTAAATACTGTGGGACAGTGAGCACTTTATGTCCTGTATATTCAATGGCTCCTGCTTCATGAGCCGCCACATGTCCTGTCACTGCAGCGACAACACCTTCATAAGGCTTCAACATTGTATCAATGACTAATTGGTTAGTCTGTGTACCACCTGTAATAAAGTAAATATCAGCATCTTCTTTACCACATGCTTTCGCAATCTTTTTTCTTGCAGATTCAGAATATACATCTACTCCATATCCTGACTGCTGATCCATATTTGTTTCAATAAATTTTTCTAGAATGGCAGGATGTGCCCCTTCTGTATAATCACTTTCAAATGATAACATCTTTATATCCTCCGTTTTTTTGTATTCTACACTATTTTAGATATGAATACAAATAATGAAAATAATTCAAAAAATAGGAAGTAATTCACTCTGATGAATGAGTATATATATGTGTAAGCCACTTATTTCTTGTTTAGAATACTTTTACATAGAAAGATAAAGGAAACTCATTCCTCGAATAGTCAATTCATATTATTTGGTAGGAATAGGAACAGAACTATACTATAATAATCAAAAAGGAAGAAAATATAAGTAACTAAATATATTGAATATTGTGATTAAATGTGTTCAAACTCACTCAAAGGAGAGCATTAGAATGAACACATCAAATATCACGAATTATAAATCAAAGGATTTTGCTGAACTTTAAGGCATGCCTGTTAAGACATTATAACGTTGGGATAGAGAAGAAACTTTATAGGCAAACCGAACTCCAACTAATAGGCGTTATTACACTTATAATTAGTATTTACTGAATCGCGTTGCATTTTTAAGATTTTGTATTGCAAAAGGAATTATTGTAGACCTGTGTATTGAAGAATATGGAAACTGTGTAACGATTTATTAGATGAAGTAATGGAACAAAAAATCAAAAGCATAATTTGAATACCCACAAACCATAGGTTAGTGAAAATTAAATTTCATAAGCACCTATTAAACGGCGTTCTCGAAGTTGAACCTAATGCATGAATTTTCCATTTGTTCTATAATTAGATTAGAAATCAGATAGAGAACTCGTGTAGGATATTGTTTCAATACTTCATGTGCTCTCCTGCAGGTTGCAAAGGGCTTCGTAAGTATAAAAAAACAGATAGAAAGGGATGAGGAAATTGCTGAAGAGCTTCAAGACGGAAATA
>OFMU01002450.1_pt1 | contig 10212 bp, 6 predicted proteins | sample 1541861 | NCBI WGS metagenome assembly OFMU01 (sample SAMN04209238, study PRJEB22552) | human gut metagenome | biome: gut; material: feces | host: Homo sapiens | place: USA: Oklahoma
AGGCCACCTTGAAGATGAACAGGCAGATGACGATCGACGCGATGGGGTCGAGGATCGGCAGGCCGAGCCGCGCGCCGAGTACGCCCGCAAAGCTGCCGATGGACGACAGCGCATCCGAGCGGTGATGCCATGCCTCGGCCTTGAGCGACACGGAACGGATGCGCTTGGCGGCTGCGATCGTGTACCAGTACAGCGCCTCCTTGACGACGATGGACACCACCGCCGCAATGAGCGCGAGCATGCCGGGGGCGGCGAGCGTTTCGCCGTGGATGATTTTTGTGATGCCTGTGTAGCCGATGGCAGCGCCGACGAGCACGAGAATATTGCCGAGCAGGATCGAGGCGATGCACTCGAGCTTTTCGTGCCCGTAGGGATGGCTGGCGTCGGCCGCCTTGTTGGAAAAGATTGCGCCGATCATCACGATCAGCGAGCCGAGGATGTCAGACGCCGAGTGCACGGCGTCGGCCACTATGGCCGACGAGTGCGCCACGATGCCGGCGACGAGCTTGAACACCGTCAGCGCGGCGTTGCAGACGATGCCGACGGTGGATACCTGCATGGTCACGCGCTTGGCATCATCGGGTGCGGAAGCGGTTTCACGCATGAAAAAAGACTCCTTTCTAAATAAAAAAGCGCCTGCGGGGCATGAAGTCCCACAGACGCGGTGATCTCTGTCTGCTGCGGCGCGGACGCCGCCCGGCCGTTTCCGGCCTGTCATTAGACGCGAGTATAGCACGGGCGTGGCCCGCCGTCAAGCGGTAGTTTTGTTTTTTCACCGGCGCAGCCAGTGCACACCGGCGCGGCGGAGCTTTGCCCCCAGGATGAGCGCGATCTGCACCGGAACGCCGACGAAGAACACGGCCCAGATGTTGTATTCGAGGTACTGGAAATAAAACGCGGTGATCGTGCTCCACACAAACAGCGACGCGAACACGCACTGCAGTGCCGCCTCACCCTTCCAGTGGCGGGAGAAAAGGAACGCCACGGCGAACGACACCGGCACTGCCCACACGAACGCCATCCAGTACATCTTGCCGATGCTGAACTGCGAGTACAAAAACACGACGACCGCAACGACCCACACCATCGTCACCCACATGGCGGCGATGAGCATCTTCTGCATCAGATATGCGTCGTGCTTTTTTTCGCGGCCGGCCGCCTCGGCGAGCGCGTTGGCAACGCCGTCCTCGGTCAGCAGATCGTCCACGCGCAGCCCGTAGAGGTCGGCGATGGTCTTGAGCATGACAACATCGGGCAGCGAATCGCCCCGCTCCCACTTGGACACGGCCTTGTCGGAATAATTGAACCGCGCGGCGAACTCGGCCTGCGTCAGATTTTCTTCTTTTCTCAGCTCGGCTAAATTGGCGGCGAGCGCGCCTCTCACATCTTCCATGGTATGAGTATACCACAGCGCGTGCCACATCGCAAGTCCGGCAAAATCCCAGATACAGGGATTCTCTTGCCGGTAGAATTGGCTTCTCTCAACATTTCTACCGGTCGAAAGGGGGGAGGATGCGTTTTCAAACCTCTTGACGTATAATGAAAACAAGAAAAAACCGGGATTTGCCCGACGATGTGCACGCCGGGGCTGCCCGCAAGGAGTATGAGATCTATGCGCAAACAACATTTCCGTCTTCCGCTATGGCGGCGCAAGCCGACGGCGGACGAGGCCGCGCCGGACATCGCTGACAGCGAACTGGTGCCCTCCGAGAGCGCCGCGCAGCCGACGCGCCGCAAGCACGGCAAGCGCACCTATGTCATCGGCGGCGTGCTGCTGGCACTGGCGATCGCGGCGGCGGTGGCGCTGCCCGGTGCGGTCGATACCGACGACGGCGCCGGCGGGGCGAGCACCACGCTCGCGCGTCCGGACGGCGATCCCTCCGGTCAGAGCGCCGAGGACAACATTTATATTACGACCGGCGTCATGGATCAGGAGACCTACCGCTCCGAGACCGTCGGGCAGACGAAGGCGAAGGTCGGCTTCATCGACTATAATCAGAACGTGCACAACGTGCGCGTCGTGACGAGTGACAGCGTCTTCACCGAGGCCATCAGTACGAGCATGTTCGTCAAGCTCGGTGAGCAGAAATATTTTAAGGACGGTGCGATCCTTGTGCGCAAGGCGAGCTCCGTCACCGCTGACAGCGCGACGTGGAGCGACCAGATCGTGGCCATCTCGCAGCAGGACTATCAGGATGCCTACGGGCAGGATCCGCGCAACCTCAGCAACTACGTCATCAGTCAGGACACGGTGCAAAACCCGACCATGACCGCCAATGACGACGGCACGTACACCCTCACCTTTGACCTCGAGCCCACGGGCGCGAGCGCATACTATAAGCATCAGGTGCGCACGTACAGCGGCGCGTCGAAAAACCCCGAGTTTACGGCTGTGCACATGGTCTGGACGATCGACGCCAACTGGGATCTGCTGCAGATGGACACCGTGGAGAGCTACTCCGTGTCCATGTCCGGTCTCGGCAGCCTCAACTGCACAAGCACGCTCACGGAGACGTTCACGGACTTCGGCGCCGTGACCGACGACCAGACGGAGTTCCAGCACTATCTCGCCACCCAGTACGACCCCAACAACCTCGGCAAGCTCTCCGACGGCGGGCAGGACACGCAGGCCATGGTGCGCGACTTTTTCCGCCGCACCCCGAACTACAGCATCACCGTCAGCGCAAACGGCCAGTCCTACGACCTGACGGCACATATGGATATTGACCAGACCACCTTCCAGCTGCGCGGCAATGTCGCGGGCGTCGACCTCTTCGCCGCCTACAGCAACGAGCGGGTGTACATCGCCTTCGGCAGCCAGAAGATCACCCTGCGCGCGAGCGACACGCTCGACGCAGCGCGCACGGTGGCGGGCTATCTCGGCGTGCAGATCCCGGACATCTCGCTTGATTCCGCCGGTATGGCTGCGCTGACGAAAAACGTCACCATGCAGGAGACCGCCAACGGCATGAACATCCGCCTCAACGACCCGATGATCTCCGGCACGGTGCAGCTGACCGATCCCAACGCGCTGCGCCTGACGCGCGCGGACGTGTCGCTCAACCTCGGCGGCGCACGTATGCGCATCACGGCCACGCCGTACTACGGCGGCTTTCAGGTGCAGCCGCTCGACGGCTACACCGATCTGACCGGCGCGCTGAGTCTCGTCAGCCCCCTCATGGATGCGGCCACGGCCAAGACCGCGACCTTCGACGTCGCGCTCAGCGGTCCGCTGAGTCTCAGCGGTACGGCCACGGTGACCCGCACCTCCGGCGGCTATGACGCCGCGCTCACCACCTCGGTCGACGGCGTGACGATCCGTGCCGAGTACATCGGCGGCACGGTCTACGTCTCCGCCGGCAACATCCACGTCAGCGGCACGGGCAGCGAGATCAAAGACCTCGTCGCGTGGGCGGGCAAGCTCGCCGGTGCGAGCGGAGCGGACGCCGCGGGCAGCGCTTATGCGCAGTTTTTCCGTGAGCTCACGCCGCAGTCCGCCGTTGACAGCATCCGCGGCCTGACGTGGTCGAACAATGCCCTGCATGCGCAGCTGAACATCGCGGGCACGGATGCGTCCGCCGCCCTCTCGGCCGACAGCGTAAGCGTTACGGCTGCGGGCTGGACGGTGCGCGTGACGATCACCTCGACGTCCGGCAGTGCCGCTGCCATCAGCCCCACGAGCGGAAATTATGTCACGCTCTCGCAGCTGCAGCCCTTCGCCCCCGTGCTCGAGCGCTATGTCGGCGCGCAGGCCATGGGCATGGACGCAACCGTGAGCGTCAACGGTTACAGCATGGATACCGACGTTGTGCTCTCACTCGGCAAGCCCGTCGCGGCGCGCGCCGTGTCGCAGATCCTCGGCCGCGATCTGACCGTCACGTTCTGGAACGACCGCGTGTACATCGACTACGGCTGGCACCACGTCACGGCGTCGATGGATTCGCTCGAGCGCGCGCTCTATGCCGTGCTCACCGTCACGCCGGGCGTCGACCGCCAGACGGTGCAAAATGCCATCGAGGCGTACACCTACTTCTTCGAGCACCTGTCGTTCGCGAGCGTTGTCGGCGCGATCTCGGACTTCGGCTATGCCGACGGTGCGCTGAACATTACGGCGAACATCGCGGCCTCGCCGCTGTACATCTCGCTCACGCCGAGCCGGATCACGTTGCGCACGCAGGTCGATGCGGCCAACCTCACCGTCACGGCGACGCCGGGCAGCGCCTATGCCGCCGCGCCGGATCTCTCGCCGCAGGGCGGCAGCTACCGCAACCTCGACGATTTTCTCGCCCTGTTCCCGAGCTGGTAAGCCCGGGCAGGACAACCCTGAGATTTGAACACAGACAGAAAGCGCCCCCGAACCGTTTTGGGTTCGGGGGCGCTTGTGCATCCCTCTGCCATCCGTGACGCGCGTCAGCACGCGCTCTGCTTCTGCCGCAGACTCAGGCAGTCGGCGATCATGGCGATGAACTCTGAATTCGTCGGCTTGCCCTTGATGTTCGAAACCGTGTAGCCGAAAAACTTCTGCAGCGTCTCCAGATCGCCGCGATCCCACGCGACCTCGATCGCATGGCGAATGGCGCGCTCAACGCGCGAGGGCGTGGTGTTGAACTTGCGCGCGACCTCGGGGTAGAGCACCTTGGTCACGGAATTGATGACGTCCATATCGTCGATGGCCAGCATGATCGCCTCGCGCAGGTACTGGTAGCCCTTGATGTGCGCCGGGACGCCGATCTCATGGATGACGTCGGTGACGACGCTCTCGAGCGTGGGCGCGGGCTCGGGTGCGTCAAGCTGTGCGCACAGGCTGCCGGTGCGGCGGCGCGGACGCGCGGTCTGCCGGATGCGGTACACGAGCAGCGGCGGGTCGACCGGCTTTTGCATGAAGTACATCGTGCCGAGATCGGCACACTCCATGAGCACTTCGTCATTGTAGATCGCGGATGTAACGATCACGCGCGGCGGCTTCTCCTTGGCCTGCAGCCGCGCCAGCAGCGACATACCGTCGACACTTGCCAGTACGAGGTCGAGCACCACCACGTCGGGCTGAAATTCGTCGACGAGCGCCTCTGCGCGCAGCCCGTTGTCCGTCTGCGCGACCAGCTCCATGTCCGCCTCCCGGGCGATGGCCCTGGCATAGGCTGCGCGATATTCTTCACTGGGCTCTGCCACCAGTACACTGATTTTTGTTTCCATAACCTTCTCCTCTGCAAAATTTCGGGCTTGCGGTCAGCTGTCTGATGAACCGCTCGTTTTCCCTGTCTTGCGCGGATATTTTACCATGTTTGGGATGCTGGAATCGTGTGGTTCTTGGCGAATAACCCTAAGTTTCCGTTGACATAATCTGATATACTTCGTCGAAAAGCATAAAGATTCGGAAAAATCCATTTTTTCTCGCCTGCCTTCGACAGGTGGAACGTGTCGAGCGGGCTCCGGAATTATGTAAACTTATTTTTCGACGTGCGCCGCGTTCCCTTGACGAAAGCCGCCTGTGTGCGCGGCGCTCAGTCCTTGTCGCCGTGCTCGTGTTCGCGCTTTGCCTTGTGCTCGGCGTGGCGCTCGAGGCGCTCGGCCTTGTGCTCGGCGTGGCGCTGCATCTTGCGCGCGAGATCCTCGGCGTGCTTTTGCGCGCGCTCGGCGGAGTGCTCCGCGTGGCGGCGGGCACGCTCGGCCGCGCGCTGCGCCTTTTTGGCCAGCTCTGCCGCCTGCCGCTGTTCGCGTGCGACCTGCGCCTCCGCCTGGCGGCGCAGGCGCTCCTCAAGCTGCCGCTCATGGCGCAGCTGCTGCTCGGTGGCATGCTGCTCGTGCCGCTCCTGATGCGCGGCGGCGTGCTGCTCGTGCCGCTCGAGCAGCTCAGCCTGATGCTGGGCGCGGCGCTCGTTTCGCTCGGCGCGCTCGCGCTCGATGCGTGCGCGCAGCTGCTGCCGGCGGGCGTCGATGCGCGCGGCGCTCGAGGGGTGGTTGGCGTGGAAGTCGTGGTCGAGGTGGTCGCGGCGCTCGCGCACGTGCTCGACCAGCTCGGGATAGTCCTGCTCGACGCGGTCGATGAGGCTGTCGCGCTCGACCTCGAGGTCGGTGAACACGTCGTCCTCGGAGTTGCCGAGCAGCTGCGCCAGCTCGTCCGTGTGTCCCTCGAGATGCAGCAGCACCTCGTCGGCGTCGATGCTGCCGAAGTGGAAGTCCTCGTTGAGGAAGTGCTCGAGCATGGCGCGGCGCGCGCTCACGTCGTCCGTTGTGCGCATGCGTGCGAGCATGAGCTGGACGTTGCGCTCGATCTGCACCTCCGCGTCCGCACCGTAGAGCCACTCAAGCTCCTGCAGCTGGCGGATGTCGTCCATATTGCCGGGGATCTTCTGATAAGAGCTGCCGGGGTCGAGCGTCACGCCGGCGTCGCGCAGCGCGCCGCGGATCGTGCGGCGCACAGCGCCGGTCTCGATGAGCTCGCCGGCCTCAAAGTGGCGCAGCTGGTCGTTGACCTCGCCGATGTGCTCGGTCAGATAAAAGCGCACGCCCTGCGCGCGCAGTTTGCGGTTGAGCGCGACGAGCCGGTCGCAGGCGGTGATGTCCACGCTCACGACGGCGCTGCCGTCGACGATGACGGCCTGCGTGTCGGGCTGCAGCGCGCCCTCAATGTCCTCCTGAAAGCGGCGGATGTTTGCAAAGAACAGGCTGCCGCTGAAGCGGTAGAGCACGATGTGCGGCAGCGGCTGCACCCCGCTGACGCGGTCGATCGGGAAGAAGCCGGACTTGCCCGGCAGCGTGCCGAGGAAGGTGCGCTGCGGCGCTGCGGCGCGCATGAGCACGTCGACAAACGACAGCACCATGCCCACGAGCACGCCCTTGATCGCGCCGAGCAGCCCGCCGAGCACCATCATCACCAGCACCCACGGCACCTTCGGCCACTTGCGCGGCGCGATGAGCAAAACTGCAAGCGTTCCGAAGCCGAGCGCGGCGGTCGGCAGGTTGACGGTCTTTGCCGCGTCAAAAATATGCCCCAGCAGCTCGAACAGCTCGCCCGTGCCCGTGCCCGAGCCGAGCAGCTTCGGCACCTGCATGAGGATGATCTCGCAGCAGACGCCGCTGATGAACCCGCCCATGACGGGTTCGGAGATGTAGTCGACGGCCCTGTCCGCGCGCACGAGCGCGAACACTGCCAGCCACAGCGCGACGTAGAGCGTCAGCACCGGCACGATGCGCATGGCCTCCGCGCTGCCGGCTGTGACGCCGAGCGAGGCGAGCACCGCGCCGACCATGGCGGCGGGCGCGGCATCCACGCCGAAGATGAATTCCCGCGTCGTGCTGAGCATCGCAAAGAGCAGGATCGGGATCAGCGACCCGTACAGACCGTAGACCGGCGGCAGACCCGCCAGCTGGGCATAGCCCATGGAGATCGGGATGGACAGCAGCGCAATGAGCACGCCGGAAAACAGATCCGGCCCGAGCTGTTGCCGGTCATAGCCCCGCAGGGAGGCAAACAGCGGTTGTGAGAGCGCTTTCATAACATCACCTGAATATTATATAAGGTATGGGATCCCCTGCTCAGGCGAGCAGGGTGTCGAGTCCGGCGTCGAGCCGGGCGTTGCGCTTCGGGCGCGGGCGGTCGATGATCCGGCCGCGTGCGACGACCATGTCGAGCGTGCGCAGTGCGCGCAGATCCGCGAGCGGGTTTTCGCTCGTGACGAGCATATCGGCGCACAGGCCGGGGCGGAGCGTGCCGGTCACGTCGCCGAGGCCCGCCATGCGCGCGCTCTGACCGGTGGCGCAATAGAGCGCGCAGGCGTTGGACGCGCCGGCGTATTCTTGGAAATAGCACAGCTCGCGCCAGAAATCGTACTGCGCGACCCACTGGCAGCTCGTGTCGTTGCCGAGCACGACGGGGATGCCGTGCGCGAGCGCGGCCTTCGCGCAGGCGATCATGCCGTCAAAGACGACGCGGCCGTTGAACTGCTCGTCCTCGGTCAGGTGCGTGACCGCGCGGTCAAAGCGCGCATACGGCAGCGCGGGCGAGAACGTCGTGCACAAAAATGCGCCCCGCTCCTCAAATAGCCGCAGGATCTCGTCGTCCGGCTTCGCGCCGTGCTCGATGGAGTCGACGCCGTTTTGCAGCGCGATGCGCACGCCCTCCGTGGACTCGGTGTGCGCCGCCACGGTGTAGCCGAGCGCGTGCGCGCGCTCGCACACGGCGCGCACTATCTCAGCCGGCATCTTCACCTCGCCGGGCATGCCGCGCTCGGTCGCGTCCATGACGCCGCCGGTGATCATGAGCTTGACGAGGTCCGCGCCCTGCGCGTGCACGGCGTCGACCTGCGCGAGCGCCTCGTCAACGGTCCTGGCCGCGATGGCGACCGAGCCCGCCATGTGCCCACCGGGGACGGAGATGGCCTCGTTTGCCGCGAGCACGCGCGGTCCGATGCGGCGTCCGGTGCGGATCTCGTCGCGCAGGCGCGTGTCGAACGTGTCCAGCCCGCCGACGGTGCGGATCGTCGTCACACCGCCGAGCAGCTCGGTGCGCGCAAAGGAGCACACCATGCGGTAGGCCACCGCGCGCGAGACGGGGTTTGAAAGGATGCGGCGCACGAGCGTTTCCAGATCGCGCTGCTTTTTCTGGATCTTGCCGTTTCCGGCCAGATGCACGTGCATATTGATCAGACCCGGCAGCAGGTAGCGCCCGTGCAGGTCGATGCGCGTGTACCCCGCCGGTGCGGTGCCGGCGGGCACGATGTCCGTGATCGTCTCGCCGTCCGTGAGCACGCACAGTCCCGGCTGCACACGCATATCCTGTGTGCCGTCGATCAGATTGGCGTTGTCAAAGGCGTATTTCATCGCAGTGCTCTCTTTCCGAACCGGCGCGCTGCGCCGGTCAAAGTGCATAAAAAAGGGGGTTTCGTGTTTGGTCAGGCTGCCGGCTGCACCGTCACGCCAGCGTGGCCGTGAAGCAGTGCCACTCCTCAAGGCTGTCGTGCGCCGTGACCGTGAAGCCCGCGCGCTCGATGGCGGCGCGCACCTCGTCCTCGCGCCCGTCGATGATGCCCGAGCAGATGAACGTGCCGCCCGGGGCGAGAAATGCCGGGGCGTGCGCGGCCAGCGGGATGATGACGTCGGACACGATGTTTGCCAGCACGAGATCATACCCCGTGCCGAGATCCCGGCGCAGTCCGGCGTCGGCGAGGATGTCGCCCGCGCAGACGGTGAACCGGTCGTCATAAAAGCCGTTGAGCGCGGCGTTGCCCGCCGCGACCTCGGGCGCTTTGGGGTCGATGTCGCAGCCGGTGACGTGCGCGCAGCCGAGCAGCAGCGCGCCGATGCCGAGGATGCCGCTGCCGCAGCCGAGGTCGAGCGCGGTCTTGCCCGCTCCGGCGTACTGCTCGAGCGCGGCGAGGCACATGCGCGTTGTGGGGTGGCTGCCCGTGCCGAAGATGAGCCCCGGATCGAGCCGCAGCGCAACGCGTCCGTCCGCCGGCGCGTCGAGCCATTCGGGCACGACGACGAGCTTTTCACCGACTTCGATCGGCTGATAGTACTGCCGCCAGTTATTCTCCCAGTCGCTGTCGCGCACGGTCGCGGTCGTCAGCTCGCGGCCGAGGCCGGCGCGGATGGACGCAAGCTGCGCGCGGCCGTCGTCATCGTCAGAGAGGTAGAACTTGATGCGCGACACGCCGCGAAACTGCGCCTCGAGCGCGTCGTCAACGTAGTCCCAATACTGGTGGTTGTGCTCGAGAAAGTCCTGAAAATCCGCCTCGTCCTCCACGACCATGCCGCCGGCGCCCAGCTCGGCCAGCTGCGCGCAGACGTCGTCGATCTCATCGCTGCGGGTGGGGACGGACACTTCGATCCATTGCATATGTGCTGCTCCTTTGTGCGTGATTTGCCGCCCCGCGCAGGGCGGCATGTGATTATTATATGGTATCTTCTCATTATACCGCGTGGCGCGGCGCTTGAAAAGTGGGCACGGCGGCTTTTTACACATTTTTTGGCACGCGGGCAAAAAACGGCCCGTTCGAGCGGAGCATACATCGGCCGGCGGCCGCGGGAATATTCGCGAGAATGCATATTTCACTGCCGCTTACAGGCGACGCAGTGCGGAAAAGTGCGTATAAACACCCCGTTTTTGTGAATATCACGGAAAGAATATGATTTTTTCGGCGAATTTTATGCAGATGGAGGGTTGACATTTGCGCGAAAAAGGTGAATAATATGCACATCTTATGAATGAAT
>OFMU01002451.1_pt1 | contig 10204 bp, 9 predicted proteins | sample 1541861 | NCBI WGS metagenome assembly OFMU01 (sample SAMN04209238, study PRJEB22552) | human gut metagenome | biome: gut; material: feces | host: Homo sapiens | place: USA: Oklahoma
GTCTAATGCTTATGAAGCAAATGCTATGACGGAAGCGGTTACGGATAGTGCTTTTTCGCTTGGATAGTGATTTTAAGTAAGGAGAAAGAGATATGTCAATTACATTTTTAAGTAATCCTATTCATCTGCCGGATTTTTTCAAGTTTGATAGGGAATATTTGGGAAAACAGGAAAGCCAAAATGAAGACCAGAAAGTGTTTCATAAGGATACTTTAGAGGTTTCTCAATTATCGAAAAACAGGGAAAATTTAATGGATAAAATTAAGCATACAGTTGTGCATTCGGTTACATCGTTCAGCGATATGAGAGCCGGAATATTAAAAGAAATTAGGGAAGAAAAAGGGCAGTATGACTATACAGATGTTGTAAATGCCTGTGGATTGAGTTATGCAAGGCTGTATTCTGAAATTGAACAGCGCTATAAAAATGAACAGTATTATAAGGTAGATGGGACGCCGCTGACAAAAGAAGATGAGATAGAGTGGCTGGATATGCAATTTGAGCAGGAAGTGGCATGGCAGAAATCCTGTGCCAGAATAACAGCCCAGGGGCAGGTCATTCAGGGGAATATTCCTGAAATGCCAACAGAGGAGATGGAAGAATTGGAGGACAGCTTTTATCAGGCTAAGGATGCCTATATGAAGCTGTACCGAGAAAACAGATGGGCAGAGAGACCGCTTGTTTTGCAAAGTTATATGTTTGGCAATAGCCAGATGTATCAAATATTGAATAGACTAGGAAATTTACAGGAGAGGGTGGTATAATGCAAGTTAATTCGTCCAATGGTTCATTACAACAAAGGTTCTTTTCTGGAACAGGCAGTATAGGCGGCATCCATCTGCCGGACTTCAATGACAAATATATTTTCTCTAAAAAGAAAAGCGGTGTCAGTGATAAAGAATACCGGAAGCAGATCAGGGAACAAGCTTATGAGGATTTTGAAAAAGGGCAGTTCCAAAACAAATCCGAAGGATTTAATAGGCTGATGAAAAGCTACACATCGGAAGTGTCCCCGGACAGAAAAGGGATTATTACTTCCGGGCTGAAAGCTATTTCAAGGAACAGACAGAATGTGCTGAAGCCAATAGATTTTGTGGCAACACTGCTTGAAGGGAAAGTGAAATATCAGAAACTGCCGTCAGGCAACAGCGATTACATAGAGTTTTACGATAAAAACGGGGAGATGGTGGCGACTTATTCCAATAATGGGTGGACGATGTATACGACTAATGCAGAGGCAGCGAGGCAAACAGAAATGTGCATGATTTATAATGAAGCATGGGAAAATGCAAAAAGAGGACTTCCGATAGTAGGAGGGGAATCCGTAAATGAAGAAAATTTGCAAAGCAGTTTTGATGTCAAAGCATAGTGAAAAATAGAGTAATGGAAATTATTGTGAACAGTGTTTCTCCGCTTAGTCGATGGAGAGAATATACGCAAATTTATTGTAAATGGTGTAACAATAAAATGAATTTAAAATTAAGGCGGGAAAGCGTTTGTTGGAAGAAAACCTATGAACGCTTTTTTGCATTTAATGATACACTGTCGTTCCCCACCAATCCTGCCCTCGTTTCAGATGCAGTTAATTTCAGATATAGGGAGGAAAAGATTATGTTTACAACAGGGGACAAGTTATTAAATGTGATGAAAGAGGAAGAAATCGGGATTGCGGAGCTTGCCAGAATTTCCGGTGTGCCAGAGAGAACAATCCTTGACATTATGGCAGGAGTTAAGGAACCGGAGCTTGGCGTTATGTGCAAGATTGCAGAGGAACTTGGCATCTGTGTCCATGAGCTTCGTGCGGATGAGGAGCACTATGCGGTATCCGTTCCGAAGGATACCCTTGCAAAGCTGATCGTTGTCAGCGAGATTAACAACGTGGATCTTGAGGAACTGATCAACTGTATTTTGGAAAAGGGCATTGAGGAGCATGGTTTTTATGCCTGATGCCGATAAGTAACTGATCACATGCTGCAAAGGAATATTAGCCTTTGCAGCATGGTAAAAACATTGCGATGATTGGAGAAGAAATCTTGACCATTTAATAAACATTATTTATAATAGTTATTAACAACGTTGTTAGGGGAATAAATATATGAATGTGAACCAATTATTAGAATATGCTATACAAGAGGTAAAGGAACTGAATAGCGGTGAAGTTTTCTTAGTTAGAGAACTTTTTAAAGGATATTTATGGAACAGAATTCCAAGAAAAGATAGGTTGTTATTGGGCACATTATTTTTGAATTGGACGCAGCAGAAGGCTAATATTGTTACACCAATAAATAAAACATCATCGGGGCAACAAAAATATCAAAAAATTTGATATATGTTTTCGCAAAGCTATTTGTTAAATATTAAATTTTATTGAAAGGATGTATTGTGAGATGACAACAGGAGAATTGCTTGTAGCTTTGTTTGAGGCATACAGGAATAATGATGATAGTGCCTTTATGAAAGCAGGAATGACTTTAATTGAAGAAGAAAAAGCAAAAAATCATTATGTATTAGCGAATAAATTGAAGAAAACGTTATCTTCGGTACCTGAAGTAAATTATAATAAATCATCTTTTACAAATAAATTAAATCGGGTTATGGATTTACCTAAAGATAAGGATGATGGTACAGAATTAGTAAAAATTATTTATCCACAAAAGAACTTTAATGATATTGTTTTGCCAGAGGAGATAAAGAAACAATTAGATAATGTTATTGTGGAATATGAGAAAAAAGAGATTTTAAAGGCATATGGCTTAGTTCCCAAAAAGAAACTTTTGTTTTGCGGACCTCCAGGATGTGGAAAAACAATATGTGCAGAAGCTGTTGCAAATGCATTAGATTTGCCCATACTTTATGTTTGCTTTGATGGTCTTATATCCTCATATTTAGGTGAAACATCTTCAAATATAAGAAAAGTTTTTGATTATGCAAGTAAAAATAATTGGGTTTTATTTTTTGATGAATTTGATGCTATTGGAAAGAGTAGGGATACAGTTGAAGAACATAGCGAATTGAAACGAGTTGTAAATTCGTTTTTGCAAATTTTAGATGGTTTTACTTGTGACTCTGTGGTAATTGCAGCAACAAACCACGAAAAAGCAATTGATACTGCGTTATGGAGAAGGTTTGATGAAATTGTAATATTTGAGAAGCCTAATTATGAACAGATTATATTGTTGATTAAAAAGAAATTGCGAGCTTTTCAGGTTGAGTGCTTAGATGTACAAAAATTTGCAAAAGAATTACAGGGATGTTCATATGCTGACATAGAAAGAGTGTGTTTGGCTTCAATAAAAAATTGTATTATAAATGGAAACAGACCAATAACGAATGAGGTGTTTGCGGAGAATGTTCAGATGGAGTTGAAACGTGCTAATTTGATTCAAAAAATAGGGGAATAATTATGGAACATTTATACTTTACGAAAGTTGATAAACCGCCACAGGATAGAAGAAAGAAAAAGGGGTTTGTGCCTAGAGGCGATAGAAAAAGTAATATACAGCATGGTGAAGAACTTTTGTCCCAGGTCAAGAATCAGGTGACGGAGAATAACGATGATATTCGACGTTTTCGTTTTGAACCTCATTTAGTAATGAAGGTGGAACTTGAAAAGGATGCAATTCTTAGTGAAGCGAATATAAGTAAACTGGAATCAATGGGATTAAAAGTAATTGATACAGAAGAAAAAGAACTTATGGTGCTTTTTGCGGATGATTATGAATTAAAAGAGTTTAATAAAGCAATTAATGATTATAAGCAAGGAGTGATAGCTCGCACTAAAATAGAAAATGAGGATCTTTTTTGTGCGATTAAAGGTGTTTCTAGATGGGATGAAGAGGATAGAAAGGGACAAGATATTGATGAATTGTCAGAAGTAGATTATATTGATTGTTATCTTTGGATTTTTGACTCACTTAATGAAACGCAGAAAAAGGCTGATGAATTTATAAAGAATACAGAGGGTAATTGTGTAAAATATTGCGATAAGTATATATCTCAAACAGTTGCAGTAGTTCGCTTGAAAATTCAGAAAAATCAGTTACCCTATTTCCTTAAACATCCATTGGTATACAAAATTGATAGAATACCTAGTTACCATATAAAGCGAACAGAACGAACGTATATCAACAATATAAGCTTAAGTGATATAAAATATAATAGTGACTTTTTAACAGAAAAATCTTCTAGTATTTGTGTAATAGATAGTGGAATATTATCAGGACATCCTTTACTTAAAGATGCAATAGGTGATTCTAAGACATTTTATGTTACGGATGGGTATACGGCAAATGAGAATGATATAGCAGGTCATGGAACAATGGTTGCCGGAATTTGTGAATATGGAATCATTCACCCTGAAGATACTTTTGTGCCTCGTATTTATCTTTATAGTGCAAAAATACATGATGGGGAATATATAGGTGACTTTGCATTATGTAAGCAGGAGTTGGATGATGAAAAAATAGAAATAAATATGGAACAGGAAGAAATTCTATATAACTATTTTTCAGGAAAAATCACACAGGAACAACTGTTTGAAAAGTTAGAGCTAAAAACCAGAGTGCCTGAGACAAAAAGCATTATAAAAAAGTATACGCATATGCATGAAAAACTCATAGTTAATCAAATGAGAGAAATTGTTGCATATTTCAATAGTAACTATGGATGCCGTATTTTTAATTTATCACAAGGTGATTTGAATTATCCATATGATGATAAGAAACCAAGAGCATGGACATGTGTGTTAGATGAATTACAGAGAGAGTATGATATTTTATTTATTGTTTCATCTGGAAATTATCATTATGCAAAAGAACATGATGAAAAAGGCATATTAAAAGATTATCCTAAATATTTTTATACAGATGAACAAGCAAGAGTTATTGATCCCGCGGCTTCAAGTATTTCAATTACCGTGGGAGGGATGGCAAGTTCTTCAGTTCCTTTTGCATTACGTGATGAGACACTCAATGTTTTACCAATATCATTGAAAAATCAAATATCCTCTGGTACACGTATTGGACCAGGAATACAAAAGGCAATAAAACCTGAGTTTGTTGCGTATGGGGGAGATGATGCATTTAATACAATACTTTCCAAAACAAGTAAAAATGTGGGAACTTGCATAATGTCTCTTTCTAATAAGTTAACAGAAGGTATATTTAGTCAGGATGCAGGGACAAGCTATGCTGCTCCATATGTATCTCATATTGCAGCTTTAATATTGGAACGATATCCAGAAGCTTCTAATAATTTATTAAGAGCTATTTTAGTAAGTTCTTCCGATGTTCCAAGAGAAATTGAATTGCAGGTAGAAAAACTCGAATATACAGAAACATTTATTGATATGCTTCAGCCGAGTTTTCGATTAAATGCTAAAGGACAAATAAAAAGTAATAAAAAGAAAATGCTACACTATTTAGCTGGATATGGGTATCCAAATCAGGCGGTGGCGACAGACTCTTTTGAACAGAGGGTTATGTTACTTGCAGATATGAGACAAGAAAATGCAATCGAAGTTGATAAAACCCATATTTTTGAGCTCCCTATTCCAAGAGAATTTGAGTCTGCAAAAGGGAAAAAAAGAATAACAGTATCATTGGCATATAATCCGGATGTTAGAAAAACAAGAATGGATTACTTGGGAAAGACTATGTCCTTTGAATTAATTAGAGGAAAGAGTTTGGAAGAAGTATATCAAGTATGTGCTTCACAAGCAGGACGTGATGAAGCGGATAAAGCAGAACGATTTGAAGCTAAGTATGTTTGTAATATGGAAGACTGTGGTAAAGCATTGAGAGAACATGGCACTTTACAAAAAGGGACATTTGAGTTTACAAGGTCTTCATATGGAGACAATTATTATCTAGTTGTTGATTGTAAAAAGAATTGGTCAACAGAAAAGCAAGATTATGCGTTAGTAGTTACATATCAAGTGGAGGATAAATCAGTAAAATTATACGAATTATTAAAGAACAGGATTCGTGCTCCACGTAGTAGAGGTCGAGTGTAGAAACGGGCATAATTGAAATAGTTGCTATGGAGAGAAAGGCACTTAGGAGAAATCTTAAGTGCTATTTTCATATGTGAGAAAGGAGCGGACAAAAATTGAATAAAGTATACCGTCACTGGTGGCAATGGCTCATGAACGAACCATACTTATACGGACAAAAAGGAAGCGGGTGCGGCGTTGATTGATATGTGCCGGAGTGCCAAATATGGCGGTCACAATCGGGGAATTTCAGGGATTTAAGATGAGCGTGTCCTTTGACTCGTTCTTCTCAAAGTTTACGATCAACTTAAAAGGAAGTCTTAGCCATGAGGTGGAAATCGGAGCCGATCCGCTTGGAAATCTGCAAAGACTTTCCAATGCGTTAGAGGGAATGACCGGGAAAATGGCAGATGTGGAGCAGAAGCTTTTCAACGTGGAACACCAGCTTGAAACCGCAAAGGTAGAGGTCACAAAACCTTTTGCACAGGAGCAGGAACTGGCGGAGAAGCTAGAACGCCTTGCAGAGTTAAATGCGCTTCTTAACATGGAAGAAAAGGGCGATAATGCGCTGGATATGGGCGATGATGAGCCGGAGGACGAAAACGGAGAGCAGAGCGCACAGGCGCAGGAGGGCGAGCCGGACAGGGCAGAAGATATACAGGCGGTGGCAGAGGAACCGATAAAGCCTGTTGCAAGTTTTCTGATGTCGGAGCGTATCGCAGAGCATGACAAGGAGCGGATGTTAGCAGACGGTCAGAGAGGACGAATTTCAATCAGAGAAAAACTTACAGAGATGAAGGAAAAGGCTTTCGAGTATAATATGCCGGATAAACGGGAGTGTTCTAAGTCGAAAGATAAACAGGAAACTTTATAAATGATGTATGGGCGGTCAAGTTTGGCTGCCCATATACAGTCAATTACTGTTGAGAGTAACGGTAAAAAGTCTTATAATAAATTTGTTTATATAAAGATGTCGAGGTGGATATTCTATGGAATATGTAAAAATTTTATGTTGCGGAAAAGAGAATGGTGAACTTGGTACGCTTTCATTGCTTTTAGATAGAATGACAAGTGTTTTTGGGATTACTATTAAGAATATGAAAGGAGTATGTTTTGCGGATTTCACTCAGGAAGAGGTTGATGAGGAGAATGAGGAATATCAGGAACCGTTTGAAGTAAGGTGTGAATTTGCCTATCAGTCTAAAGAGTGTCGAATGGATGCTGAAAGGATTACTAACGGTGGCAAACGATATATTTATATAAATATACAGTATAGTGAAGAAGATGATATTTCTTTGTTAGCAAGTTCTATTTGGTATGAGTTTAAGGAAAAATTGATAGGATTACTTCACGGAAATTACGAACAGATTTTTTGGTTAGCTGACTCTCAAAATATGAAAATGGCTACGGACTTATATGGTAGATTGCACATATTAGAGAATTATTTAAGAGAAATTATAAACTCATATATGTCAATTAAGCACGGTGGTGATTGGTTCGAGAAATATTCTTATGAAGACTATATGAATAAGTATTTGAAGTTTTCGGAGTGGTTTAGAGGTTCTCGATATAATTTATATAAAAAGGTTGATAATCATTTATATAATTTGGAAATTGATGATATTTTCGTAGCATTAAAAGCAGCAAAAAAGAAGCAAATTACCAATGTTGTAAAAAGAGCATTGGAAGATATAAAGAAACATGAAAAGGATAAAGCAACCGAAATTGCTTCAGTTGAGTTGTTGGATAGTCCGTCACTGTGGGAGGAAGAAGGTTTTGATGAAATATTTAGTAAATCAGTAGTTGGAAGATGGAAAGATGATTTGTCAAAAAGGCGAAACATGGTTGCACATAATAAAATGATTTGCAGGGATATGTATAATGATACGGTATCTACGATTGATTATTTTGAGAAGGAGTTTAGAAAAGCTGATGAATTGTTAAAAAGGAAAATAAAATCCGAAGAAACATTAGAGGTAATTCGTTTACGAAGTGAAGCTGAGGAAGCAATGAATTTAGAATATTGCGATATTACGTCGGAGTTATTGGATGAGCAAGATATTATAGAGCGTTTAAATGAAACGGATGATTTTATTTGTTTATCTGGAATTATTAACGACAGCATATCTGATATAAGCGAAAAAGTCGAAGATACACTATTATCTTTAAAATATATAAGGGAGAGTTTACAAGAAGAAACTTTTTTTGAAGAAGATGAACTTGTGAGAAAAGATTTATTGGAGAAATATATAGCACTGGGTGATACTCATTATTTGTATTCCACTTGGAAAACATTGTTGGGAGGAAAAGTAACCATAGAAATATATCGCTTAATTGAAGATGCATTGCAGGATCATTTGTTGTCTATTGAACAAAAACTTAAGAATATCAGAGATAGTGTGTTTTATGCTGATTTGAATTGCTTTTCAGAAGGAGACTTAGTTCGATTAAAAGATTTTGACGGCAATGAATTTGCAGTCAATGTAAGCGGCTGGTTCTGTCCGGAGAGAGGAAGTTCCAATGAAGTCTATGTGAATTGGGTTGAAAATGGGATAAACAGTGTTTATGGTGGAATTTATATTTCTTATGGCGATTATGAAATGACAGAGGATGATATACCTATACCATGTGTTGAGGACGAGCTTGTTGTAAAATTTAGTGAGGTAAATGATAATCTGGAAGCTGTAGTTAAGGGTATTATGGATGTTCTTGATAAGATAGAAAGTCAATATGTAGAATTAGAGATTTAAATTGGTAGGGGATGTATGCAATGAGTTTAGAAGATAATATTGAAGATTTAGTTAAAATACAGAATTTTTTTCGTCAATTGTAATCTGAGATTCCATACCCGCTATCTCAGACTTCTTTAAAAGTTAATAGTAATAAGTGTAAAGGAAGGGTATGGATTTTCCTTTACAAATTCAAGAGACTGACTGGATTGTTGGTCTCTTTTTTGTTATGCTTTGATTTCTGGCGGCTGGAAAGGAGCTACCATGTCAAAGTTTTTAACATATGAAGATCGATTAGTTATTGCACAACTCCTTCAGGAGAATGTCTCTTTTGGAGTTATAGGAAAGAAGTTAGGCAAGGATCGTACCACGATTGCAAAGGAAATAAAAAAGCATTCCTATGATAAGAAAAGTGGTCGCCCAGGATATCCTTACAATCCATGTAAACATCGCAGTACATGCAAAGCTAAAAAGCTGTGCGGAAACAGTTGTACGCATCAATCAGCGTATAAATGCAGTCTGTGTTCCGAGTGTACATTACATTGTCCGGATTTTGCAGAGGATATCTGCTCCGTTAAAACCAAACCTCCATATGTATGTAATGGTTGCAGCCAGCTTCCCAAATGTACCTTGTTAAAACGCATTTATGACCCGGCAGATGCTCATGAAATGGCACATCAGTCTATTTCGGAATCCAGGACAGGTATTTTATCCAATGAGGATGATATAGCAAGAATCAACGGAATCACCAGCCCCTTGGTTAAAAATGGACAGTCTCTTCATCAGATTTATATAGAGCATGTTGATGAAATCATGTGCAGTGAAAAAACATTGTATAACTATGTTGATGCCCAGCTTTTTGATATCCGTAACATTGATCTGCCTCGTAAAGTAAAGTATCGCCCGCGATACAAACAGCCTGAATTCAAGGTAGACAGAGGATGTCGTATTGGTAGAAGCTATACTGATTTCCAGAAGTTTCTTGAAGCAAAGCCGGAGTCTGCTGTTGTACAGATGGATAGTGTTATCGGACGTGTGGGAGGCAAATGCCTGCTTACTATACATTTCGTTGAAACAAGTTTAATGCTTGCATTTCTACGAGATTCAAATACTTCAGCATCTGTCATACAGATTATAAATCTGTTGGATAAAGTCCTTGGAAATGAAGATTTTTCACGGTTGTTTCCGGTTATTCTTACGGATAATGGAAGAGAGTTTTCAAATCCAAAAGCAATTGAAAAACGAGATACGATTCCATGCAGCAGAACGAATGTATTTTACTGCGATCCAAGTGCACCTTACCAAAAGGGAGCCTGTGAAGTGAATCATGAGCTGATACGTCGTATCCTGCCAAAGGGAAGCAGCTTTGATGATTTGACACAGAAGGATATTTTTCTGATGATGGATCATATCAATTCTTATAAAAGAAAAAAGCTGAACAACCGTAGCCCATACGAAACGTTCAGCTTTTATTACGGAGAAG
>OFMU01002469.1_pt1 | contig 10156 bp, 5 predicted proteins | sample 1541861 | NCBI WGS metagenome assembly OFMU01 (sample SAMN04209238, study PRJEB22552) | human gut metagenome | biome: gut; material: feces | host: Homo sapiens | place: USA: Oklahoma
GCGGCGCCGCCATGGCGCACGAGTCCAACAAGCTCAGCACGTTCCCGCAGCTCATCGAGGCCATCGACAGCTTGGGTGACACGCAGGGTGCCGAGGTCGAGCGCCTGGATCCGCTCTTTGCCACCGACGAGGATTTTGCCGAGTTCAAGACTCGCCACGACACCGAGGTCGTCCCCAAGGGTAAGCTCGACGGCTACACCGGCCGCGTGTTCATCGGTATCGACGCCGGTTCCACCACCATGAAGGCCGCGCTCGTGGGCGAGGACGGCCAGCTGTTGCACACCTGGTACGGCAACAACAACGGTGACATCCTGGGCACGGCCAAGGTCATCATGGCCGATTTCTACAACCACATCCCCGCCGGCTGCACCATTGGCCACGTGACCACCACGGGCTACGGCGAGGCGCTGCTCATCGAGGCCCTCAAGGCCGATTCCGGAGAGATCGAGACCGTCGCGCACCTGCGCGGCGCCAAGGCGTTCCTGCCCGGCGTCGAGTTTATCCTGGACATCGGCGGCCAGGACATGAAGTGCCTGCGCGTCAAGGACGGCGTCATCGAGCACATCATGCTTAACGAGGCCTGCTCGTCGGGCTGCGGCAGCTTTATCGAGAGCTTCGCCGTCTCTATGAACATGGACGTCCGCGCGTTCGCCGATGCCGCCATCCATGCCAAGTCCCCCGTCGACCTGGGCAGCCGCTGCACGGTCTTTATGAACTCGCGCGTCAAGCAGGCGCAAAAGGAAGGCGCCACGGTGGGCGACATCGCGGCCGGCCTGTCCTATTCCGTCATCAAGAATGCCCTGTTCAAAGTCATTAAGCTGCGCGACCCCAAGGAGATCGGCAGCCAGGTGATCGTCCAGGGCGGCACCTTTATGTCCGACGCCACGCTGCGTGCGTTTGAGCAGCTTACCGGCGTTCATGCTGTGCGCCCCGACATTGCCGGCTGCATGGGCGCCTACGGTGCGGCACTGCTCGCCCGCGATCGCGCCGGTGCCGACGGCACCTCGACCATTCTTTCGGCCGAGGACATCGCGCACCTCACCGTGACGCAAAAGCATGTCCGCTGCGGCCGTTGCTCCAACAACTGCCAGCTCACCGTTAACGACTTTGGCGGCGGCAGACGCTTCATTACCGGCAACCGCTGCGAGAAGGGCGCCGGCCACAAAAAGCAGAAGACCGAGGCCCCCAACCTCTTCAAAAAGAAAAATGAGCTGCTCTTTAACCGCGAGGTGCTGAGTCCCGACGAGGCCCCGCGCGGCACCGTCGGCATCCCGCGCGCACTCAACATGTACGAGAACTATCCCTTCTGGCACGCGTTCTTTACGCGCCTGGGCTTTAGCGTGCAGCTGTCCGACCAGTCGAGCAAGAAGACCTACCAGGCGGGCATCGAGTCCATGCCGTCCGAGAGCGTGTGCTACCCGGCAAAGATGAGCCACGGCCATGTGATGAACCTCATCGACCGCGATGTCGACTTTATCTGGATGCCGTGCGTGCGCTGGGAGCGCAAGGAGGATCCGACCGCCGGCAACTGTTACAACTGCCCCATCGTCATGAGCTATCCCACGGCGTTGGCACTCAACATCGACGAGATCCGCGAGCAGAACATCGAGTTCCTGTACCCGTTTGTGCCCTATCACGACAAGACCGAGCTCAAGCGCCGTCTGTACCAGGTGCTCGCCGTCGACCGTGTGGCCGATGCGCAAGCTGGTCGCGGTCGCGTGCGTGGACCCAAGATTACGCGCTCCGAGGTCGATGCCGCCGTCAACGCTGCCTTTGAGGCCGATGCGCGTTTCCACGAGGACATCCAGACCATGGGCGAGGAGGCCCTTAAGTGGGTCGAGGACCACGGTGGTCACGGCATCGTGCTCGCCGGTCGTCCCTACCATAACGACCCCGAAATCAACCATGCCCTGCCCGAGCTTATCTCGAGCTTTGGCTTTGCGGTCTTTACCGAGGATTCGCTCGCGCATCTGGTGAAGCCCGAGCGTCCGATTCGCGTCGTCGACCAGTGGATGTACCACAGCCGCCTGTACGCCGTCGCCCGTTTTGTGACGATGCGCAACGACCTGGACCTGATCCAGCTTAACTCTTTCGGCTGCGGTCTGGACGCTCTGACCACCGACCAGGTGCAGGAAATCCTTGAGGCCAGCGGTAAGATCTACACCGTGCTCAAGATCGACGAGGTGTCCAACCTGGGCGCCGCGCGCATCCGCATCCGCTCGCTCATGGCAGCGCTCAAGGACCAGGAGGCCGAGCGCTTGGCCGAGGCCACGGCCGCGGGCGAGGCCTACGAGCAGGGCGATGCCGCGCCGGTGGCGCCTTCCACGGATGCCCCCGCGTTCGCGAGCCGCAAGTACACGTTCGAGGCGCAGCGCGAGAGTGCTTCGACCGCGTGGCCCAAAGTGCCCTTTACCGAGCAGATGCGCGACGAGGGCTACACCATTCTGTGCCCGCAGATGGCGCCGATCCACTTTGACTTGGTCAAAGAGGTATTCCGCGGTGCCGGCTACAACTTGGAGCTGCTGCCCTCGACCGATCACGACGCCGTCGAGGCCGGCCTGCGCTATGTGAACAATGACATTTGCTACCCGTCGATTCTGGTGACGGGCCAGATTATGGAGGCCATCGAGAGCGGTCGATACGACCTGTCCAAGACAGCCGTGGTTATCAGCCAGACCGGCGGCGGCTGCCGTGCCACCAACTACATCGCGCTCATCCGCAAGGCCCTGCGCGAGAGCGGCCACCCCGAGATTCCGGTGATCTCGCTTTCGGCCGTGGCGCTCGGCGAGGACAACCCCGGCTTTAAGATTACGCCGGCGCTGCTCAAGCAGGCCGTGTACGCGGTGCTCTTTGGCGACGTGATGATGCAGATGCTCTACCGCTGCCGCCCGTACGAGGCCACGCCCGGTGCCGCCAACGCGCTCTACGAGGAGTACATGGCGCGCGCCCGCAAGCTGGCGCCTAAGTTCAACAGGCATAACTACACCAAGTTGTGCCGCGAGGCCATCCGCGCGTTCGACACCATGCCGCTCGTGGGCGAGGGTACCAAGCCGCGCGTGGGCGTGGTTGGCGAGATCTTGGTCAAGTTCCACCCCACAGCCAACAACCACGTGGTCAACGTTATCGAGCGCGAGGGCTGCGAGGCCGTGGTGCCGGGCCTGCTCGACTTCTTCCTGTACTCCATGAGCAACGCCGAGCTTCAAAAAGACGAGCTGGGAAGCTCTGCCACGGTGCGCGCTAGCATGCAGGCGCTCATTAAGCTGGTGGACTGGATGCGCACGCCGGTGGAGGAGATGCTCGAAAAGTCCCGCCGCTTTGAGGCACCCGAGCGCATCGGCACCATGGCGGACAAAGCCCGCACGGTGCTTTCGGTGTGCAACAACATGGGCGAGGGGTGGCTGCTCACGGCCGAGATGCTCGATCTGATTGACCACGGTGCGCCCAACATCATCTGCACGCAGCCCTTCGCGTGCCTGCCCAACCACGTGGTGGGTAAGGCCGTGATCAAGGAGCTGCGCCGCCAGCATCCCGAGAGCAATATCGTCGCGGTGGACTATGATCCTGGTGCGTCCGAGGTCAACCAGCTCAACCGTATTAAGCTCATGATCAGCGTGGCGAAGGAGAACATGCGCGCCGGTAAGGGCTTTAAGCTCGAGAAGGTGGCGCCGCTCGCGATGGACGAGGTCACCGGCCAGATGCGTGCCCACGACGGCTGCGTGAGCTGCGGACCTGCCAGCGAGGAGGCCGTGGTATCAGTCGCCGAGCGCCTGGGACGCGGCATTAAGAAGTAACTGGCCTACTTTGGGCTAGATGTGAGGCAAACGGGTGGTAGCCGTACCGGTTATCACCCGTTTTTACTGGACATATGTTGCGTAAATGACCTTGCAGCAGTCTTCCGTGGGCTCGTATTTCAGAAGTGCGGTGAAAAACGCGAACCTCCCGAGCACACCGCCTTTTTAGGCTCTCGTGACCTGCGGTTTTGTTGTAAAAAAAGCCGGTCTGGTCGGCGAAACTCGATTTTCCCCCGCACTTCCGAAAAAGCGGTCCAGCAGCGCTAAAAGGGGCCTCCAAAATCGAGAGATAATGAACAGGTGTTGCCGTTCGCCGCAAATTACCGTCCGTTTATAGAACCCACCTCCAGCGCGCGTCCTCCTTACGGTTGAATAAATACACATCTATGGAATTACGTAAGAGAGGACCGTCCCATGAGCTACAAGACCGTTTGTGTTGCCGGCGGCGGCGTGTTGGGAAGCCAGATTGCCTTTCAGGCTGCCTACTGCGGCTTTGATGTAACGATTTGGCTGCGCAGCGAGGGCAGCATCGGCCGCACCCAGCCCAAGATCGATCATGTGCGCGAGGAGTACATCGCTGCTATCGAGGGCATGGCGGACGGTACTGGCGAGTGGTGCGCCGGTATCGCCGATAGCGACCAGCCCTTCGACAAGGAAGCGGCACTCGCCGCCGTTGAGCGTGCCTACTCCACACTCAAGCTGGAGCTCGACCTCGCCAAGGCCGTTGCCGACGCCGACTTGGTCATCGAGTCTATGGCCGAGGACACACAGGCAAAGATCGACTTCTACAAGAAGCTCGCCCCGGTTCTGCCGCAAAAGACCGTCATCGTGACGAACTCCTCTACGCTGCTGCCGAGCACCTTTGCCAAGTACACCGGCCGCCCCGAGAAGTACCTGTCGCTGCACTTTGCCAACTCCATCTGGAAGAACAACATGACCGAGGTCATGGCACAGGACCAAACCGACAAGCGCTATTTCGATGAGCTTGTCGGTTTTGCCAACGACATCCGTATGCTTGCCCTGCCCGTCAACAAGGAAAAGAACGGCTACTTGCTCAACTCCATGCTGGTGCCGTGGCTGCTTTCGGGTCTTGACCTGTACGTCTCGGGTGTGAGCGACCCCAAGAGCATCGACCTCGCATGGACGCGTGGTACCGGCGCCCCCAAGGGCCCGTTCCGCGTATTCGATACGGTGGGAATCCAGACGGCGTACAACATCGTCATGCAGTATCAGAAGGTCCCGGGCCTGGTAAGTCCGCTGCTCAAAAAGATGATGATGCCCTACAACTTCAAAGCCATGGCATCCGTCCTCAAGAAAATGCTCGACGAAGGCAAGCTGGGCGAAAGCTCGGGCGAGGGCTTCTTCAAGTACTAAAAAATAATCCGTCGGGGACGGAGGTAAACGGATCATTTTCGGCCGTCAACAGTGAGAAGATGGACCCAGAAATAGAAAGGAGTGGCAATGGGCCGGCTCGGGCTTTGAGGACAAGTTACTGCAGGCCCAGGGCGATTTTTGCTCAATGCGGGCCAGTATAGCGTGACGTATCTGCCAAACGACGAGACGATTGCGACTGGTCGCTACCAGGTGCTGCTGTACGACAACAACTTTGGTGCGGCCGAAAGCTATCCCAAGTTCGACTGGGGTCAGCTGGGCGCCGCGGTGGTGACCGACTACAGCCGCGGCACGCATTCGTTTGGGTGCATCTTTACAGTGGACGAGGCGGCGCGCACCTACGAGCTCGAAGACCAGATCGCCGTGCCGTTTTCGGGCTATGTGAGCAGTGCGCAGCGCGTTGGCGATTCGAATAGTATGCTCGTGGCATCGGGCCAGGCCAAGACCTTTACCGAGTGCGATCGGTACGGTCTGGCCATCACCACCTACGAGATGGAGGCCGAGAAGTACATCTATCGTGTGTACAAGTACGAGCTGTAGGGCCGCGCTTAGGTTTGACCAATGGAGTATGAAAACACGCCGTTCGCCGATGCCCCTCCGCGAGTGGCAGCCATATGGTTTGATGTTAGAAACATATAGTTGTCGCCAGCCTGCTGGCGACGTTCCCCCTGGTATCGGAGGTTCCGGGTATGTTTCGCGCTCCGTTAAACAACTATCGGTTGGGCTAACTATGGGTCGCAGTGCTATTTCGATCGCCCTTGCAGTGGTCTGCCTGGCTGTGCTCCTGGGCGCTACAGGGCTGTTTGCTATAAGCCGAGAAACGTCCTATATGCAGGAATGCGCTTCCGAAGGGTTTGCCATTGATGGTTTCTATCGGGATGACAAAACGAGTCGGGAAACCCTGGCTTTTCTTGAGGAGGACAACTGTCGATGGCAGCTGGTCGACCAAGACGGAATCTGCACAGACGGGCAGTTTAAGCGTATGGACGACCCCAACATTCTGGTATTAAAGAATGAAAACGGCGAAATATTTGGTACGGTCCACGTGGCGTATATTTCGCGCCGACGCGATCAGGGCTTGCTCTACCTATTTAGAGATACCAGGGTGACCCGTTTTTATCTGGTGAGTACCGGTCCGGCGTTTACGGTGGAGTCTGGCGATGTCGATGCGGACGTCTGATTCACGGCAATAAAACAGCGAGCGGGGCTCGAGTGTGAACTGCACCCTGCTATTTGCTCGTGTCCGTATCGCGTCTGCGCCTCGTCGTAGCTTGCGTCCGTGCGAGCATTCATCCCGCGCCGGCATCACTTTACGTCAAATTCCACGCGATCGAGTTCGGGCACGTTGAGGTCGATGAGCTTGCGGGCGACGTGACGGTCGTGCGCCCCGAGCGCCTCGCTTGTCGTCACATGGGCGACGATCTCGCGCTCGACGATGCCCTCCTCGTCGCCTTCGGTGGCCGAGGTCTCGACGGCGACGGTGTAGTCCTTAAAGCCCGGCAGCACCGCGGCAAGCTCGCGCGTGGTTTCGGTGACGCCGTGGCCGTCCTGCACACCGGCCTGCGCCGAGCCAATGGACCCCGCCGTCATAACGATGCAGGGGATGGCAAAGATCACCGTACCCACGATGATGCGGCGGCGCACCTTGCGCGATAGCTCGTCGACCTCGGCGTTTTCTTCAGCAGTCACAATACCGTCGCCGTTGAGGTCGCGCTTGAGCGGCACGCGCAAAAGAAGCAGCACGGCTTCGGCGGCCAGTGCGATAAAGACCACGTTGATGCCAAACTCATAAAGCGCCGAGAGAAACAGTGACCCGCTTGCGATGGCGATGCCATAGCCCGCCGCGCACAGGGGCGGCATGAGTGCGGTCGCCACGGCCACGCCGGCGATGAGCGTGGCGGGTTCCTGGTCGCGCGAGTTGCCCAGGCCACCCGCAAAGCCGCCCGCGAGCGCGACGGCAAGGTCCCACACGGTCGGTGTCGAATTGTCGATGATGGCGGCCGTGGTGGTGCCAAGGGGCGAGAGCTTAAAGTACAACGTGGATGTGACCAGGCAAAAGGCCATCTGTAGAGCCAAGCCCGCGACGGCCTCGACGGTAATCTCGCGGTCGAGCGTGGCGATGCCGTATGCCATGGCAAGGACCGAGCCCATGAGCGGGCAGATGAGCATGGCGCCTACAATGGCGATATCCGAGTCGATATCGAGGCCGACGCTCGCGATGAGCATAGCGATGATGAGGATGCACAGGTGAGAGCCGGTCAGGCGCGCCCCGTTTACAAAGCGCTTGCGAATCACGTGATAGGGCGCGCGTCCCTCGCGAATGTTGAATGCCTGCTTTAGAAAGCGGCTTGCGTTCTTCATGGCCTCGCTGTGGGCGGGGCGGATGCCATGGCGCCGATGATGGCGCTCGCGCAGTCGCTTGAGCTGTTGTTTATCGAGTTCCATGTCCACCTCGTATTGCCGCAGGAACGCGGGTGCGTTCGCATCATGTACTCTACACCGTGACGGGCGGGGCGGTCATCTTGACATGGAACTTAGGCGAGCAGGCAAAGGAAGACACGCCACATACGAGTACTGCTGAGGGTTTCGGCAGATACAAAAAAGTGCGGGGCCGGATGGTCTCCGACCCCGCGCTCTGTACGGGTACGTTGTTGTTGGGTTTATCCCAGCAGGCTCAGACCGACGGAGACAAACGCCAGGATAACGCCGACGATGGACTCGCCGCCCAGCAGGCCGCTGGCAACAACCAGGCCCTGCTCCTGGAAGGCGGCATCCTTGGCGGCCTTCTCCTCGTCCGAAAGACCGGCGGCGGCGTCGCGGTGAGCGGCCCACTTGTCGTAGGCGAGCTTAACGCAGGAGCCCAGGAAAGCCGTGAGCGACATATAGAACGGCAGGTACACGCCCAGACCGATCATCATGGCCGGAATGCCGAGCCAGTACATGACGATGCCGGCGATAAAGCCGCCTGCGAACCACGGCACGCTCGGGATGCCCGAGACCATGGTGGCGACCACGCTTGCCTGCGCGGCAACGAAGCTCTTGTCGGGGCCAAAGGCGTCCGGACCATAGGCAGTGACGAGCGCGACCATGACGGCGGCAGCGACCAGGGCGCCCACGATGCCGCCGATGGCCTGGCCGATCCACTGCGCACGCGGGTTGGTGCCCAGCACGGCGCCGGCCTTAAAGTCGTTCATGACGTCGCCCGCAAGGCCGCACGCCACGGCCACGATGCCGGCGATGAAGAACAGCTTGACCTGCGCGAGCTGCGCGAAGGCAGCCACGATGAGCATGACGATGAGGCCAAAGATCTCCATGGGGTCGATACCCGTCTGGCCGCAGCTCTGCGCGCTCATGATGGTGGTGACAAAGGTGAACAGCGTGACGATGACGGCTGGAACGGGGCCAAGATCGAGTACGATGGCAACGATCACGGCGATGGCGGCAGCGCCCAGGCCGATGATACCGGCGTCGAGCTTAAGGGAGCCCGAGATGAGCGACTGCTCGTCGGTGTCGGTGGAGCTGTCGGCGGCGAGGCCGCGGACGATACCGGCGACCTGCGGCAGGATGTCCTTGAGGACGACGGCGACGCCAAAGCCCATCATGAGGCCCATACCCAGGGACTTAACAATGCCCTGTGCGGTCATAACGTCAAACAGACCGGCAGCGGTGCCGCCGACAATGATGCCAAAGTTGCCCAGCAGCGCGCCGGCAAACCAGAACGCGACGGGGGCGAAGCCCACCAAAAAGCCGATGGACAGCAACATGGGCGAGTTATAGATGGCAAAGGTCACGCCGGGGATATTGAGCGTACACAGCATGCTGGGCACCACGCCCAGAGCGTCGCGCAGCACGCTGTAGATGCCGGCGATGGCCATGGAGCCAAAGAGCTGCTTGCCGGTCTTGCCGCCGGCCTCGGTTGCGCGCAGGGTCTGAGCTGCGGCGTTGCCGGTGGGGAACTCAAGCGCGGCGTCCACGATAAAGTGACGGTGGATGAGTGCCGTGGCCAGCAGGCCTAGGATAGTGCCGGCGAGTGCCACGATAAACATGTCGAGCCAACTGATCTGGTCGGCATAGCCCAGCATCCAGGCGCCCGGGATGGTAAACGCCAGACCGCCAGCGACCATGGCGCCTGCGGACATGATGGTGTGGGTGACGTTGGCCTCGTTGAGGCTGGCGTTGCCCATGAGTTTCAGGAAGAACAGCGAAATGACGGCAGCGAAAATGATCGGCCAGGGGAGGGCGCCCATCTTGAGGGCGGTGTAGGCCGAGCTTGCCGTGATGATCACGCAGCCAAGGACGCCGATGACGACGCCACGCAGCGTGAGTTGCCCGCGCATCGAAGCGCGGTTCGAGGGATTGCTCATATAAAACTCCTTTGCGTATATCCGCTTCCCCCAGGAGCGCCGTTACGGATACGGCGCGGGAAGTCGGGTTACCAAGGGCCGCCGCGTGAGCTCGCGCGCGACCGCGCACCAGTATAGCCGCAAGCAAGTCATTTTGGGATGACTGGTTTAGGTAGGCGATATACTGCTGGGCAGACGAAAGGAGCGCCGGCGATGCTTAATGGGTGCGCATATATATTGACGGTCGACGTGGGCAACACGTTCATTCGCTTTGGCCTGTTTGCAGAGGATTCGGCCGCGGCGCAGGAATGTCCGCTTGCGACGTGCGAGATCACCACGCCGTCGAGCATCACAGCGGACGAGGCGCGCATGCGTCTCGTGCAGGTCATGGCCGCACTGGCGGCCGATGCGGGCATGCCGGGTGCGCTTGTGCCCGCGGCTGCCGTGCTGAGCTGCGTGGTCCCGGCGCTCGAGCGCCCGTGGAAGGTAGCGCTTTCCCGTACCTGTACGGGGCGCGTGCTCACCGTAGGGCCGGGACTTAAGACCGGCATGCCCGTGCACTACGATGACCCGGCCGAGATCGGCCCCGACCGCATCGCCGATGCCGTGGCGGCCCGCGCCGTCTACGGC
>OFMU01002480.1_pt1 | contig 10124 bp, 7 predicted proteins | sample 1541861 | NCBI WGS metagenome assembly OFMU01 (sample SAMN04209238, study PRJEB22552) | human gut metagenome | biome: gut; material: feces | host: Homo sapiens | place: USA: Oklahoma
TCTCCCACAAATTGTGACGCACATCTTGCAGAAAGCCTTTTTCAAACACGCTCTGAGATTGCAGCGGCCCTGCCGGAAAACTCCGTAGGGTCGCATTTTTATAACAATTTTGACAAAATTCTATGTGACAAGAGGTTTTTATGGCTGAAATGAAAAATCAGAAATTGTTGAATAAAGCATTAAATCTGCTTCCGGATCTGGTTGAGACAAAAGTAGATGCAGTGCAGACAGTAGAACTTTATAAAAATGATAACAGTATTGTCATTGAGCAGGCAGTTGATTACAGAAAGAGAGTTTTGAAAAAGGGAAGCCGGGTATGCCTGGATTTTGGAAATCATCAGGTTGGGTATCTGACTTTAAATCTGAATTACAGGGGGAGTCATCCAGACGCGCCTGTGTGGCTGAAGCTTCACTTTGCAGAAAATGCGACGGAGCTTTTTGAAGATGGAAAAAGCTATCAGGGCTGGATCTGTTCTTCTTGGATCGAAGAGGAACAGCTCCATGTGGATGTGGTTCCTTCCCAGCTGCGCCTGCCAAGGAGATATGCGTTCAGGTATGTGATGATCGAGGTTCTGGATATTAGTTCCAAGTTTGATCTTGTTGTGGAAGATGCTTTTTGTACCGCTGTTTCTTCTGCGAAAGACCAGGAGCTTTCCGCATTTAAGGCGCAGAATCATAAGCTGGCAAAAATGGATCAGATCGCATGCAGAACCCTTCACAATTGTATGCAGCAGGTGTTTGAGGACGGTCCGAAGAGAGACCGCAGACTGTGGATGGGAGATCTTCGTATCCAGGCACTGACCAATTATGAAACTTATAACAATAATGATATGGTGAAAGCCTGCCTGTATCTGTTTGCAGCACTTCCTATGGAAAAAGGAAGGATGGGGGCGTGCTTGTTTCTTTCCCCGGAACCGGAAGTGGATGATACCCAGATGTTTGATTATTCCCTGTTTTTCATAAACACACTTTGGGACTATTACGAAGCTACAAAGGATAAGGAAACTTTGCAGGAGTTATGGCCTGTAGCATTAAGACAGATCGAACTGGCAGAAGAGCAGCTGGATGAGAAAATGTTGGTAGGAGATTCAGATGTGCTGGGCTGGTGCTTTGTGGATTGGAATCTGAATCTGAATAAACAGGCGTCTGCCCAGGGGATTTTTCTTTATGCGCTTAGTGCAGCTATCCGGATTGCCCAGGTGCTAGGAGATGTTATGACGGAGGAAAAACTGGCGGAGCTTTACTGTGAGTGCAGAAATGCGGCGAATTTATATCTCTGGGATGGAGAAAAACAATGCTACATCAGTGGAAAAGAAAGACAGGTTTCAGTTGCTTCCCAGGTGTGGATGATTTTGGGAGAGGCGATTGAAGACCAGGCAGCAGTAAATCTTCTGCGCAGGGTGGAGACCATTTCGGAAGCTGAAAAAATGGTGACGCCATACATGTATCACAATTATATTGCGGCGCTGCTTCTTGTGGGGGAGAAAAAAATGGCTCTGCAGAAAATGGAAGCATACTGGGGCGGCATGACCGATCTGGGAGCGGATACATTCTGGGAATTATATAATCCGGAAAACCCTTCAGAATCACCATATGGCGGCACCATCGTGAACAGCTACTGCCATGCCTGGAGCTGTGGCCCGGCGTATTTTCTTAGAAAGTATTTTACAGCAGACGGCTCATTGAAAGGGGAAAAATAATGACAGAGATCGATATGAAAGGAAATCCTTTTTTTCTGGATGAAGAAGGAGAAAATTGGGTTCTGGATACCTGGAAAAATATGAGTCTGGAGCAGAAATGCGGACAGGTATTTTGCCCCATGGGGTTCAACGGAGAGGAAGAAACGCTGAAGCATTTTACCCAGGATATTCAGGTGGGTGGTCTGATGTATCGTGCAGACAGCGCGGAAAATATTCAGGATATTTATAGAAAGCTGCAGGCGTTTTCCAATATTCCGCTGCTACTTGCGGCTAATACGGAAGCAGGCGGAGACGGACTTGCCTATGAGGGAACTTCCTTCGGAAAACCTATGGCAGTGGCGGCTACAGATGATCCGGAAAATGGATACCGAATGGGATATACCGCCTGCAAAGAGGGTGCAGCTTTGGGGCTGAACTGGTCTTTTGCGCCTATTGTGGATATTAATTATGATTTTCACAATCCCATTACCAATGTAAGAACTTTTGGAAGTGATCCAAAGAAGGTGCTGGATTTTGCCCTGGAATATATGAAGGGAGCAGATGAATGCGGTGTGGCTGTTGCTATCAAACATTTTCCAGGAGATGGGGTGGATGAAAGAGATCAGCATATTCTTACAAGTGTTAATTCTTTTTCTACAGAAAAATGGGATGAAACCTATGGATATGTTTATGGGAATCTGATAAAGAAAGGTGCGAAGACCGTGATGGTAGGGCATATTGCCCAGCCTGCTTATGTGAAGGCGCTCAATCCCCAGGCAACCAGGGAAGAGATGCTGCGTCCGGCTTCTTTATCCAAGGAGCTTCTTACTGGGCTTCTCAGAGGAAAGCTGGGATTTAACGGGCTGATCAGCACAGACGCAACACCTATGGTTGGGTTTACCGCAGCTATGAAGCGCAGCGAGGCGATTGTTCAGGCAATCAATGCAGGCTGTGACATGATTTTGTTCAACAAAAGTCTGGAAGAGGATTTTGGATATCTTCTGGCTGGTGCGAAAACTAGAAATTTGAGCATGGATAGACTGGATGAGGCAGTTCTCAGAATTCTGGCCACAAAAGCGTCACTGGGGCTTCATAAGAAGAAAGCGGAGGGCACTCTGGTTCCAGAAAAAGAGGCGTTGGAAATTGTGGGCTGTGAGAAGCACAAAAGCTGGGCGAAAAAGGTGGCAGACCAGGCAATAACTCTGGTAAGGGATGAGCAGGAACTGCTTCCAATTTCCCCTAAGAAATACAAGCGGGTTTATCTGAATGTAATCCAGAAAGATCTGGATCCAGAGAATGCTTTTGTGCAGTCATGGAAAGAGAAGTTTGAGCAGGAAGGCTTCCAGGTGACGGTCCGTGACCGCCGGGTATCTATCTCTATGGAAGATTTCGTGAATCCGGCAGGTATGACACCGGAAAAAGGAAAACTGATGCACGAAATGTACCGAAGTGTGGAGGAGATGAAGCAGGACTACGACTTGTATGTTTATATCTGTAACATGGAAAATGCTTCCAATAATACCACTCTTCGCTTGAATTGGAATGTGTGCTTCGGGCTTGGAGATGATGCACCCTGGTTTGCTCCGGAGATTCCGGCGCTGATGATTTCTACAGCTTATCCATTCCATCTGTTTGATGCACCGATGGTGAAAACTTACATTAATACATACAGTGGGAACCCGGAATTTATTCAGGCAGCAATGGATAAGATTATGGGACGCTCGGAATTTACAGGGGTAAGTCCGGCGGATCCTTTGTGTGGGAAAAATTATATTTAAGATGATTGCTGGCAGGTTTATTTGCAGTTGTTAACGGAATGGAGAAATATATGAAAGCTTTTATATTTGATTTAGATGGTGTTATTGTTTTCACTGACAAATTTCACTATCAGGCGTGGAAAAAGATGGCGGATGAAATGGGAATTTATTTTGATGAGACCATAAATAACCGTCTTCGCGGTGTGAGCAGATCGGAGAGCCTGGAAATTATTCTGGAGAGATATGAAGGACCGGCTCTTTCCAAGGAGAAAAAAGCAGAACTGATGGAGAGTAAGAACAATACTTACAGAGAGCTTCTGGCATCCATGACACCGGCTGATGTGACGGAAGATGTAAGAAGAACTCTTGCGGAATTACATAACAGGGGGTATAAGCTGGCACTTGGCTCTTCCAGTAAGAACGCAAAATTTATCCTGGAAAAGGTTCAACTGTTGGATGCATTTGATGCGATCTCCGATGGAACGAATATTACCAAGTCCAAACCGGATCCGGAAGTATTTTTGAGAGCAGCAGAGTTCCTTGGAGAAAAGCCTGAGGATTGTTATGTGGTGGAAGATGCTTATGCTGGAATTGACGCAGCGAAGAGCGCGGGAATGCAGGCTGTGGGAATTGGGATTGCAGCTGGATATGCGGCTGCTGATGTGAAGATTCAGAGTTTTGGAGAGCTCCTGACACTGGGAGCCTGAAAATGAATGAGAAAACCTCCAATTTTGGAAATGCTGATGTTTCCATAATTGGAGGTTTTTTGCTAAACCGCGTTTCCCAGTTTTTGAAAAAAAGCTGGTTTTTCCCACTTTTCGTCTATGATATTTGCAGAACAGGTGAAAAAACAATTATTGTCTTTGATTGGTGAAATGGCTACCGTTCCATGGCTGTTTTCCAAAAATACTTCTTTTGGAAACTTGGGCATTTTTGTTTCATGAATTCAATGCTTCTTTTACTCTTGAGAAAAAATACAATGGCTATCAATTATTAGTTTGTGATGGCTCAGATTTAAACATCGCTTGCAATCCCGAAGACAAAGATACCTAATTTGACAAACTCCAAGGAAAAAAGTAAAATACTAATAACTATGCAGAAACATGCATACTACAGATTTTTTCAAAAAGAAATTATAATAAAAATACGAAGAAGCGAGGATGGACCGAAATGAATACATGGGAAGCAAACATTCGTAAAGTAGTACCTTATACACCCGGCGAGCAGCCCAATCAGCCGGACATGATCAAGCTGAACACAAACGAGAACCCATATCCCCCTGCACCAGGCGTGGAGAAAGCATTACACGGGATTCAGCCAGATACCCTCCGCCTTTATCCGGACCCTACAGCTGGCGACCTGGTACACGCAATTGCCTGTAACTATGGGCTGAAAGACGAACAGGTTTTTGTAGGTGTTGGCTCAGATGATGTACTTGCCATGAGCTTCCTCACCTTCTTTAACTCAGATAAACCGATCCTTTTTCCAGATATCACCTATTCTTTCTATGACGTATGGGCGGATCTTTTCAGAATCCCATATGAATGTAAAGCTCTTGATGAGAACTTCTGTATCCGCAAAGAAGATTACTTCGGAGAAAACGGCGGAATTATTTTTCCGAACCCCAATGCACCTACAGGAGTGGAGCTGCCCCTCAGTGACATCGAGGAGATTCTCTTACACAACCGGGACGTCATTGTGATCGTAGATGAAGCATATGTAGATTTTGGAGCGAAATCAGCACTGGAGCTTATAGAGAAATATGACAATCTCCTGGTAGTCCAGACCTTCTCCAAATCCCGTTCCATGGCTGGAATGCGTATCGGCTTTGCATGCGGCAATCCACAGCTGATCAGATTTCTGAACGATGTAAAATATTCCTTCAATTCCTACACTATGGATCGTACCACTCTTGTAACCGGTGTGGCAGCTATCCAGGACAAGGCATATTTTACAGAAACCTGTGAGAAGATCATTGCTACCAGAGAATGGGCGAAGAAAGAACTGGCTGCTCTTGGTTTCACATTCCCGGATTCTAAGACCAACTTTATCTTTGCTTCTCACAAAAGCTGTCCGGCCAAAGAAATTTTTGAGGCCCTTCGTCAGGAGCATATTTATGTAAGATACTTCCCGAAGCCGAGGATTGACAATCATTTGCGGATCACTGTAGGGACTCAGGAAGAAATGGAGAAATTAATACATTTTCTGGAAAAATATCTAAAAAATCATAAATAAGTGAAAAATATCTGTTTGAACGAAAATTCTGTTCTGGTGATTTTTTAAATACACTCTGGAGCCTGTGTGAAAAATACTTCGGAACAGGAAGCTCAGAACGACAGGAGTAAATATGAAATATAAGAAATTATTGAAAAAAGCAGCTGTAAGTCTGTTACTTGCCCAGTCCCTGATTTTTACAGGCTTGCCCATTCAGGCAGCAGATATTGCCGGGCAGGGTATGGTCTGGACAGAAAGTGCGGAAATGGAAAATGCAGGAGACACTGTATCCGCTGTGTCGTCTGATAAGATGGCTGCGGAAGAGTCTTATGTGCAGGATGATTTTTCAGCAGGTGATGATCTGTCAGGGAGCGAAAGCACTTTAGATGATGCCGGTCAGGCTGGCAATGGAAGTACGGAAAACGATGCCAGCTTCACAGGCATGACAGATGGAAATCCCTCCCAATCGGAAGACCTGTCAGACGGTTTCTCAGATGGAGGTACAGATGAACTTCAGGAACAATCTTCAGGTTTTGGAAGCATGGATCCGGATTCTGCCGAAGAAGAGAAAAGTGAAGATAATCTGACCGATGAGGAGCTTGAGGCTCAGCTGGAGCCGATCCGTGAGCTGGAGCCCTTAAGCTATGTAGACCCGCCAGCTGGCAATGGAAATGGTGATACAGGAAGCGTAGGTGCTGCCAGAGCTGCGTCTTATCCTGCGAAATACGATCCCCGAAGCAGTCTTTCCATCCCGGTGAGGAATCAAAAGCCTTCCAATATGTGCTGGGCATACACATTGGCTGCCAACCTGGAAATCTCATTTTTTCAGGCGGGAGCTGGGCTGTTTGATCTGTCAGAAGAACATCTGGCATATTTCTTTGCCCACCGAATGAACGATTCCCTTGGAAATACAGCTAATGACAAAAACGAGGTCCTTCATTCCTACAGAGATGGAGGAAATCAGACCCTGGCTGCCATTTTTCTGAGTACGTGGAGCGGTATGGCTTTGGAATCCCAGGTTCCTTATGAGACAAATGCAGATCATACCCTGGACTCTGACAAGGTGCCGTCTTCCCAAATGGCATACCAGACCACAGCCTATCTGGAAAATGCGGCGTTTACTTCTTATTCTGTAAATAATATTAAAAGTTTGATATCAGAATATGGATCTGTCTCAATGTCCTTTGGAATGTATGATACCTATTATAATCCGTATACGTATGCATACAGCTACCCGGGAAGTGCAGGCGTGAATCATGCAATAACCCTGATTGGATGGGATGACAATTATTCCAGGGAGAATTTTAATTCTGCCAGCAATGTTACTTCAAACGGGGCATGGATCGCCAGAAACAGCTGGGGAGATGACTGGGGAGAAGCCGGTTATTTTTATATTTCCTATGAGAATAAATGCAATTATAATATTGTGGCAGCAGAAGCCACCATCAGTCCGAAGTACCGGAACAACTATTTCTATGACGGTTCCAGTGCACTGAGCAAGCTGAAGCTGTATCCTTCCGGCAGCAGTGGGATTTCCTCCATTGCCAATGTTTTTCAGGCAAAAGCCGGAAATGGGAATGGAGAAGCCCTTGGAGAAGTGGTTCTGGCTACTTACTCTGACGGAGGAAGCTACAGCATTCAGATTTATACAAATCTGAAGGATAAGAGCAATCCGGTAAGCGGAACTCCGGCCTATGCCAATCCGGTTACTTTTTATCAGGAATATGCCGGTATTTCCACAGTGGAAGTGCCAGAGGTAAATCTGATGAATGGAACTCTTTATTCGGTAGTGATCACCAATATCGGTTCCGACACGGTGGAATACTTGTGCGAGACTAACAGTGCTTATGACTGGGTGGAGTTTCAGGCTGGCCTGGAGGCGGATCAGAGCTTCTGTTATCATGAGAAAAATGGATGGAGTGATTTTTTCAAAACAAGTCCAAGTGCCTGTGTAAGAATAAAAGCTCACACAAGAACATTGAGCAACGCAGTGAATGTAACCAGACCCGCTTCGTTCCAGGCAGCAGCCAGAGCCTATAACCAGATTAGTCTGACCTGGAGTAAAGCAGCTGGAGTTTCCGGATATCAGATCTATAGAAGAACCTCCGATGGAGAGTATCAGAAGGTGAAGACAGCCTCTTGGTCAGATACCGCCTGGACAGATACGAAGGTTCAGCCGGGAATTACGTATATATACAAGATCCGTGCGTACAGTATGGTAAACGGTACTGCAAAATATTCCGATTATACTGCGGAAACTGCTGCGAAGACCGTGCTTGCCACTCCGTCTGTGTTGGTGAAGGTTTCTTCAGGACTTTACAATACAGTAAACTGGAATGAGATTTCCGGTGCAGCAGGCTATGTGGTTTACAGAAAAACGGCTTCAGGAAAATGGACGAAGCTTGCAAACATAAAGAAAGCAGCCACTACATCCTACAAAGATACAAAGATAAAATTAGCTACCATTTACGAGTATACAGTAAGGGCGTATTGTACTGTGAACAAGAAAACAGTGGCAAGCAGTTACAAGTCCAGTGGAAAGTATAAATCAGCACCCTCCAGGCAGACGGTCTCGTCGGTTTCCAATACGAAGAAAGGTCTGAAATTAAAGTGGAAGGCACAGAAGAAGTGTGATGGCTATTACATTTACAAGAAGACCGGAAGCGGAAAATATAAGCTGGCCGCTACTATTAAGAAGGGGAAAACTTCCACCTGGACAGACACGAAGGTGAAAAAAGGAAAGAAGTACCGTTATTATGTGCGTGCTTATGTAAAAGAGCCAAATGGTGTTGTAAAGGGAAAGTATAAAGCATCGGTGGCAGTTACAAGAAAGTAGGAAATCAATTATAGAAAAGAAATAGAATTTACAGTAAAGCATTATGGAATAGAAGATAGTCTGCACATAGTAAAAACTATAAAGTTTTTTGCAGTAGGACCACCTTCGGATATTAAAAAAACGGAAGCCCATTACATGAGCTTCCGTTTTAACATTTCCGGATTAGATGAATATTTAAGTGCAGTCTCTCTTGTGATCTGGTGGTTTCGATAAAGCTCCAGCAGGCTGTTATCCATGGATTTCATGTCTGCCTGGGAGGAAGAGGCAATCACACCGTCAATCTGATAAATCTTGTTGTCGCGGATCATATTTCGGATGGCAGGGGTAAGCCGCATAATCTCAAAAACCGGAATATTGTGTCCATTCACATCCGGCACCAGCTGTTGGGAAATAACAGTCTGCAGAACCATGGAAAGCTGAATGGCAATCTGATGCTGTTGGCTGGGCTCGAAAACATCCATAATACGGCTAATGGTATTGGCAGCTCCGGTAGTATGAAGGCTGGAAAGAATCAGATGTCCGGTCTCAGCAGCAGTCATGGCAGTCTGGATAGTCTCGTGGTCACGCATTTCTCCAAGAAGGATCACATCCGGGCTCTGACGCAGGGTGGCACGCAGGGAAACCAGATAATTGGCAGTATCCGTGCAGATCTCGCGCTGGCTGACAATGCATTTGTCATGTCTGTGCAGGTATTCCAAAGGGTCTTCCAGCGTGATGATATGCCCTTCGCGGCTGTGATTGATTTTGTCGATGATACAAGCCATGGTGGTAGATTTTCCGCTTCCGGCAGGACCTGTGATCAGAACCATTCCCTTGGTAAGGTCAGCTGCTTCCATAACAGCCGGAGGAATGTGCAGATCCTGCGGATCCGGCAGATTAAATGCAATAATACGGATGACAGCGGCAAGAGAACCACGCTGCCGGTATGTATTTACACGAAATCTTGAGAGACCCGGGATAGCCATGGAAAAGTCATCGTCACCGGTTTCCAGCATAGGTTCTATATTCCGGTCGTGAGCAAGCTTGTAAATGATCCGGATAAATTCATCTGTCTCCGGAGGCATGAGCCGTTCTTCAAAACCATCCAGTGTACAGAGCTTTCCGTCAATTTTTACAGAAAGGGGACGACCGGCAATAATAAATATATCAGAGGCTTTTTTCTGAGTGGCAAGCTCCAGAAAAGCCTTTACTTTTTCTTCCATAAAATTATTCTCCTTTGTAGACAGACTGGCTGTTGTCCGGATTCCAGTCTGCAGTTACAACCGTATTCCAGGAGAGGATCCCGGCGATATTGCTGCTGGTCATGTCCAATCCTGCATTAATGGTATCAGAGGCAGCGTTATCAGAGGCAGCGTTATCAGAAGCAGCGTTATCAGAGACAACGTTATCAGAAGCAGCGTTATCAGAGGCAACATTATCAGAGGCAACGTTATCAAAGGCAGCGGTAGCAGAGGCAGTGGAATCAGCTGTACAGTCAGTCCAGAATACAGCAATTTTCACAGCCAGACTCTGGGTGTCGGAAAATGCTTTCACATATTCAGCAGTATGTTCTTCTGAATCCCATTTTACATTCTCCTGTGAGTTCAGATGATCGGAGACGAGCTGGTAATATGCACTTTCTGATTTTGCCTGTGCCTG
>OFMU01002492.1_pt1 | contig 10097 bp, 7 predicted proteins | sample 1541861 | NCBI WGS metagenome assembly OFMU01 (sample SAMN04209238, study PRJEB22552) | human gut metagenome | biome: gut; material: feces | host: Homo sapiens | place: USA: Oklahoma
GAAATGATAAAAGAAGCAATTATAAAATTATCAAAGAAAGAAAATCTCACCTATACAGAAGCAGAAGAAGTAATGAATGAGATTATGGAAGGAAAGGCATCGGATGTTCAGAAGTCAGCATATCTGACAGCACTTTCCATGAAAGGTGAGACAATCGATGAGATCACAGCATCAGCAGCGGGAATGCGTGCACACTGCATCAAGCTTTTGCATGACATGGATGTGCTGGAAATCGTAGGAACAGGGGGAGACGGAGCAAATTCATTTAACATTTCAACAACATCCTCCCTTGTGATCGCAGCGGCAGGAATCCCGGTCGCAAAGCATGGTAACCGTGCAGCATCTTCTAAGTCCGGTGCGGCAGATGTACTTGAAGCACTTGGAGTGAAGATCGATGTCGCACCGGAGCGCAGCACACAGCTTCTCAAAGACATTCAGATCTGTTTCTTATTTGCACAGAATTATCATATTGCGATGAAATATGTCGGACCGATCCGTAAAGAACTTGGTATCCGTACCGTATTCAATATTCTTGGGCCACTGTCTAATCCGGCAGGAGCGAACATGGAACTGATGGGAGTTTATGATGAAAGCCTTGTAGAGCCACTTGCAAGAGTAATGGCGAATCTCGGAGTTGTCCGCGGAATGGTCGTTTACGGACAGGATAAGTTAGATGAGATTTCCATGTGTGCACCGACTACAGTCTGTGAGATTAAAGATGGAACATTTACAAGCTATGAGATCACACCGGAGCAGTTTGGTTATGAGAGATGCGAAAAAGGTGTACTGACAGGAGGAACACCTCAGGAAAACGCACAGATCACATTGGATATCATTTCTGGAAAAGAGCTGGGAGCAAAAAGAAATGCAGTTTGCCTGAATGCAGGAGCAGCAATCTATCTTGCAGGAAAAGCAGATTCAATCGAAGCAGGTGTAAGAAAAGCGGAACAGATCATTGACGAAGGACTTGCACTGAAGAAGCTGGAGCAGTTTAAAGAAGAAAGTAATAAATAAAAAGTCTGATCCCCGGCTATGCAGGGGAGAATGGAAGAAGCAACTTGAAAGAAAAAGAGGAACAAATAGTATGAATATACTCGAGAAAATTACCGAGCGCACGAAAGAGCGGATCGAAGAAGAAAAGAAAATAGTTCCATTAGAAGAGGTTCGAAGGCAGGCGGAAGAAAAAGGAATTAAAGATCAAATCCCTGCATTCGAACAGGCACTTCGAGCAGACGGATTATCCTTTATCTGCGAGGCAAAGAAAGCTTCTCCATCCAAAGGATTGATCGCACCGGATTTTCCATATGTTGAGATCGCCAGAGACTATGAAGCAGGCGGCGCAGCAGCAATCTCCTGTCTGACAGAACCGTTTTGGTTCCGGGGCAGTGATGCGTATCTGAAAGAAATCGTGCAAAATGTATCCATTCCGGTACTCAGAAAAGATTTCACCTGTGATGAATACATGATTTATCAGGCGAAAGCAATGGGAGCCTCGGCAGTACTTCTGATCTGTTCGGTATTAGAAGATGGCAGATTAAAAGCGTATCATCAGCTGGCAGACGAACTCGGACTATCTGCTTTGGTAGAAACACATAACGAAGAAGAAATCTTAAGAGCACAGAAGATCGGTGCAAAGATTATCGGTGTAAATAACCGGAATCTGAAAGATTTCACAGTGGATATCAAGAATAGCATTCGGCTAAGAGAAATGGTCAGTTCGGAAACAGTTTTCGTATCTGAGAGCGGTATCCGCGGAGTGGAAGATATGAAAGCACTTTATGAAAATGGAACCGATGCGGTACTGATCGGAGAACTTCTGATGAGAAAATCTGATCGGAAAGCAGCATTGATGGAGTTGAAGCAGCAGACAGGAAGGCAGCTAGATATGAATTAACGGAAGATATAGTATGAGACAAGATAAAATGAACATGCCCAAGATTAAGATCTGCGGTTTGAGCCACCCGGAAGATATTACCTATATAAATGAGGCAAAACCGGATTATTGCGGATTTATCATCGATGTGCCAAAGAGTCGGAGAAATGTATCTATTTCGAAAGTTCGTGAACTGGTTCAAAATCTTGAATCGCAGATTTGCCCGGTCGGAGTATTTGTCAATAAAGACTGCGGCGAGGTCGCACAATTATTAAATGAAGGAACCATTCAGATTGCTCAGCTTCACGGGCAGGAAGATGAGGCATATATAAAGAAGTTGAAAAGTCTGACAGACCATCCGGTGATGAAAGCATTTTCGATTCAGGAGAAAAAAGATCTTGATGTGGCGGCAGCGAGCAGTGCAGATCTGATTCTTCTCGATCACGGAAAAGGCGGAACCGGCGAGACATTTGATTGGAGTCTTTTGGAAGGCTGGACAAAGCGGCCGTATTTCCTCGCAGGAGGACTGAATCCGGAGAACATACCGGAGGCAATACAGCAAATACACCCTTGGGGAATTGACCTGAGCAGTGCAGTGGAGACAGATGGAAAGAAAGATCGTGAGAAAATTCTTCAAGCTGTGAAAACTGTGAGAAATTTTGAAAGCAGTAAACATTTTTTGAAAAACAAAATAATATACAAGTGAATGAATAAATTTACCAAAACAATAGAAACAAGAAAGAAGGAGAGACAACCATGACAAAAGGAAGATACGGAATCCATGGTGGACAGTACATTCCGGAGACACTGATGAATGCAGTGATCGAATTGGAAAAGGCGTACAACTACTATAAAAATGACAAAGAATTTAATGACGAACTGAATACATTATTAAATGGATATGCAGGCAGACCGTCTCTTTTATACTATGCAGCACGTATGACAGAAGATCTTGGCGGGGCGAAAATTTATCTGAAACGAGAAGATCTCAATCACACAGGTGCCCATAAGATCAACAACGTGTTAGGTCAGGTCCTTCTTGCGAAGAAGATGGGAAAGACAAGAGTAATCGCTGAGACCGGTGCAGGACAGCATGGGGTTGCAACAGCGACAGCAGCGGCTCTGATGGGAATGGAATGTGAAGTTTTCATGGGAAAAGAAGATACAGAGCGTCAGGCATTAAATGTATACAGAATGCGTCTTCTCGGAGCACAGGTACACGCGGTTACAAGTGGAACTGGTACTTTAAAAGATGCTGTTTCGGAGACGATGCGTGAGTGGACAAGAAGAATTGATGACACACATTATGTACTCGGATCCTGTATGGGACCGCATCCATTTCCGCAGATCGTGCGTGATTTTCAGGCAGTTATATCTAAAGAGATCAAGGAGCAGATCCTTGAAAAAGAAGGAAAACTCCCGGATGCAGTGCTTGCCTGTGTCGGCGGTGGATCCAATGCGATCGGTGCATTTTATAATTTCATTGAAGATGAAGGCGTGCGCCTGATCGGATGCGAGGCGGCAGGACGCGGCGTGAATACAGCAGAGACAGCTGCAACGATCGCGACCGGTAAACTTGGAATCTTCCACGGAATGAAATCTTATTTCTGTCAGGATGAGTACGGACAGATCGCACCGGTTTACTCAATCTCAGCCGGACTGGATTATCCGGGAATCGGACCGGAGCATGCAGACCTTTATGATAAGGGAAGAGCAGAATATGTAGCAATCACTGATGATGAGGCAGTCGATGCATTTGAGTACCTTTCTAAATTAGAAGGAATCATTCCGGCGATCGAGAGTGCACATGCAGTTGCATATGCAAGAAAGCTTGCGCCGACAATGGGAAAAGACCAGATTATTGTAATTAATATTTCAGGACGCGGAGATAAGGACTGCGCAGCAATCGCACGTTACAGAGGGGAGGATCTTCATGAGTAGAATACAGGAAGCATTTAAAGGGAAGAAAGCATTTATACCATTTGTCACATGTGGTGACCCGGATCTTGAGACGACGAAACAGATTGTCTATGAGATGGAGAAAGCAGGGGCAGCGTTGATCGAGCTTGGAATCCCATTTTCCGATCCGACAGCAGAAGGACCGGTTATACAGGGAGCAAACCTGCGTGCGCTGACAGGAGGCGTGACGACAGACAAGATCTTTGATATGGTAAAAGAAATCCGTCAGAATACACAGATTCCGCTTGCTTTTATGACATATGCAAATGTTGTGTTCTCTTACGGAACAGAAAGATTTCTTGAGAAAGCGAAAAATGTCGGAATGGATGGTCTGATTCTTCCGGATGTTCCATTTGAAGAGAAAGAAGAATTTGACATCGTGTGCAAAAAGTACGGAATCGATCTGATCTCATTGATTGCACCGACTTCTCATGACCGAATCCGGATGATTGCAAAAGAAGCATCGGGATTCGTATATTGTGTTTCCTCACTTGGTGTAACAGGAACAAGATCTGCGATCACGACGGATATCGGAGCAATGGTGAAGCTCGTAAAAGAGGAAAAAGATATTCCATGTGCGGTCGGATTCGGAATCTCCACTCCGGAGCAGGCGGCGAAGATGTGTCAGAGCGCAGATGGTGCGATCGTTGGAAGTGCAATCGTTAAGTTGTGTGAGAAATACGGAAGAGACTGCGTGCCGTATGTTGCAGAATATGTAAAGAGTATGGTTGAAGCTTGTAAATAAGTGAAAAGGATATGAGATTCGAAATCCGAGTCTTCTTTTGATAATAATAGGAAAATACCTCTTTTGATAAGGAGCCAGATGTGGTATCATAGATATTAGATTTGTTGCTTGATCTATGATACGAATCCGAAAGGAGACTACGAATGAAGAATCGAAAACAGCCTTTATTCAAAAGCTTTGGCTATGCCTTTGAAGGAATCTGGACAGGGATTTCAAAAGAGAGGAATATGAAGATTCATTGCCTTGCAGTGATTCTTGTAACAGCAGTTGGAACCTTTGTAGGATTAACAACGATGGAATGGTGTATCTGTCTTCTCCTTTTTGGAATGGTGATCTCACTGGAACTTGTGAATACGGCAGTGGAAGCTGTTGTTGATCTTGTGACAGAAGAGAGAAAGCCACTTGCTAAGATCGCAAAGGATACAGCAGCAGGTGCAGTGCTTTTTACGGCAATCATGGCTGTGATCATAGGGTGTATCATATTTATACCTCATTTTATGAAGATTGCGGGAATTGCATAGCAATGGAGCAATCCGGTTACATCAGTGAGTGGCAAAATTTACTTTTGACACTCACATCATTTTGCACTACTGCAACATGTAATATAAAGAAAAGCAACCAGAAAGGAAAACAAAGAGATGGATGAGAATAAAGTAATTGTCAGTACAGAGATGAAGCAGACATTGGTGAATCTGCGAAATCTCGAAGAGATTTATGTGATCATGTCAGGTGTGACGAAGATGCCGTTTGTCCTCTGTGATGAAGAGACATTTGATGACGAGGTTCTGGTTTATTATCAGGAAGAGTCTGCAAAGGAAAAGGCAAAGACGCTTGCAGAAGATCGTTATCATGTAGGAATTGCCAAGATTGAAAAGAATGCCAGACTTGGATTTTTTACAAACCTGTATACAATGGGCGTGAATGCACTGGCAGTGAATGTTGGTACAGAGGAGGAGATCAGGGTTCAGCTGGAACAGATTGTAGTTCGTAAGAATAAGGAAGAACTGCCTGAAGGAAAGAAACTGATCGAGAATCCGGAGCTTCATCTGACAGCAATGTATCTGATGCAGGAGATGCACCGCAATATCGGACCGGAGATGCCGGAGAATGTGAAGGAACTTCAGGAAGAGATGATGGCGCATTATAAGAAAGGAACCTTTATCGTAGGAGTTCAGGAAGATAATCAGGTTCCACTTCTGAGACAGCCGGACGGAAGTCTGTATCAGCCGATCTTTACAGATATGATAGAATTTACCAGATTTGCACAGGGCAAGAAGATGAAGACAGCAGCAATCCCGGCGGATAAGATTCCGGAGATACTGATTCCGGATGCAAAGGGAGTTGCAATCAATCCATTTGGTGTGAATGTACGTCTGGATATTACAAAAGCAAATAAGCAAAAGCCAGAAGCGTAAAATGAAGAGAAGTTAATTTAAATCAAAAGGAAAACTTTAATTTACTAAAATAATCACTAAGTAACATATTCAACAAAAAAACAGGATAAATATTGTTGAATATTACAGATTGACTGTTGGAAGTGAGTTTGGTTATACTATACGTGGTTAAAAGAGAAAAGCGCACGATAGAGTGTTACTGGTAAAGCAGGCATAAACTATCCTTAATAAGTTCACCAGATAAGGTGGACTTGGTTATTGAGGATTAGTTTATGCCTTTTTTGCGCATTATAGTATAGGATAAGTAAGTTGCAGAACTGTGCCAGTACAAGAAACTATGGGATGCGTCAACTCTATAAGAAATGATACTAGGAGGATTACAGATGAAAGACAAGATTTTTGGAGTATTGCAGAGAATCGGAAGAAGTTTTATGCTTCCAATCGCAATTCTTCCGGTAGCAGGACTTCTGCTTGGAGTAGGAAGTTCATTTACAAATGCAACGATGATTGAGACATATCATCTCCAGGCAATTTTAGGCGAGGGGACAATTCTGAATTCCCTGCTCACAATTATGAGCAAAGCGGGAAGTATTATTTTTGATAACCTGCCGATCATTTTTGCTGTCGGTGTAGCAATCGGTATGGCGAAGAAAGAGAAGGAAGTTGCGGCACTTGCGGCAATGATCTCTTTCTTTGTAATGAATGCAACAATGAATGCCATGCTTCTGATCCGTGGAGATCTTCTTGCAGACGGAACACTTGGAGCCGGAGTTCTGGAAGGAACTGTGACAAGTGTCTGCGGAATCCAGACATTACAGATGGGTGTATTTGGCGGTATTATCGTTGGACTTGGAGTAGCAGCACTTCATAATAAGTTTTACAAAATCCAGCTTCCGAATGCACTGTCATTCTTCAGTGGATCAAGATTTGTTCCGATTATTTCAACATTGACTTATGTGGCTGTCGGAATCGTACTCTATTTTGTATGGCCAACCGTTCAGAATGGAATCTATGCACTCGGCGGACTTGTAACAGGAACAGGCTATATCGGAACATTGATCTTTGGTATTATTAAGAGAGCGTTGATTCCATTTGGACTTCACCATGTATTCTATCTTCCATTCTGGCAGACAGCGGTTGGAGGAACAATGGAAGTTGCGGGACAGCTGGTACAGGGCGGTCAGAACATCTTCTTTGCGCAGCTTGCAGATCCATTCACAGTACATTTCAGTGCGGATGCGACAAGATATTTTTCCGGTGAATTTATTTTCATGATCTTTGGTCTTCCGGGTGCGGCACTTGCAATGTATCAGTGTGCAAAACCGGAGAAGAAGAAACAGGCAGGCGGACTTCTGCTTTCTGCAGCACTTGCATGTATGATGACCGGAATCACAGAGCCACTGGAGTTCTCATTCCTGTTTGTAGCACCGATCCTTTTTGCGGTACAGGTGATCCTTGCCGGATCTGCTTATATGATCGCACATATGTTAAATATTGCAGTAGGACTTACATTTTCCGGTGGATTTATTGATCTGTTCCTTTTCGGTATCCTTCAGGGAAATGCTAAGACAAGCTGGATCAGAATCATCCCGGTTGGAATTATTTATTTCTTCTTATATTATATCATCTTCCGTACTTTGATTCTGAAGCTGAATCTGAAGACACCGGGAAGAGAAGATGATGATGCGGAAACAAAGCTGTATACAAAAGCTGATTATAAAGCAAAAGTAGATGGAAATGATGCAGATTCTGAAAATGAAATGACACCGGAAGATCAGAAGAGCGCACTGATCACAAGAGGACTTGGTGGAAAGAAAAACATTTCTGATGTAGACTGCTGTGCGACAAGACTTCGTTGTACGGTAGTAAAGCCGGAACTGGTAAATGAAGATGTCTTAAGAATGACATCCCCATCCGGAATCGTAAGAAAAGGACAGGGAATCCAGGTAATCTACGGACCGGCTGTTTCTGTGATTAAATCCAATCTGGAAGATTATCTGGAGAAAGCTCCGAATGTGGAATATCTTCCGGAAGAAAACGAAAACAGCGCAGAAGAAACGAATAAATGTGCAGAAACAAAAGATGAAGCGAAGAAAGATGAGAACAAAACTGTTGCAGCCGGAACTGTAAAGAAAGAGCTTTGCTCTCCATTCACAGGAGTGGCAGCACCGATCGAAGAAGCGTGTGACGAAGCATTTGCAGGGAAAATGATGGGAGACGGTTATCTGGTTCGCCCGGAAGAGGGAATGGCTTATGCACCTGAAGATGCAACGGTATCTTTTATCTTCCCATCAAAACATGCGGTTGGTCTGACTAGCGATGACGGAACTGAATATCTGCTTCACATTGGTGTAGATACTGTAAATCTGGATGGAAAAGGATTCGAAACTTTTGTAAATGACGGAGACCGAGTAAAAAAGGGTGACAAACTGATAGGTTTTGATATAAAATATATCCAAGAGCATGCAAAATCCGATGAATGTATGGTTGTATTTACAAGTCTTCAGGAAGGTGAAGAGATCAGAATGTCTAAGAGCGGAAAAGTAGAGAAGCTTGAGAAGACAGCAGAAATCGTAAGCTTGAATTAAGAGAAAGAAAGAGAGGCTCCGGGGGGATGTATCGAGTCATTAAAGTTCTGAATAATAATGGGATTCTTGTATATCATGTTGAGACAGGGAAGGAGATGATCCTTCTCGGAAACGGTGTGGGATTTGGAAAGAAACCTACAGAACAGATCGAGAAACTTCCCGGAGCCAAAGTATATTCCCTTGTCACAAGAAGAAAGCAGGAGTCTGTTCTGAAAACAGTCAATGGAATCCGCCCGGAGTTTATTGAGGCAACAGGAAAGATCATTGAAGAAGCAGAGAACGTGTTTCAGAAGATCAATCATGAGATGCTGCTTCCGTTGGCAGATCATATTGCGCTTGCAGCGAAGAGAGCGAAGGAGAACCGCCAGCTTCCGAATCCATTTACACCGGATATCCGTGTGTTGTTTGGAGAGGAGTATCAAGTGGCCCTGAAAGGGCGGGAGATCATCCAGCGGCTGACCGGATATGAGATCTCAGAGGATGAAGTCGGATTCATTACGCTGCATATCCATGCCGGGCTTTCAGATGAGGCAGTATCCCAAACGCTGGATGCGACCAGGATTGTAAATGAAGGGATTGCCATGATTGAACAGGAATTCGATCAGAAGCTGGAGAGCGGCTCACTTGGGTGTACACGTCTGATGAGCCATATGTATTATATGATTCTGAGAACCCGTAAAGGCGAAGGGACGAATGCAGACTTTAATGATTTCATTTTTCAGAATTACCCAAGGACCGGAGAGGCGGCGAAGAGAGTGTGTGACTATATGTCCAGACAGCTGAAACAGCCGGTCGCAAAAGAAGAAATCGGATTTCTTGCAATCCATATCCAGCGGGTTATCTCGCCGGATACGGTATGACCGTGTGCTCTTGAAATACTGTATACTATGATATATAGTAGTGGATAAGAGCGAAAGGGGAATCCGCAGAATGTATAAGATTCTAATCATAGAAGATGACCTTGTGATGGCAGGGGCAATTAAAAAAGAGATGGAAGCGTGGGGAAATGAAGCACGTTATGTGGAAGATTTTGCAAAGGTTCTTGAGACATTTGCAGAGTACGGTCCACATCTGGTGCTTTTGGATATCACGCTTCCTTTTTATAATGGATACCACTGGTGCAGCGAGATCCGTAAGATATCGAGCGTGCCGGTGATCTTTATCTCTTCAGCAGCGGATAATATGAATATTATCATGGCGATGAGTATGGGCGGAGATGACTTTGTGGCAAAACCATTTGACTTAAGTGTACTGACAGCGAAGATTCAGGCTCTGCTGAGAAGAACGTATGATTTGTCAGGAAAAGTGCCGATGTTGGAACATAGAGGAGCAATCCTGAACCTCTATGATACAACAATGACCTATAATGGAGAAAAGATTGAGTTGACAAAGAATGAATTTCGCATCTTACAGACATTGATGGAGAATAAAGGACGCGTGGTCAGCAGAGATACGCTGATGACAAAGCTGTGGGAGACAGACAATTATATCGAAGAGAATACATTGACAGTCAATGTCGGAAGACTTCGGAAAAAGCT
>OFMU01002495.1_pt1 | contig 10084 bp, 6 predicted proteins | sample 1541861 | NCBI WGS metagenome assembly OFMU01 (sample SAMN04209238, study PRJEB22552) | human gut metagenome | biome: gut; material: feces | host: Homo sapiens | place: USA: Oklahoma
TTTCGCCCAAAATCCCGCCCCGAAAACCGGCAAATTTGCCGGAGGGGAAAATGCAAAAAGGTCTTTCCTCCCCGGGGCCGGTCGTGTATAATAGTTAGGTTGAAGCAATTACCGGAAAGAGGGAGCACATATGAAAATCGGTTTTGATAACGACAAATACCTGGCCCTCCAGGCCCAGCACATCCGGGCCCGGCGGGAGCAATTCGGCGACAAGCTGTATATCGAGTTCGGCGGCAAGCTGTTCGACGATTACCACGCCTCCCGGGTGCTGCCGGGGTTCCAGCCGGACAGCAAGATCCGGATGCTGGCCTCCATCCGGGACGAGGTGGAGATCGTGGTGGCCATCTGCGCCGGAGACATCGAAAAGAAGAAGATCCGCGGCGACCTGGGCATCGGCTATGACGAGGACGTGCTGCGGCTGATGGACGTGTTCCGGGGCCTGGGGTTCTATGTGGGCTCCGTGGTCATCACCCAGTACGCCGGGCAGCCGGCGGCGGACGCCTTCATCAAGCGGCTGACGGCTCTGGGCGTCCGGAGCTATCGCCACTATCCCATTGCCGGATACCCCTCGGACGTGGCCCACATCGTGTCCGACGACGGCCTGGGCAAAAACGACTATATCGAAACCACCCGCCCCATCGTGGTGGTGACGGCCCCCGGCCCCGGCAGCGGCAAAATGGCCACCTGCCTGAGCCAGTTGTATCACGAGAACAAGCGGGGCGTCCGGGCGGGCTACGCCAAGTATGAGACCTTCCCCATCTGGAACCTGCCGCTGAAGCACCCGGTGAACCTGGCCTATGAGGCGGCCACGGCGGACCTGAACGACGTGAACATGATCGACCCCTTCCACCTGGAGGCCTACGGCAAGACCACCGTGAACTACAACCGGGATGTGGAGATTTTCCCGGTGCTCAACGCCATGTTCCAGCGGATTCAGGGCACGTCCCCCTATCAGTCCCCCACGGACATGGGCGTGAACATGGCGGGCTTCGCCATTGTGGACGATGCGGTATGCCAGGAGGCCTCCCGGATGGAGATCCTCCGCCGGTACTATGCCGGTATGGTGGACCGGGTCCGGGGCAAGTGCGACGACGATGTGGTGCGCAAGCTGGAGATCATCATGCAGCAGGCCGGTGTCACGCCGGATATTTGTCCCGCCGTGGCGGCCTGCCTGAAAAAGGCGGAGGAGACCGCCGCCCCCGCCGGGGCCATGGTCCTGCCGGACGGCCGGGTGGTCACCGGAAAGAACAGCTCCCTGCTGGGACCCTCGGCGGCGCTGCTGCTGAACGCCATCAAGGCCCTGGCGGGCATCGACAAGGAGCTGGACCTGCTGCCGTCGTCCATCATCGCCCCCATCAGCGACATGAAGATTTCCCACCTGGGCCACCGGAACCCCCGGCTGCACTCCGACGAGGTGCTCATCGCCCTGTCCATCTCCGCCGTCACCAACCCCCTGGCGGAGCGGGTGCTGAAGAAGCTGGACGACCTCCGGGGCTGCGACGCCCACTTCTCCGTCATTATCTCCGAGGAGGACGAGAAGCTCTATAAGCGCCTGGGCATCCACGTCAGCTGCCAGCCCCGGTACGAGATCAAGCGCCTGTATCACAAGTGAAAAAACCGGGACGGACAGGCTCCGTCCCGGTTTTTCCCCGGAAGAAAGGAGTATTTTATGCCCACCATTGCCGAAATTCTGGCCCGGGAGCTGGACAAGCCCCTGGCCCATGTGCAGAACGTCATCGACCTGTTGGACCAGGGCAACACCATTCCCTTCATCGCCCGCTACCGCAAGGAGCTGCACGGCAGCATGGACGACACCGCCCTGCGGACCCTGGAGGACCGGCTGAGTTATCTGCGGAACCTGGACCAGCGCCGCCAGGAGGTGAAAAACGCCATCGACGGCCAGGGGAAGCTCACCGACGAGCTGTCCGCCGCCATCGACAGCGCCGCCACCCTGGCGGAGGTGGAGGACCTGTACCGCCCCTATAAGCAGAAGCGCCGCACCCGGGCCACGGTGGCCCGGGAGAAGGGCCTGGAGCCCCTGGCCCTTCTGCTGCTGGACCAGGGCCGGGACTGCCCGGCTCCGGAGGAGGCCGCCCGGGACTATGTGGACCCGGAGAAGGGGGTGGAGACTCTGGCCGACGCCCTCCAGGGGGCCAACGACATCGTAGCAGAGCTGCTGTCGGACGATGCCGCCATCCGCAAGACCCTGCGGGAGCTGCTGCGCCGGCAGGGACATCTGCGGAGTCTAGCCGCCACGGAGGAGGACACCGTTTACCGGCTGTATTACGACTTTGACCAGCCCATCGCCAAGCTGGCCGGGCACCAGGTCCTGGCCATCAACCGGGGCGAAAATGAGGGCGTCCTCTCCGTCACCGTGCTGCTGGACCGGGAGCTGGGTCTGATGACTCTGCGCCGGGCGGTGGTGCGACCCGGGTCCCGGGCTATGGAGTTTATCAAGGCCGCCTGTGAGGACGCCTATGACCGGCTGATCTATCCCTCCCTGGAGCGGGAGGCCCGGTCCGACCTGACTGACGCCGCCTGCGAGGGGGCCATCGCCAACTTTGGCCTGAACCTGAAGCCCCTGCTGATGCAGCCCCCGGTAAAGGGCCACGTCACCATGGGCCTGGACCCCGGCTATGCCCACGGCTGCAAGGTGGCGGTCATCGACGGCACCGGCCGGGTGCTGGACACCGCCGTGGTGTACCCCACCTACGGCCCCCGCCAGAAGCAGGAGGCCATCGACCGGCTGTCCCGTCTGGTCCGCCGCCACGGCGTCACCCACATCGCCATCGGCAACGGCACCGCCAGCCGGGAAACCGAGCAGATGGCGGTGGAGATGATCCGGGCCCTGGGCGGCGGCGTCAGCTATATGATGGTCAACGAGGCCGGGGCCTCCGTATACTCCGCCAGCAAGCTGGCGGCGGAGGAGTTTCCGGAGTATGACGTGAACCTGCGCAGCGCCGTGTCCATCGCCCGGCGGATGCAGGACCCCCTGGCCGAGCTGGTGAAGATCGACCCCAAGGCCATCGGCGTGGGCCAGTATCAGCACGATATGCCCCAGAAGCGGCTGGACGAGACGCTGTCCGGGGTGGTGGAGGACTGCGTCAACGCCGTGGGCGTGGACGTGAACACCGCCTCCGCCAGCCTGCTGGGCCGGGTGTCCGGCCTGAACGCCGCCACCGCCAAAAATATCGTGAAATACCGGGAGGAAAACGGCGCCTTCACCGGCCGCCGTCAGCTTCTGAAGGTGCCCAAGCTGGGGCCCAAGGCCTTCCAGCAGTCGGCGGGCTTCCTGCGGGTGCCGGAGAGCAAGTCTGTGCTGGACAACACCGGCGTCCATCCGGAGAGCTATGCCGCCGCGGAGGGACTGCTGGCCCTGTGCGGCTATACGCTGGCGGATGTGTCCGCCGGGAGGCTGGCGGACCTGCCCCAGAAGGTGAAGGCCCTGGGCTGGGAGGAGACCGCCGCCCGGCTGAACGTAGGCGTTCCCACCCTGCGGGACGTGGCGGCGGAGCTGGTGAAGCCGGGCCGGGACGTCCGGGATGAGCTGCCTGCCCCCATTCTGCGAACGGATGTGCTGGATATTAAGGACCTGGCCCCCGGCATGGTGCTGACGGGCACCGTCCGCAACGTGGTGGACTTTGGCGTGTTCGTGGACATCGGCGTCCACCAGGACGGCCTGGTCCACATCTCCCAGGTCTGCAACAAGTTCATCCGCCACCCGTCGGAGGTGGTGTCCGTGGGAGACGTGGTAAAGGTGACGGTCCTGGAGGTGGACGAAAAGAAGCGCCGCATCAGCCTGTCCATGAAGCAGGCGCCAAAGCAGTAATATAAAGCAGCAGGGCCGCCCTCCCGGGCGGCCCTGCTGAGACTGTCAAAAAACCCGGAAATCTTCCGCCATCGGAAAGGAAGATAGTTACGAAAGAAACCCATCAGGGGTGTCTTTCGTTTGCAATCACAGGTTTTTCAGAACTTTCTAAGTTCTGAAAAATCGCACGCAGCTTGTCAAAATGACTTTTTTGACAAGCTGAGCAGGGCCGCCCGGGAGGGCGGCCCTGCTCAGCTTGCAAGCCTTTTTGGACAAGCTTTTAATAGCCCCGCTTCCGGTCCACCCGGTGCTCCAGGGGACGGCCGGCGGCGTAGTTTTCCAGATCCCGGCAGAACATATCCACGTTGATGTCGCAGGTGTAGCCCAGGGACATATTCCCCGAAATGTGGGGCGTCAGCAGCAGGTTCCGGGTGCTCCACAGGGGGTGCTCCCTGGGCAGCGGCTCCGGCACCACCACGTCCAGGGCCGCCCCGGCGATGCGCCCGGCGTTCAGGGCCTCCATCAGGGCCTCCTGGTCGATGGCGGTGCCCCGGCCCACGTTTACCACAATGGCGTCCCGGGGCAGCAGGGCAATGCGCTCCCGGCTGAGGATGCCCACGGTGTCCGCCACCGACGGCAGAGCCATCACCAGGATCTCCGTCTCCGGCAGCACCTGGTCCAGCTGCTCCTGGGGCAGCATCCGGTCATAGGCGGGGTCCGGGTTCCGGCCGCTGCGGGACACGCCGCAGATGCGCCCGGCTCCCAGGGCCTTGGCCCGCCGGGCGAAGTTGGTGCCGATGTCCCCGGCTCCCAGCACCGTGATGCGGCTGCCGTAAATGGACCGCATAGGCAGCTCCGACACCCATTCCCGCCGCCGGACGATGTCCTGGAACTCCGGCATCCGCCGCAGCAGCATCAGCGTCACCATGAGGATGTGCTCGCTGATGGTGAGGCCATAGGCTCCGGAGGAGTTGGACAGCATCACGTCGGGGCTGGCGTACAGGCTGTCGTCGGACAGCTGGTCCACCCCGGCGAAGCCGCAGCAGTACCACTTCAGCCCCGTGGCCCGCTTCAGGTCCTGGGGATTGCACCAGCCGTAAATGATCTCATACTGCTCCAGACCCTGGGCCGGGGCCGCGCCCCGCCCGTAAAAATCCACCGCAAAGCCGCACTTTTCCGCCGTATCCAGCACCTTTTTCCGGCGCTCCGGCGTCAGGAAGTCCTCCATCACCGCGATTTTTCTCATTTGCCGTATACCTCCCATATTTTTTCCGCGCAGCGCATGCCGTCTGCGGCGGCGGACAGGATGCCTCCGGCATAGCCCGCCCCCTCGCCGCAGGGGTACAGCCCCCGGACATTGCACTGACCGCTATCATCTCTTATGATCCGCACCGGCGACGACGACCGGGTCTCCACCGCCGTCAGCACGGCGTCCCCCTGGGCATAGCCCCGGACCTTTCCATCCAGCATCGGCAGCGCCAGGGCCATGGTCTGCCACACGAACTCCGGCAGACACTGCCGCAGGTCCGTCCACCGGACCCCGGGCCGATAGCTGGGGATCACCCGTCCCGGCCCCGTGGAGGGCCGCCCGGCCAGAAAATCCTCCACCCGCTGGCAGGGAGCCGCATAGCCCCCGCCGCCCAGGCGGAAGGCCGCCTCCTCCAGCCGCCGCTGGAAGGCGATGCCCGCCAGGGGATGGCTGCTGCCGAAGTCCGCCGGGGTCACGTTCACCAGCAGGCCGCCGTTGATGTTCTCCCGGTCCCGGGCATATTCGCTCATGCCGTTGGTCACCACCCGGCCCTGCTCCGACGCGGCGGCCACCACCTGTCCTCCCGGGCAGACGCAGAAGGAGAAGGCGCTGCGCCCATTTTCCGGGTGGCACGACAGCTTATAGCCGGCGGCGGGCAGGCACGGGTGCCCGGCGAACCTCCGGTACTGCGCCGCGTCCATATCCGCCTGCCGGTGCTCGATGCGCACCCCCACGGCGAAGGGCTTCTGCTCCATCCGCACCCCGGCGGCGTGGAGTATTTCAAAGGTATCCCGGGCGCTGTGGCCCAGGGCCAGCACCGCCTGCCGGGCCGGCAGCACATAGCTCCCCTCCGGCGACGACACCTCCAGCCCCTCCAAGGCCCCGTCCCGGACCCGCAGTCCGGTGACCCGGTGGCCGAACCGCACCTGGGCCCCCAGGTCCAGCAGCTGCCGCCGCAGGTTCACCAGGGTCACATGGAGCATATCCGTGCCCACATGGGGCTTGGCGTCCACCAGGATGCTCTCCGGCGCGCCGCAGGATACCAATTGCTCCAAAATCCACCGGTGCCGCCGGTCCCGGGTGCCGGTGTTCAGCTTTCCGTCGGAAAAGGCCCCGGCGCCGCCCTCGCCGAACTGTACGTTGGACTCCGGGTCCAGCACCCCGGTGCGCCAGAAGGACGCCACGTCCCGCTGCCGGGTCACGGCGTCCTGCCCCCGCTCCAGCACGATGGGCCGCAGGCCGCACCGGGCCAGAACAAGGGCCGCGAACAGACCCCCCGGACCGGCCCCGATGACCACCGGCGGCGTCTCAGGGGCCGCCAGGGTCCCCGGCAGCCGGTATAGCTCCGGCGTATACGGCGTTACCCGCCGGTCCCGGATCCGCCGCAGTGCGGCCTTCTCCTGCCGCAGGGTCACCGCCGCCGTATAGACAAAGTGCAGCTCCTCCCGGGCGTCGATGGCCCGGCGCAGCACCTGAAGGGACAGAATGTCCCCCTCCGGCACCCGCAGCAGCCGGGCGGCCTTGCCCCGCAGCAGCTGCTCATCCTGCCCCGGAGCCAGCTTCAGCCCCTCGATCCTGACCATGGGCTTCCGCCCCCTTTCTTCATAGAATGTTCAAATTTTTCCGCCGTTTCTTAAAGCTTCGCTTAAGGTTTCCGCGTATACTATAAACCATCGAAAGGAAAACCACAGCGGCGGCGGAGCATGATACCACATCATACCACATTCCGCCCCGCCCGACAATAGGAGGTTCACAGTTATGTATAGCGGTGTCAACGACGAGAACAATCAGGGCGCTTTCAACGATGAAAACAGCCTGTATCATTACAGTTATTCCAAGGACCGGGAGCCCCAGCCCGGACAGCCCGACCCCAGCCAGACCAGCTGGCAGCCGGCGTCCCGGCCGGAGGATCCGGTCTCCCCGGAGGAGCCTGTGGCCTACACCACCGGCGCCTGCCAGGATGACCCCCAGCCCCCCAAGCCGGAAAAGGGCTCCTTCTGGAAAAAGACCGGCACCAAGGTCACGGCTCTGGTTCTGTGCTGCGCCCTGATCGGCGGCCTGTGCGGCTTCGGCGGCGCGTCTCTGGCCCGCCGGGGCGGCAAGGCCACCATTCAGGAGTCCGGCCGCACGGCTTCCGCCGTCAGCGTCAAATCCGTGGACGGCCAGACCCTGATGACCCCCGCCGAGGTGTACGCCTCCACGGTGAACAGCGTGGTATCCATCAACTGCTCCGCCGTGTCCACCAACATCTTCGGCCAGAAGGTGGAGTCCGCCTCCTCCGGCAGCGGCTTCGTCATCACCCAGGACGGCTATATCGTCACCAACCAGCACGTGGTGTCCGGCGCCAGCAGCGTCAACGTCACCCTGTATAACGGCGATACCTATCCCGCCACTGTAGTGGGCGGCGACAGCGACTATGATGTGGCTGTGCTGAAGATCGAGGCCACCGGCCTCCAGGCCGTGACCCTGGGCAAGAGCGCCGACGTCAACGTGGGCGACACGGTGATGGCCATCGGCAATCCCCTGGGCGAGCTGACCTTCTCCATGAGCCAGGGCATCGTGTCCTGCTGCGACCGGGCTATCAACGTGGACGGCACCCCCTTCAACATGATCCAGGTGGACGCCTCCATCAATCCCGGCAACTCCGGCGGCCCCCTGATGAACCTGTACGGTGAAGTGGTGGGCATTGTGTCCGCCAAGTATTCCAGCTATTCCAATACCACGGTGGAGGGCATCGGCTTTGCCATCCCCATCAGCGATGTCCAGACCATCATCACCGACATCATGGAAAACGGCCAGGTCACCGATAAGGCCTACATGGCCATCAAGGCCGGCAGCATGACCGAGCAGATGGCTGCCCAGTACAACATCGACGTGACCCAGGGCGTGTTCGTCTACGCCGTGGAAAAGGGCGGCGCCGGGGAAAAGGCGGGCCTGCAGCTGGGCGACGTCATCACCAAGCTCAACGACACGGAGATCACCTCCATGAGCGACCTGTCCATGGCCAAGAAGGGCTTCAAGGCCGGCGACACCGTCACCCTGACGGTGTGGCGCGGCGGCCAGGAGATCACCCTGAGCCTGACCTTCGACGAGCAGCCTCAGACCACCGGCACCGAGGACGATTCCTCCAACCAGAACCAGGGTCAGCAGGATTCCTACGGCGACCTGTATGACTACTTCTTCGGCCGGGGCAACGGCGGCCGGGGTAATTAAGGCAGCGTGACGGCTTCTTCGGAAGCATCACTGGATATATTTCGCATTTCCCTTTTACTCTCTCTTTCTTCTTTCATCTTTCTTCCTTTAAGCACCTCAGGGGTCCCGGATATCCGGGACCCCTGAGGTGCGATTTTTATTGGATTGTCGGGGATGGATCTCAGCGGCGTCCGCCGCCGAAGCCTCCCTTGCCGCCGAAGCCTCCGCCCCGGCTGCCGCCGGAGGAGCGTCCGCCGCCGCCAAAGCCGCCGCGATTGCCGAAGCCCCCGGACCTGGACCCGCCGCCGAAGCTGCCGCCGGAGGGCCTTGACCCGCCGAAGCCGCCGGGACGGGGCCCGTTAGACCGGGGCGGACGGGGCGGTGTGGACCGAGGCGGACGGGGACCGCCGCCCATGGGTCCACCCATGGGACCGCCGGGACCCCGAGGGGGACGGGGCGGTCTGGGACCCCGGGGAGGCCGGGGCGCCCGGGGCCTGCGGCCCCAGAAAATGGGATAGTACACCGGCCCGCCCATCATAGCCGGACGCCGGCGATAGCGGTTGTAGCGCATACGGTCCAGCAGCGCCCAAACCACGAAAATGCACACGATCAGCAGCACCACACCGGCGATGCTGACGCCGGAGGCGCCGGCAGGCTCCTGCCAGCGCTGGCCCGGAGCCGGGGACTGACCGCCGGTACTTGAGCGGCCCAGGGTCTGGGCCAGGACCACGTCGGACTGGCGGAAGAAATCCACCGCTGCCTGGGAATAATCCCCGGCATAGTAGGGGGTGTCCAGGGCGGTTTTCAGCCGGGTCTGCTGGGTGTCGGTCATCAGGTCCGCCAGGTTGTCGCCGCAGGCCACATACCAGTCGCCGCCCTTGACCAGGAGCAGCAGCATATCGTTGGCTCCCAGGCCCCACCTGGCCCCCAGCTCCCGGGCATAGTCCTCGCTGGACCAGCCCCGGATATCGTCCACGGCGGCCACCGCCACCACGGCGTAATACTGCTTGTTCCAGGCGGTGTTATAGTCCTGGATGGTCTGCCGGGTCTCCTGGTCCAGCAGGCCCGCCTCGTCGCAGATCCAGTTGTAATAGGACACCTCCGGCAGGGCGGCGGGCTTTTTGCTGATGCCGTAGACGCTGGCGCCCAGGATGGCCAGGATCAGCACCACCAGCGCAAAGCCCCGTTTTTGATAGAATTTCATGGTGACGCCACCGGTCCTTTCGGGGAAAGTCTGTGTGCGGGCATCAGCCCCGGAGCTCCAGCAGCTTCTGCTTCAGCTCGCCCTCGATGCGGCCCAGCTCCACCTCGGCGGCCTTGCGCTTCTCGGCCCCCTCCTTCTGGATGTTCATGACCTCGTCCAGGGTGGAGATCAGCTGCTGGTTGGTGTGCTGCAGGGTCTCGATGTCCACGATGGAGCGCTCGGCCTCCTTGGCGGTGGCGATGGTGCCCATCTTCAGGGTGTCGGCGTTCTTGCGCAGGAGCTGGTTGGTCATCTCGGTGACGGCGTTTTGGGCGGCAGTGGCCTGACGGCTGTGCTCCATGCCCAGGGCCAGCACCATCTGACTCTTCCACAGGGGGATGGTGTTCACCAGGGAGGACTGGATCTTCTCGATCATCTGGGTGTCGTTGTTTTGCAGGAGGCGGGTCTGGGGCCCCATCTGCACGGACACCATCCGGGTCAGCTCCAGGTCATGGAGCTTCTTTTCAAACCGGTTGCACAGGTTCACCAGGTCGTTATAGGCCTGGGCGTCCTCCGCCAGGCCGGACTGCTCCGCCTTCTTGCGCAGCTCCTCCAGCTCCGTGGACCGCACCTCCGCCAGCCGCTTCTTCCC
>OFMU01002507.1_pt1 | contig 10052 bp, 10 predicted proteins | sample 1541861 | NCBI WGS metagenome assembly OFMU01 (sample SAMN04209238, study PRJEB22552) | human gut metagenome | biome: gut; material: feces | host: Homo sapiens | place: USA: Oklahoma
CGGACAGATAACGGGGCTGATTCAGCTCCTTGATGCAGGTGATCATGCAGGGGGTCTTGACCTTCACGGTCATATAGCCGTCCTCCAGCATGCGCTTGACGGTCAGGGTGTTGCCGTCCTTCTTGATCTCGCCGGCGTAGGTCACCTGGGGCAGGTGCAGCTTCTCGGCGATCTGGGGGCCAACCTGGGCGGTATCGCCGTCGATGGCCTGACGGCCGGCCAGGATGATGTCGTCCTCCTCCACGCCGTAGGTGTCGATACCGGCGGCGATGATCTGGGAGGTGGCGTAGGTGTCGGAGCCGCCGAACTCACGGGCGGTGATCAGGACGCCCTCGTCCACGCCCATGGCCATCAGCTCACGCAGCATGCCTTCTGCGGGAGGGGGACCCATGGTGAACGCGATGACCTTGCAGCCCAGCTGGTCCTTCAGGGACAGGGCGGCTTCCACGGCGTTCAGGTCGTCGGGGTTGATGATGGTCTGCATGGAGGCACGATCCAGGGTGCCGTCGGGGTTCACTGCCACCTTACCGGAGGTATCGGGAACCTGCTTCACAGTAACAAGAATTTTCATTTTACCTTTTACCTCCTCAATTACTTAACGCCCAGGTGGCTGGAGATGACCATGCGCTGGACCTCGGAAGTGCCCTCGTAGATCTCGGTGATCTTGGCGTCGCGCATCATGCGCTCCACGGGATACTCACGGGTGTAGCCATAGCCGCCGAACAGCTGCACGGCGCGGCGGGTCACATCGGAAGCGGCCTCGGCAGCAAACAGCTTGGCCATAGCGGCATCCATGGAATAGGGCTCGTGGTTCTGCTTCTTCATGGCAGCAGCGTACACCACGTACTGAGCGGCCTGCATGCGGGTGTGCATATCGGCCAGCTGGAACTGGGTGTTCTGGAACTGGGAGATGCGCTTGCCGAACTGGACGCGCTCCTTGGTATACTTGATGGCCTCCTCAACGGCGCCCTCGCCCAGGCCCAGAGCCTGAGAAGCGATACCGATACGGCCGCCGTCCAGAGTCTTCATGGCGATCTTGAAGCCCTCGCCCTTCTTGCCCAGCATACGATCCTTGGGGATCACGCAGTCCTCGAAGATCAGGTCGCAGGTGGAGCTGCCGCGGATGCCCATCTTCTTCTCGTGCTTACCCTGAGAGAAGCCCTTATCGGTTTTCTCCACGATGAAAGCGGAGATCTCCTTCATGGAGCGGCCGCGCTTATCGGTGGTCTTGCCGGTGACGGCGATGATCACGAAGGTATCCGCCACGTTGCCGTTGGTGATGAAGCACTTGCTGCCGTTGAGGATGTAGTTCTCGCCGGACTCATCCAGGACGGCGGTGGTCTGCTGACCCTGGGCGTCGGTGCCGGCGCCGGGCTCGGTCAGACCGAAAGCGCCGATCTTGCGGCCGGAGCACAGGTCAGGCAGATACTTTTTCTTCTGCTCCTCGGTGCCGTTCTCAAAAATGGGGGCGGCGCACAGGGAGGTATGAGCAGAGACGATAACGGCAGTGGTGCCGCAGACCTTGGCCAGCTCCTCCACGCACATGGCATAGGACAGGACGTCGCCGCCGGCGCCGCCGTACTCCTTGGGGAAATAAATACCCATCATGCCCAGCTTTGCCATCTTCTCGACGGTTTCCATGGGGAAACGCTCTTCTTCGTCGATCTCAGCGGCCAGAGGCTTTACTTCGTTCTCTGCGAATTCGCGGTACATCTTGCGAACGAGCAGCTGTTCCTTCGTCAGATGGAAATCCATACTCTTTTCTCCTTTACAGATTTACTTTTTGTAGTTGAAGAAGCCCTCGCCGGACTTGATGCCCAACTTGCCGGCACGAACCATCTTCCGGATCAGCACGTTTGCGCGATATTTGCTGTCGTGGGTCTCATTATACAGCACGTCCATGATGTTCAGCACGATGTCCCAGCCGATCAGATCGCCCAGGTGCAGGGGGCCCATGGGGTGGTTGCAGCCCAGCTGCATAGCAATATCGATATCTTCCGCAGAGGCAACGCCCTCCTGCAGAACGCAAACGCCCTCGTTGCAATAGGGGATCAGGATCTTGTTGACCACAAAGCCGGGAGCCTCGTTGACCACAACGGGGGTCTTGCCGATCTCGGTGGACAGGGTCTTGATCTTCTCGACCAGCTCGGCGGGGGTGTTGCCGCCGGCAATGACTTCCACCAGCTTCATGGCGGGCACGGGGTTGAAGAAGTGCATGCCGATGAGCTGATGCTTCAGGCCCTGGCCCATCTCGGTGATGGACAGAGAGGAAGTGTTGGAAGCGAAGATGGCATCTTCCTTGCAGATGGCATCCAGGCGGCCCAGCAGTTCCTTCTTGGTGGCCATATTCTCAGCAACGCACTCGATGACCAGGTCGGCATCGGCGGCGGCCTCGAACTCCTCCACCAGGACGCGGCTCATGATATCATCAGCGGCTTCCTGGGTCATCTTGCCGCGGGCGACCTTCTTGTTCAGAGAGGCGGCCAGCTTGTCCTTATGACGCTGAGCGCTGGGGACGCTGGAAGCATACATCAGAGCGGTGTGGCCCTTCGCTGCGAAAACCTGAGCGATACCGCTGCCCATAGTACCTGCACCAAAGATTGCGACTTTCATGATTGTTCCTCCTAAATAAATTTTTATTTAAGTAGCGATTTTAATCATCAGGCCCGGTAAGGAGCCTGTTAATTAACCAAATGGGGTTACTTGTTCTGATAGGGCTCGTGCTTGCGCTTTTTCAGGAAGGCGCCCATGCCCTCCTTCTGGTCCGCCGTCTCGAAGCAGCTGCCAAACAGGCCCTCCTCGATGGCCACGGCCCGGTCGATATCCACCTGCATACCGTCGTTGATGGCCTTCTTGCAGGCGCGGACGGCGATGGGGGCGTTCTTGGCGATGGTCTCGGCCATCTTCTCGGCTGCGGGCATCAGCTCCTCCAGGGGATACACGGCGTTCACCAGGCCGATGCGCAGGGCCTCGTCGGCCTTGATGTTCTTGGCGGTATAGATCAGCTGCTTGGCCATGCCCATACCCACCAGACGAGCCAGACGCTGGGTGCCGCCGAAGCCCGGGGTGATGCCCAGACCCGCTTCCGGCTGGCCGAACACGGCGGTTTCGGCGCACAGGCGGATGTCGCAGCTCATGGACATCTCACAGCCGCCGCCCAGGGCAAAGCCGTTGACTGCGGCGATGGTGGGGACCGGCAGCGTCTCCAGCTTGCGGAACACGTCGTTGCCCTTCTTGCCGAAGGCCTCGCCCTCCGCCTTGGTCAGGGTGCTCATCTCGCCGATGTCGGCGCCGGCCACAAAGGCCTTCTCGCCGCTGCCGGTGATGACCAGGGCGCGGATCTCGTCGTCCGCCTTCACCTGCTCCACCAGCTGGTCGATATCCTCCAGCACCTGGGAATTCAGGGCATTGAGGGCCTTGGGCCGGTTGATGGTGGCAACGGCGATGTGGCCCTTCTTTTCCAACAGAACGTTCGTCATGATAGTTCCTCCTTGCTTCGATCACCCGCCCTGTCCACCGGACCGGCGGGCCCACGGTGAGATGCCGCCCACAGCGGTCCCATCTTGTGTATGATCTTCATACAGTTTGTATTATAGTCCCTCGTCTAAAAATTATCAAGCCCTTGTTGACCGCCTTTCTCTTTTTCAGGATATTCCACAAAAGAAATGAAAATTCTTTGCGCATTTTTCAATATGACATGTTCATAATCCGGTCACAAAACCGTCCCCGGCATCAAATGGAGCATTTTTTTCGTTTACAGAACCGTGTATCTTGTGGTATATATAGAGTTGGTATTTTATTCGCGGCCATGGCCGCACAGGAGGAAATGACCCATGCGCATGAGAAAGAAAAAGAATCTGCTGCCCCGGATGGAAGCCTGCGGCGCCCTGCTGATCGAGGACCCCCGCGCCCTGCGGGGCCGCTGGCGGGAGCTGCTGCCCGGGGCAAAGGAGCTGCGGGTGGAGCTGGGCTGCGGCAAAGGCCGCTTCACCGCGGAAACCGCCGCCGCCGAGCCGGACGTGCTGCTGATCGCCGTGGAGAAAGTCCCCGACGCAATGGTGGTGGCCATGGAGCGGGCCCGGGACGCGGGGCTGCACAACGTGTTCTTTGTGGACGGCGACGCCGCCTGCCTGCCGGACTTCTTCGCCCCCGGCGAGGTGGACCGCATCTATATCAACTTCTGCGATCCCTGGCCCAAAAGCAACCAGAAAAAGCGCCGCCTGACCCACGGCAATTTCCTGCAGCTGTACCGCCGGGTGCTGCCCATGGGCGGCGAGATCCACTTCAAAAGCGACAACGACAAGCTGTTCGAGTGGTCCCTGGAGGAGATCCCCCAATTCGGCTTCCGGCTGTCCCAGGTCACCCGGGACCTCCACGCCAACGGCCCCGTGGGGGTTATGACGGACTACGAGGCCAAATTCTACCAGCAGGGCGTCACCATCAACCGGTGCGTGGCCACCATGGTCCCCTGGGAGGCCCCTGCACAGCCGGAGGAGTCGGATGAAGCGTAACCCCGGAGAGGAGGACCGGCGCATGATCATCGAAAGCCACGCCCACTACAGCCACAAACGCTTCGACGGCGCCTTCCGCTATCTCACCGGCGAGCTGACGGCCCGGGAGGGACAGCGGGAGGACCTGCTGGACCGTCTGCGGGAGAGCGGCGTTGTCCTTTCCATCGAGCCCGCCATCGACTTTGAGTCCAACCGCCGGACCGCTGCCCTGTACCGGCAGCATCCGGACTTCATCCGCCTGGCGGTGGGCGTGCACCCCACCCGGACCCATCAGGCCCCCTGGCGGCAGCGCAGGCAGCTGGAGGTCTGGGCCCGGGAGCCCGGCGTGGCGGCCATCGGCGAGACCGGGCTGGACTATCACCTGCCCCGGAAGCACCGGCTGACCCAGCTGCTGTGGTTCCGGTATCAGCTGGGCCTGGCCCGGCGGCTGGGACTGCCCCTGGTGCTGCACATCCGCATGGCGGACCGGGACGCCCTGGCCATGCTGCGGCGCAGGCGGCGTCAGCTGCCCGGCGGGGTGGTCCACTGCTTCCAGGGGGACTGGGACACGGCCCGGGCCTATCTGGACCTGGGGTTCTGTCTGGGCATCGGCGGGGCGCTGCTGCGCCGGGAATCGGAGACCCTGCGGGACGCGGTGGCCCGCGCTCCCCTGGACCGGCTGCTGGTGGAGACCGACAGCCCCTATGTGCTGCCGGACGTACCCTGGACGGGCAGCAAAAAATCCCTGAGCCGGGTGCGCAACTCCTCCCTGCTGCTGCCGCGCGTCGTGGAGGAGATCGCCCGGCTGAAGCATCTGCCGCCGGAAACTGCGGAGGCGGCCATACTGGAAAATACCCGGCGGGTGTTCCACCTGTCCGGAACGGAGAACGGAGGATAACCATGCAGTACGATTTCGATACCATTCTGGACCGGCGGGGCCGGGACGCCCTGGCCCTGGACATGATCCCCTATGACGGGGTGGAGCCCAAGGAGGGCTTTTCCCGGATCCCCATGTGGGTGGCGGACATGAGCTTCCCCACCGCGCCGCCGGTGCTGGAGGCCATCCGGGCCCGGCTGGACCACCCGAATTTCGGGTATTTTCAGCTGAGCGACGCCTACTTTGACAGCATCATCCGCTGGCAGCAGGTGCGCCACGGCGTCACCGGCCTGGAGCGGCAGCACATCGGCTATGAAAACGGCGTTCTGGGCGGCGTCAGCTCCGTGGTCCAGGCCCTGACCTGCCCCGGCGAGCCGATTCTGGTCCACAGCCCCACCTATGTGGGCTTCACCCACACCCTGGAGCGGCTGGGCCGTCCCATCATCCACACGCCCCTGACGCAGGACGCGGAGGGCATCTGGCGCATGGACTATGCGGACATGGACCGGAAGCTGAGGGAAAACGACATCCATGTGGCCATCCTGTGCTCCCCTCACAATCCCTGCGGCCGGGTATGGGAGCGCTGGGAGCTGGAAAAGGCCATGGAGGTGTACGCCGCCAACGACTGCACCGTCATTTCCGATGAGATCTGGTCCGATCTCATTATGCCGGGATACACCCACATCCCCACTCAGTCCGTCTCCCGGGACGCCCGGGAGCGCACCGTGGCCTTCTATGCCCCCACCAAGACCTTCAGCCTGGCGGGGCTCATCGGCTCTTACCACATTATTTATAATGACCGGCTTCGCTGCCGGGTCCAGCGGCAGGGAAACCTGTCCGGCTACAACGACTGCAACGTGCTGTCCATGCACGCCCTCACCGGGGCCTACAGCGACGAGGGCATGGCGTGGGTGGACCAGCTGTGCGCCGTGCTGGACCGGAACCTGCGGTATATCCGGGACTTCCTGCAAAGCCGCTATCCCGGCGTCACCATGATGCTGCCCCAGGGGACGTATATGCTGTTCGTCAACTGCGGGGCCTGGTGCCGCAGCCACGGCATCACGCCGGATGATCTCCGCCGCCGGGGCGTGGAGCATGGCGTCATCTGGCAGAGCGGCGCGGGCTTCGGCGATGGCGACTGCATCCGCATCAACGCCGCCCTGCCCCATTCCCTGGTGCGGGAGGCCATGGGCCGGCTGGAAAAATACGTGTTTGTGGGCTGAGCCGCGCCTGCGGCACGGCCCGGCAATGACCACATAAAAAGCAGGGGAGAGATTTCCAACGAAGTCTCTCCCCTGCCCTGCTTTTATTTCCGCTTTTTCTTGCTGAGCTTGCGCATGGCCCGGCGCTGGGCCGCTTCCTGCTCGTCCTTCTCCGCCTGCTCCACCAGGTCCTGGTATTTCTCCGGATGGCGGGCCCAGTCGATGCGGTAATAGGTCAGACCAATCAGCAGCAGCGCCCCTACGATGATGATGCCGTAAAACAGAATTTTTTCAAATGACATGACAGCCCCTCCTTATTACGGTAAACTATACAGGAAATTGCCGCCGATGGCAAGATTTTTTCGCCAGACAGGCGGAGAAAAAATCTGCAATTTTGGTTGTTTTTGCTGAAAGAGGGTTGTATAATAATTCTGTTCCCGGAAAATGGGGGCAAAACGTAAAAGTCAAATAGGAGGAACGGATATGTTCACGAATTTCAAAGAACTGGAAGCCTATGTCCTGTCTCATAAAAACAAAAAGCGCATCGTCCTGGCCAACGCCCATGACGAGCCCGCCCTCAGCGCCGTGGTCAACGCCCACCGCCGGGGCGTGGTGGATGGCACCCTGCTGGGCAAGAAGGACGAGATTCTGGCCCTGCTGCAGGAGATGAACGAGGATCCCGCCGAATATGAGATCGTGGACTTTGACGGCCCGGAGCTGGACGCCGCCAAGGCCGCCGTGGAGCTGGTGCGGGAGGGCAAGGCCGACATCCCCATGAAGGGCATTCTCCAGACCTCCAGCTTTGCCAAGGCCATTCTGAACCGGGAAACCGGTCTGATCCCCGCCAGCGGCCGCCGTCTGGTGAGCCAGTGCGGCATTTTCGAGTATGAGGGCCGCTTCATGATGATCACCGACGCCGCCATCAACATCGCCCCCGACGTGGACACCCAGATCGGCATTGTGGAGAACGCCCTGCCTGTGGCCAACGCCCTGGGGGTGGAGCTTCCCAAGGTGGCGGTGCTGTCCGCCGTGGAGAACGTCACCGAGAAGATGCCCTCCACCGTGTCCGCCGCCGAGATCGCCAAGCGCGGCATCCCCGGCTGCGTGGTGTCCGGCCCCCTGGCGCTGGACGGCGCCATCTCCATGGAGTCCGTGAAGCACAAGGGCATCCATGACCCTGTGGCAGGTCAGGCGGATATCCTGCTGGTGCCCTTTATCGAAATCGGCAACGTGCTGTACAAGTCCATCACCTATATCGCCGGAAAGACCATGGCCAGCACCATCTGCGGCGCCTCCTGCCCGGTGATTATCACCAGCCGGGCCGACACGCCGGACAGCAAGTATTACTCCATCCTGCTGGCGGTCCTGCGCTGCCTGAAGGCATAAGCACCATAACAATCTGACAAAAGCGGGGCTTCGGCCCCGCTTTTGCCGGAACAGGCAGAAAAAAGCCCTGTGCCTTGCGGCACAGGGCTCATCTTGTTTGTCCGAGCTTAGATCGCGCGGGTAACTTTACCGGAACGCAGACACCGGGTACAAACGTACACATGGCGAGGCGTACCATTGATCATAGCCTTCACGCGCTTGACATTGGGCTTCCAGGGACGATTGGAGCGTCTGTGGGAGTGGGAAACCTTGATACCGAAGGTCACGCCCTTATCGCAGAACTCGCACTTTGCCATCCGTTGCACCTCCTTGCTGTGAGAAACTCGCTTGCCTACATCGCAAGCAATAGATATCTTAGCAGATTGCGGCGCAAAATGCAAGCATTATTTGACAAAAATCTGAAAAAAATCTGTCAGGCCGCAATACATTCTCAGCCAAGCGAATAAAAGCTGAAATACGCCCCCTCGGCGGCGTCTCACAGCTTGGGCACAATAGCCAAGAGATGCCGTCTTATTTTGTGACATATTACGATTCTTCTTAAATTGCAAAAATGTGGTTGCAAAACAGCCCAGGACATAGTGGCAAGTGTCTCGCGGGTGGTGAGTGCCGCAGCCCCGGCTCGTTCAGGGCTGATAAATCCGGCCGGTCTGCCCGGGCCGGAAATACAGGAAGAACCGCTGTTGGCGGGATATGTCACTTTTTGTATTGACTTTTGCCATATATCCTTTATAATAGAGTCGACAGGACACCCGTCTTTTTCGCCGGAAAAGGCGGGTTGTTCGCTGAAAAACGACAGCCGCAGCGTTTCATTTTTTCCTTGCGGCAGAATGGAGATTTTGTTATGTCCACTTATTCCATGACCGTGGCCGGGCTTCAGCGGGAGCTGCCCATCTGCAAGGTCACAGACGATCTGTATATCGGCGCATTCATCTGTTTCGGCGACGCGGAGCTGACCGAGGCCTGCGGCCGGGAGCTGCTGAAGCTGCTGGAGCCTGGCAGCTATGACTACCTGTTCACCGCAGAGGCCAAGAGCATCCCCCTGATCCACGAAATGGCCCGCCAGTCCGGGGCCAAGAAGTACTTCATCGCTCGGAAGGGTCCCAAGGCCTATATGCCCGACCCCATCCATGTGGAGGATCAGTCCATCACCACCGCCGGCACCCAGAAGCTGTATCTGGGCCGGGATGACGCGGACCTGATCCGGGGCAAGCGCATCGTCCTGATGGACGACGTGATCTCCACCGGCGGCAGCCTGAAGGCCATGGAGGACCTGGTGGCCCTGGCCGGAGGCACCGTAGTGGCACGCATCGCTGTTCTGGCCGAGGGCGACGCCGCCAAGCGCCATGACATCAGGTTCCTGGCTCCCCTGCCCCTGTTCAATCCGGACGGTTCCGTGAAATAAGACATCTGCTTCCAAAAAAGGCAGCCGATCCTGCGATCGGCTGCCTTTTGTTACTCTTTTTCGGCTCAGTCCTGCTGCCAGTTGTGCCACACGTTCTGGACGTCCTCGTTGTCCTCCAGCATATCAATGAGCTTGTTCATGCTCTTGACGTCGTCCTCGCCGGTCATGGTGACGTAGTTCTGGGGCACCATCTCGATCTCGGCGCTTTCAAAGGTGTAGCCCTTGTCCTCCAGAGCCTTGACCACGTCGTTGAAGCTGTCGGGATCGGTGGTGATCTCGAACACGGGGCCGTCGGGGGAGAAATCCTCGGCGCCGGCGTCCAGCGCGTCCATCATGACGGTGTCCTCGTCCAGCTCGCCGTCCTCGTTGTCGATGACGATAACGCCCTTGCGGTCGAAGGACCAGGACACGCAGCCCTGGGCGCCCATGCCCTTGCCGTACTTATCGAAATAGTGCCGGATCTCGGGGGCGGTGCGCTGGCGGTTGTCGGTCAGGGCCTCCACGATGACGGCCACGCCGCAGGGGCCGTAGCCCTCGTAGGTGACGGACTCGTAGTTATCGGTGTTGCCGGAGCCCAGCGCCTTGTCGATGGTGCGCTTGATGTTGTCGTTGGGCATATTGGCCGCCTTGGCCTTGGCCACCACGGTGGCCAGACGGGAGTTATTGGCGGGGTCGCCGCTGCCGCCCTGCTTGAC
>OFMU01002516.1_pt1 | contig 10031 bp, 9 predicted proteins | sample 1541861 | NCBI WGS metagenome assembly OFMU01 (sample SAMN04209238, study PRJEB22552) | human gut metagenome | biome: gut; material: feces | host: Homo sapiens | place: USA: Oklahoma
CCGAGAAGGCCATCACGCTTACCGTGCCTACCCTCCTGCGCACGAGCAAGCTGATCTGCGCCGTTCCCGGTTCGACGAAGGCAAAGGCCGCGTATGATATGCTCAACGGCCCCATCGGCGTTGAGTGCCCCGCGTCATCGCTCAGACTGCACCCCGACGCGACTCTGTATCTGGACGCTGACGCCGCGGCGCTGCTGAAGGTATAAGCTTCATGCCGTCTCACGGAAAGCAGGGGAGCCTGCTCACAGGTTTTTCTGTGACAGGCTCCGCTTTCCGCGGGCGGCATTTGTACGATTTTTAAAGGAGAGCTATGAAAACTGTTTTCACGAACGGCAGAATAATCCTCACTGACAGGATCCTTGACGGTTACAGTGTGATCGTCGAGGACGGCGTTATCTCTGACGTGACCAGGGGCAATACCGCGGCGGACAAGGTCGTCGACCTTGGCGGCCGCTACCTCGCTCCCGGCTTTATCGACATGCACACCCACGGCGCGGGCGGCCATGATTTTATGGACGGCACCGAGGAAGCCATAAAGGGCGCGTGCATGACCCACCTGAGCCACGGCACGACCTCCATCGTACCCACGACGCTCACCTGCCTCAACAGCGAACTGTTCAATTTCTTTGAGGTCTTCCGCAAGGTCAAGGCCGGCTGGCACGAGGGACCGAACCTTCTCGGCATACACCTTGAAGGCCCGTTCTTCAACGCCGCGCAGGCCGGTGCGCAGGACCCCAAGTTCCTGCAGCTGCCGACGAGGGAGAACTTTATGCCGATCCTTGAGGCCGGCGGCGCGGACATCATGAGGATCTCCGTGGCCGTTGAGCTTGAGGGCGCGCTAGAACTCGGCAGAGAGCTCAAGAAGCGCGGCGTCATCGCCGCCATCGGGCATTCAGACGCAACTTATGCCGAGGTCGCGAAAGCGGTCGAGGCCGGGTACAGCTTCGTGACGCACCTGTACTCGGGCATGTCGGCTCTGCACCGCGTCGGCCCGTACAGAGTGCTCGGCGTTGTGGAATCGGCCTATCTGTTCGATGAACTCGGCGTTGAGATAATTTCGGACGGAAAGCATCTGCCGCCGGAGCTTCTGAGACTGATAGTCAAGAACAAGGGCATCGACAACATCTGCCTTATCACCGACTCCACGCGCGGCGCCGGAATGCCCGAGGGCTCACGTCCCAAGCTCGGCAGCCTCACGAACGGGCAGGAGACGCTCATCCGCGACGGCGTCGCGATGATGCCCGACCTCAAGGCCTTTGCCGGAAGCGTCTGCACTACCGACAGATGCGTGCGCACCATGTATAAGCTTGCGGGTGTGTCCCTGCCTGACGCTGTGCGCATGATGACCGCGAACCCCGCGAAGGTGCTCGGAATAAACGGCAGCAAGGGTACGATCGCGAAGGGCATGGATGCAGACCTCGTCGTTTTCGATGAGGATATCAATATCTCCGCAGTGTACGTCGGAGGAGAGCCGCGCTATACGGCAGAGTGATCAATATACGGAGGAACCTGAATTATGCAAATGACATGGCGCTGGTACGGTGAGGGCAACGACCCCATCACCCTTGCCGATATCAAGCAGATCCCCGGTGTGACCGGCATCGTCTGGGCGCTTCACAATAAGCTGCCCGGAGAGATATGGACCGTTGAGGAGATAGAGGAGGTCCGCCAGCAGATCGAAGGCGCGGGCTTCAACATGGACGTGGTCGAATCCGTGAACGTCCATGACGATATTAAGATCGGCCTGCCCACTCGGGACGGGCTTATCGAAAACTACAAGGCCACGATGCGTAACCTCTCCAAATTCGGCGTGAAGGTGATATGCTATAACTTCATGCCTATCTTTGACTGGACGCGCACGGACCTGTTCCACCCGGTGGGTGATGGCTCAACTGCACTGTTCTATCAGAAGGACATGATCCGCGATGACTACAAGTCCATGGCCGAGTATATCCTCAGCTTCACCGAGAAGTACAACATGACCTTCCCCGGCTGGGAGCCTGAGAGAATGGCAAAGCTCGATGAGCTGTTTGCCGCTTACAAGGACGTGACCAAGGAAAAGCTCTGGGATAACCTGCGCTACTTCCTCGAAGCACTCATGCCAACCTGCCATGAGACCGGCATCAAAATGGCCATCCACATGGACGATCCCCCATGGGACATCTTCGGCCTGCCGCGTCTGCTCGTAGATGAGGCGAGCATCGACCGCTTCCTCAAAATGGTCGACAATCCGTATAACTGCCTCACCCTCTGCTCCGGTTCGCTGAACGCAAATCCCGAAAACAACGTCGCGGATATCGTGCGCAGGCACTGCGACCGCATCGCCTTTGCCCACATCCGCAACATCCACCATTTCGACAACGGCGATTTCTCCGAGGCCGCCCACCGCGACTGCTGCGGCGAGACCGGCATCATCGATATTCTCCGCGCCTACCATGAGAACGACTATCAGGGCTACATCCGCCCGGATCATGGTCGTCAGCTGTGGGAGGAAGGCCCCGGCAACTGCCGCCCGGGCTACGGCAAGTATGACCGTGCCCTCGGCATCCAGTACATGCTTGGCGTGTGGGATCTGCTGGACAGGCTGAAAGAGGAAAAGAACAATGGCTGAGCTTATTTTGAACGCCGACGGCATAAAGGATCGTGCCGCGTGGACGGAAAAGGGCTACAGACTCCCGGAATATGACCGGGACGCTATGATCGCCCTGACAAAGGCCGAGCCTGAGTGGGTACACTTCGGCGCGGGCAATATATTCAAGGCCTTCCAGTGCCGTGATCTTCAAAAGCTTCTCAATAACGGCACGGTGAGCAAGGGCGTCATCGCCGTTGAACGCCGGAAAAAGGGCGAGGACACCCACGACGGCCTCACCGTGGCCGTCACGCTGAAGGCCGACGGCACTGTTGAGAAGGACGTCATCGGCTCCATCGCTGAAACCTGCTATCTCTACGGCGGCGAGGAGCGCCTTGCCGAGATATTCTGCGCGCCGACGCTCAAAATGGTGAGCTTCACCGTCACCGAGAAGGCATACTCCATCACGGATTCCGCCGGTTCTCTGACAGATGAGGTCACCTCGGACATGGAAGCCGGCCCCGATAAGGCGGCAAGCTACATGGGCAAGCTCACGGCGCTGCTGTACGCACGCTATCGCTGCGGCGCGCTGCCTGTCGCCATGGTCAGTATGGATAACTGCTCTCATAACGGCGATAAGCTCAAGGCCGCCGTCACCGCCTTTGCCGATGCTTGGGTCGGTAAAGGCCTTGCTGAGGAGGGCTTTGCGCGCTATGTCCATGACGGCAGCCGCGTCAGCTTCCCGTGGACGATGATCGATAAGATCACCCCCAGCCCCGATATGACCGTGGGCGCGATGCTGGAGAAGGACGGCCTGCACGGCTTCACCCCAGTGCGCAACGAGCGCGGAACAGTCACCGCCCCTTACGTCAATGCCGAGGAGACGGAGTACCTCATCATTGAGGACAGCTTCCCGAACGGGAAACTCCAGCTCGACAAGGCCGGCATCATCTATACCGACCGCGCGACTGTCGACAAGGTGGAGCGCATGAAGGTCACGACCTGCCTCAACCCACTGCACACGGCGCTTGCGGTACTCGGCTGTCTGCTCGGCTATAAGCGTATCTATGAGGAGATGCGCGACGACGATCTGCGCCGCCTTGTCGAGCACATCGGTTATGCTGAGGGCATGCCCGTCGTGACGAACCCCGTCGTTTTAGACCCGCGCGCCTTCCTCGACGCGGTGCTCAATGAGCGTCTGCCGAATCCGTATATCCCCGATATGCCGCAGCGCATCGCATGCGACACCAGCCAGAAGATACCCGTCCGCTTCGGCGAGACGATAAAGGCCTATATCGCCTCCGACAGCCTTGAGCTCTCCTCGCTCCGCGCGATCCCCTTTGCTATCGCGGCGTGGCTGCGCTATCTGTTGGCTATGGACGATGAGCTCTCTCCGATGGAGCTGAGCGACGACCCGCGCATCCCGGAGCTTCAGGAGAAGCTTGCCGGTATCGAGATTGGAAAGCCCGAAAGCTGCGCGGGGCAGCTTGACGCGATACTCTCGGACGACAGCATCTTCGGCGCTGACCTCTGCAAAGCGGGACTGTCCGGAACCGTCGAGGGCTTCTTCAAACAGATGCTCACGGGCCGCGGCGCTGTGCGCTCCGCGCTCCACGAGCTGGTCGAAAGCTTCTGAGGCAAAGAATGCTGATAAAGGAATTCTATACCGACAGGCTGTATACGCGCATTTTCGACACCCGTGAGGCTATGGGACAATGCGCCGGTGAGGAGATTGCGCAGAAGCTGCGTGAGCTTCTTGCTTCACGCGACCAGGTGAATATAATGTTCGGCGCAGCGCCCTCGCAGAACGAGACTCTTGCCACGCTGGTAAATGCCGGGGGTATAGATTGGAGCCGCGTAAACGCGTTCCATATGGATGAATATGTAGGACTGCCTACGGAACATAGAGCCTTATTCGGAAAAGGTATACGGGGAACATGAGTATGAAGTCCTAACATCCTCTCGTGAAGGTCTTCAACGACAAGTTGATCACTTTGGGTCAAAGCAACGGCATGATACGGACGGATATAACATTATTCCCCTCGGCTACTGTACATATCGCAATAGAAGTGATGACGGGAGGTTTGCTTTTAATATCAATGCAATCAGTTCTAATGCGATTGTAAGCAAGTTTTATCCCGTTTTCCGTTTCACTAATGCAAATAGCCTTTTTATGTCTGAGTTTCTTAACTCATCATCACGAGTAAAGAAGAAGTTGCCTGTCCTCGCAGTTGGGACAAGTCAAGTGGTTCTTTCATTCGAGGCTTTGAAAGCAGCAACGTTTGATTTACCATGTAAGGATGAGCAGGATAAAATAGCATCCTTTTTGAGCTGTTTGAATAGGCGTATAGAATACCAGCGTACTTTAGTAGATGCCCTCAAGAAGTATAAAAGAGGTGTACTTTCTGTTGCATTTGATAAGCACGGGAGCATCTGCTCATGGGAAACAACGCCATATCCGTTCGCTGTACTTGCCAGCAGACGAAGCGAAAAGTATGATCCGCGATCAGGTGAACAGATGCCATGTGTGGAATTGGAACATATCGAGCAAGAAACCGGACGCATCATTGTAGCATTCCATCGACACAACAAAGCAGTATTAAAAGTGTCTGTAAGTCCGGGGATACTCTCTTTGGGAAGCTACGCCCTTATCTGAGGAAGTACGCTTTTGTGAAGAAAGACATGGTGTGTTCCTCTGAAATATGGTCCTTAGTCCCATCGGAGGTAATAATCCCAGAATACCAAGGCGTCGACAAAGTTCGACGCCTTGAAAACTTATTCAGGAGTATTCAAAAACACTCCTGAATAAGCTTGGATTGAACGCAGAAAGGGGACTCCCGTCCCCCTTTCTGCACTCTCCCCATGCAATTCTATACATTGCCGACAGCTTTGTCTACGGTCAGCAAACCAGAGTTAAGCACTCAGGTTTTTTGATTATTATTCTTGCTATTCGATTTTCAGCTCAAGAGCACACGCTTTCCTGCATACATCGACCTGTCGGCCCCCGTAACGGCGCGCTGGTGAAGCTCAATATTCTCTCCGAAAACCGATTTGAAGAGCTCCGAGGGCTCGTACTCGCCGAGCGTCAGCGCGTTGATTATATATCTTTCGTCCCGGTATGCCGCAGTATAATCGACAATAAGGGCATCGGCGAAAACCCGGTTATCAAAGCTCTCCATGCAGCTCGCCGTCTCGCGGCGTACCCGGTCAAGGCGAATAAGCTCACTGCCGCAGGGACAGGGCTGCGGGAGAATTCTTGTGCGGTCGCCCGTGCGGTATCTGATAAGAGGTATCGCGTCCATGCCAATCGTCGTTATCACAAGCTCACCGTATTCCCCGACCGGGGCTTGGCGACCGTTTTCGTCTATAATTTCGGCAATAATATGGTTTTCGCGCAGATGCATACCCTCGTGCGCCGGACAGCAGACTTCGCCGCCGAGTCCCATTTCGCGGGAGCCGTAATGCGGGAAAAGCCTGCTGCCGAGAAGCTTTTCCGCCTCCGATATGACGCCTTCAGGGCAGGCATCCGCGCTGACGAGCGCCCTTTCCAGACTGCCTCTGCCGCATACGCGAAGTAGGCTCAAAAGCTGCACCGGCATACCGACAAAGCTGTCCGGTCTTTCCGCGCGCATCAGCTCACTAAGCTCAAAATAGCTGAGCTGTGCTCCCGCACGTATCGGACTTGCTCCCAGCCGGCTCACCGCCTCGGCGATAAGCTCGCCCAGACCGAATTGACCCGAGAACGGCATACATATCAGCGTCCTGCCGCCGGGAAATATAAGCTCACCCAGACCCGCCATAAAAAGCTGCACCGTGCGCTCACAGTCGGCGCGGGTATAGAATACGCGCTTTCCAATGCCGGTCGTTCCGCTCGTCACATCGCTTATCACGCGCTGCACCTCCGACTGAGAGCACAGGAGCATGGCTCCCACGTTTTCCGCAAGCTCCGTCTGCGTCGTAAAGGGAAACTCGGAAAGCTCTGCCAAATCGTCTAAGCGCGCCGGGAGTCCGGAATAAAATCCGCCGCGCTCCCGCTCACGGGCAAGCAGCGCGTTGAGTCTTTCAAGCTGTATGCGCCGTATGTCCGCGCGCGTCAGCGACTCAAGCCACTCCTGCTCACATATGAGCGCGTCAAGTCTTGTCCTTGTCATCGTCTATACAGCGCCCTGCCTTCCGTGTTCGTCAGGTTATACGCGCAAAACGGCACCATGCCGAATTCTGAATCGACCTCGCAGATATAGCAGCGGCGCAGCCGCTCAAGATCAAAATTATATGCGTCCTGAAAAATCATACCCGATACGGCGAAGGTGCTCCGCCGCGCCTGCTCAAGAAAATCATCGAGCGCCGAGGTCTCGCAAAGCTCCGGGTCGGAGGCATAGTCCGGCTCGTCCTCGCCGTTCCACTGCTTGGCGACGTAGCTGCGCGAATCGTCCGAGGTCGTGCAGCAGCAGGCGGAGGCGCCGGATTTCTTCGGCAGCAGACGGAGACTGCCGTCCGCACGGCGTAGATAGCTTGCGTGGAAGGAGCAGTAGGGATTTTCCGCCCCGCCGCCGGCAAAGTCCTGCGCGTGCATCACGCCGCCCATCTGCTCCTCGATGAGACGAAGCATACGCGGTATGGTGATGGGCTTTTCCGGGCGTTCAAGCCCGCAGCGCCCGAAGTAGCTGATGGGCTGAAAATGCACTCCGCGTATCGCGGGCATACGCTCAAGAGCGAAGCGCAGTATATCGCCGACCTGCGCGTCGTTCACTCCCGGCGCGATGACCGGCACAAGCACTATGCCAAGCCCCGCCGCCGCGCAGTTTTCTATCGCGGCAAGCTTTTCGGTCATGAGCGCCCGTCCGCGCAGTGTCATATAGACCGCGTCGTCCACGCCGTCAAATTGCAAAAACACCGTGTTGAGCCCCGCCGCCTTGAGCGTCCGGGCGTATTCCGCATCATCTGCAAGGCGTATGCCGTTTGTGTTGAGCTGGAAAAAGCTAAAGCCCTTTTTGCGCCCGAGGGCTATTATCTCCGGCAAATCGTCCCGCATGCTCGGCTCTCCGCCCGAGAGCTGAATATTAAACGGACCGCCGTGCGACATGAGATAATCGTACTGCCGCTCGATTTCCTCCATGCTGAGCTCACGCTCCTCCGTACCCGCCGAGGCAAAGCACACAGGACAGCGGAGATTGCAGCGCGTTGTGAGCTCCAGCAGCATACAGCAGCCCTTGCGCAAATGCGCCTTGCAGAGTCCGCAGTCGTTCGGACAGCCGTTTTTCGCGTCCTTGCCGTTTACCGGCGGCTCCACGGTGCTGCTGCCGAGGTTCCAGCGCATATAGCTTATGAGATTGTCCTCCCAGATGAGCGTGCTGAATTTGCCGTGCTCGGGGCACTGCTTGTCCATATAGATATAGCCGTCTGCACCCGTGCGCTTTTCTGCGGAAAGCTTTCTCAGACACACCGGGCACACGCTCTCCGTCCGCCCGACGCGCATCAGATAAGCCCCCTTTCGGAGAGTATCTCCATGCATTTTTCGTAGGTGGAGGCGATTATCTGCGGGCACAGCTCCACGCGCTTTGCGGGGTTGCCGTGGGTTATGTCCTCGCACTCGTAGCCGCCGTAGTATAGCGTCATTTCGTCCTTGAACCAGCGGGTAAACTCACCCAGCGCCGCCTTATGCTCAGGTGAGTCCATGCCGGTGTCCTCGCCCTTGCCGGTGAAATAGGATATGATGCACGCGCCGCCGCTCATGCAGCCGCAGCAGCCGCCGGAGAAGCCGACTCCGCCGTTGAGCCCGCCCATAGCCTTGACAAGGCCGGGGTTTTCCTCGCCTATCGTCTCAAGCAGGAGCTTTGCCAAAATCTGACCGCAGAAATAGCCGTAGCGTGAAAGCTCCATTACCCTGTCAAAAAGATCCATCAGGCATTTCCTTTCTGCATATGATTAAATAATATCTGCATTTTAAATTGGTTTTCGGGCAGCCGATAGTCTCTCCGCTCCAAAGCGCGGCAAAATAATACTCGCGCCACTGCTCGGTCATGTCCTCAATATGCTCAAGACTGAAGCCCGACGAGGCTAAAAGCGCCTCGGGAGAGTCGAAAAATACGTCCGACAGAGCTAAAACGCCGCCGTCTTTGAGAAGCCGCCGACTTTCCCGGAGCGCGGCCTTTGCATCTCCGCTCACATAAAATGCGCACTGAGATATAATCGCATCAAAGCCTTCGTCGGGATAGCCGCTGTGCAGCATATCGCCGCGAACGACGTTTTCTCCGCACGGAATCAAATCAATGCCGACGGCGTCAAGTCCATGAGCGCGCAGCAGGGCGACTGCCTCACCCTCGCCCGCGCCCATGTCGAGCACACGAGCGCCCGGAGACAGGGCGCAAAGCTCTATCATGCGCATGGTGTGCGCGTCTCCTCCCGGATGCCCGTTCATTTGTCCTCCAGCGCCTTCTCGACGGAGAGAACCTTTCCCAGCGCAAGCTCCTCCGGTACATAGACAAAGCCGCAGCGAGGGCAGACCGGCAGCTCTACGGGGAAGCCGTTATCGAGATACATGAATTTTGCCTTGCCCTTGACGAGCGCTACGCCGCATTTTCTGCATTTGAGCTTACCCAGCGGGTCAATGGTGTAATATGTTCTGTCCTGCATGATATCACTCCTGACGTTTAACGACGTTCATCCTGTGGCTATAAGCGCGGCGAACCGTGTAGCCCTCCTCGTCCTCGGTAAGCGCGACCCAGAAGGTCACGTTCCCGAGTCTTGCTCTCAGCATGAGATAGCCGGTGTCGGCGTCCTCTATCGCCTCGCCGCTTTCGCGGTATGCGTCAATGACGGATATGACGTCGGATTTTAATATCATGCGCTCGTCCATCATTTTGAGCGCGGCCTCGTCAAATTCCAGCTTATAGGGCAAATCCATATTCATAGTCTCCTCGCCCCAGATATCACGGAGCAGTTCATTTTTCAGCGTAAGGCGGTTATAGCGCTTTTCGCTTATATCGGGCGGCGCACCCGCGTCCGTACCGTACACAAGCTCAAGTATATGCCGCGACTCCCGCCCCTTGCGTGCAAAGCGGTCACGACAGGCCATGCAGTAGCTGACATAGGGCGCGTCACTGCGCTCAAGGCATTTTTCTGCAAGCTCGTGGGCAAGCTCGCGGTTTGTGTATGAGGTCAGACCGCCGTAGCCGCAGCAGGGGGAGCGGTCGCCTGAGTATTCCGTCTCAAATATCGAAACGCCGAGCTTTTTCAGAATGTCGCGCACACTGCGCTGAGTCTCCGCGTCTCCGCGCGCACCGCAGGAATCGTGCAGCGCGGCGCAGCGCTCAAGTATCTTTGCTTCCTTGGGAAGCCCGATTTCCTGCAATACGTCCCATATCCCGACGATTTCTATATTTTCATGCCCCGAAAGCTCCTTTTTGCAGCTGGGGCAGGCGGCAATGATAGGAGGGTTGTTATTGCTCGCTTTTTCCAATAG
>OFMU01002520.1_pt1 | contig 10018 bp, 6 predicted proteins | sample 1541861 | NCBI WGS metagenome assembly OFMU01 (sample SAMN04209238, study PRJEB22552) | human gut metagenome | biome: gut; material: feces | host: Homo sapiens | place: USA: Oklahoma
CCTCCTTAACAATCCACCTCGCCGAGCTGAGCCAGCTCGACCGCAGTTCGCCTGTGGCGTGAAAAAAATTGCGTTATTCTACAACAATAATCTGGTCGTTTCTTCTTGGCTTCTTTTCTGGCTGTTCGCCCTTTGCATAGCCCAAAATGCAGCATCCAACACCGATTTCATCATCAGAAACGCCCCATTTTTGCAGCAATGCTCTGCCCTCCGGCAATTCACTCATTTCCTTTGCCCGATGAATCCAGCAAGCACCCAGTCCCAATGCATGTGCTTCCAACAGCATATTACCAATGGCAAGGCTGCCATCTTCTACATAAGTATGCACATTCCGGTCAGCCAGCACCCAAATGACAACGGGTGCTCCATAAAATGGGTCATTGGTTGTGCCCATAATTTCTGCGTTCATCTTCGACAATTCATCCCGAATTTCCCGATTCTTGACAACAACAAACTTCGTTGCCATCCGACCTCTGCCGTTTGCAGCATACTGTCCAGCCTTCAACACTTTCTCGATATCCGCATCAGATACCATTTGGTCGCTATAACTCCGAACGCTTTTTCTGCTCATCATTGCTTCTAACATCGTCTGTTCCACGGTATTTGTCCTCCTATTTTCTTATCAAATCAACAACACCGCACAAAAATATGCGGTGTTGCGTGTATCAAAATTCAATTACAGCCCGTTATTGTTCCCACTTGTTGCACAGCTGGGTCAGCTGGTCTGCCATCTTTGCCAATTCCTTGTTGGAGTAGCCTCGTGCATTCTGAATATAAGCAGTGACACGATCCAATGCAATTTGCAGGCGGTCATAGGTTGCAGATGCCTTTACAGACTTCGGCTTTTCCAGATAAACCGGCTCTGCTTCATGCAAGAACTGCCCACTTGCCACATCAAATTCTGTTCCGCTATAGGGTGCATAGGCAGAAATACCCTGCTCATTCAGCAATTCCGTGAATGTATCTGCAGCGGTTGTTTCTCCGTGAATGACAAAGACCTTTTTCACCTGCTGTACGTGCTGAATCCAAAGTTCCAGCCCTTTCTGGTCAGCATGGCCACTCATACCCTGCAACTGTCGAATCTGTGCGGCAACTTTTACCGATTCGCCGAACAGTGTCACATAGTTTGCACCCTCCAGCAATCGCCGTCCCAATGTGCCGACAGCCTGATAGCCGACAAACAAAATCGTATTTTCCGGCTTCCAGAGGTTGTGCTTCAAGTGATGCTTAATCCGTCCTGCTTCACACATACCGCTCGCAGAAATCACAATCTTGCTGCGAGTGTCTGCATTGATTGCCATAGAGGCTTCACTGGTGACCGCCGTCCGCAACCCAGATACCCCGATGGGATTTTCTCCACGCTGCACATAGGCAAGGGCTTCTTCATCAAAGCAGCTCTCCTTATTTCGCTGAAAGATTTCTGTCGCCTCAATGGCAAGCGGACTATCTACATAAATCGGAACATCCTGATACTTCCCAAGCAAATTCTGGTCTTTGATTTGCTTTAAAAAGTACAGCAGTTCCTGCGTTCTACCCACGGCAAACGATGGAATAATAACGCTTCCGCCCCGCTGGAAGGTTTCCAGCAGAATTTGCACGAAATCCTGAATATAATTCTTTGGCTTTTCATGCAGGCGATTGCCATAGGTGGATTCCATGATGACATAATCCGCAGTATCGGCATACTGTGGATCACGAATCAACGGCTGATGGAAGTTCCCGATATCGCCAGAGAAGAGCAGCTTTTTACTGATACCGTTTTCCTCCAGCCAAATTTCAATACTGGACGATCCGAGCAGATGTCCAGCATCCAAAAACCGGATCGTAATGCCATCTGCAATGGAAATTTTCTCTCCATAAGGATGCGGAACGAAGTGTTCCAGCGACCCTAACGCTTCCTGCATGGTGTAAAGCGGTGTATAGATATCGCCACCGCTGCGTTTTGCCTTTCGATTTCGCCACTCTGCTTCAAATTCCTGAATGTGGGCACTATCTCGCAGCATAATCTGGCAAAGTGAAACGGTTGCCTGTGTGGCATGAATTTCCCCACGGAATCCGCCTGCATACAACAGCGGCAGCAAGCCAGAGTGGTCAATGTGGGCATGGGTCAAGAATACATAGTCAATTTCCGATGGAGCACAGGGAACACGGATGTTCTCATAGACATCTCTTCCCTGCTCCATGCCATAGTCAATCAAGATGCGTTTTCCACACGCCTCCAGATAGGTACAGCTGCCGGTGACTTCATGGGTCGCACCAATAAACAACAGTTTCATATCGCTTCACACCTTTCTTTCCATCAATTTTGAAAAATATAGATTTTTATGCTTCTTTCTTGGTATACAGCAGGTACTTTCTTGCGAAGAAGTTCCAGAAGAATGCCACTGCTGTGGAAACTACCTTGCTCAAAATCTGATACAAGCTTGTCACATCTGCCAACGCCCAAGCAAATCCCTTTGTAATGCCGATGGTCAATAGCAATCCCACAACGCCAATCGCCGCAAACGAGAGAAACTCTAAAAAGCGGTTCTGCATTTTGGATTGCTTGAAAATCCAGAATGTACTAAGAAAATAGTTGACCAGCAATCCGGCAACGAATGACAAGCCATTGCAGAGAGCTGCATAGCCAGAACCGGAAAAGGCCAGATAAAACAGCAGCGAGGACAATGCCCAGTCTACTACCGTTGCGAAACCGCCAACAAAACAATACCGGAAAAATTGGATAAACGTATTTTCTGTATCACCGGAAAATAACTTTTTGAATTGATGCTGTTTTAAAATCTGCTTGACTTCTGTCAGATGTTCTGATTTCATGTTGAATAATTCCCTTCTTTTTTGCGATGAATTGCAAAATTCGAAATCTTACAATTCTTTAGATGGCACATCGTTGATTTTTCCAATGACAAACCGCATCAAAATGGTTGCATCTTTATCATCAAGAATGCCATCATCATAGCAATCTGCACATTTTCCGGCAGATTCTGACAATGTAATGACATTTGCCAATGCCTTATTCATAACAATTGCATCCGCCAAATCGACAACGCCATCCTGATTCACATCTCCATAATAAATTTCAGCACCTGCTTCTGTTGTCGCTGTGGTTGTGGATTCTGTAGTAGTTGCTTCTGTCAGAGATGTTGTAGTAGCTGGCTTGGATTCTGTAGTGGTAATTTCTGTTGCAGAAGTTGTAGAAACTTCAGATTCTGTGGTTGTTGCATTTGTTACAGTCGTGGTTGTGGTTGTGGTAGTGGTAGCTGTTGTTGTGGATGTTGTTGTTTCTACTGGTTTTGGTGTGCTGCCGTTCGGCTCTGTACCGCCAACCAGTTCACCGCCAGCGTAAACACAAATATAATCACTCTTGACTTCATTGCCATCGCCGAACATTTCCGAATCGGTCAATACTGGCAAATTCTGATAGCTCCAGTCGTTGGAGGCATCCCACTGGTCGCCATAGTACAAGCCAACGGAGCACTGATATTTCTTGTTGGAATTTGCAATGGTATAGCCATCCCATGCCACTTCAAAATAATAGATATTCGGGTCATAGGATGCATCATACTGGAACGGCCCAGAAATTACGCCGTCTGCTGGTGCTGCTTCCGTTGCAGCCTGGTCATACAATTCTGTTGCTTGTACCAAACTTGGATTGGTCATTTCCTTTGTATTGAAGAAATAACGAACCGTAACATCTGTTCTCGGCGTAATGGAATCGGTCATGACTTTCATAGAAATCTTTGTTGTTCCTGCTCCGCCTGCACACGGGTTATTGACTGCAAATGCTTCAACCCAGTAGTTATTGCCGCCGCCTTCTTCTCCGTTGTTTTCTTCCTTCGGTGGGAAATCTGGCGTTACCTGCATGGAGTCATCGCCGAAATATGCATACAATCCCGCACTTGCACCGACAAAGGCTGCGTTATAGTCAATCGTTACTTCGTTATAAATCCAGTCTGCGGTAATATCATTGTGCTTGTCGGAGGCATCCGGCCCACCAACCAATGCACCATACAAAACATGACGCTGCTCTCTGGTATCTTCTGCTCTGGTTAAGCCGGAAGCTGCACGGTGATGCGGATACTTTGCAGCATTCTCGCTATATCCGACAATATAAGCCCGATTCATCGGATTGTTGCCCATCAGATATTGCATCTGTTCTTTTGCCCATTCGCTGTATTCGGATGGTTTTCCATTGTTGTTGTACTTGTCATAAACCAGTGCACACAGCTGTGCAGCAGTATTATATCGGGCAGAGCCCCAGGTATTCAGCCAGAAATAGCCTGCCGGTGTAATCGTTCCGACACCGCCTGTCATATAAGTGGTGATTGCCTTTGCAACGGATGCCCAGCAATCCATTTCTTCATAGGGCGATTTTTCAGCAGCTTCCTTGTACTTTTCAATAAACTGCGGATAAACGTGCTCGCCTTCCTTGGCAGGCTTGTCCTCTGAAATTTCGCCTAAAATACACTGCACACCGTTCCACATATCATTCCAGCAATATACATAGCACGGTGCTGCATAGTAGTCATAATACGGGTAAATTTCCTGCAAATAGCTTTCATCGCCGGTGATTTTAAACAGCCATGCTGCTGCCCAGCAGTAATCATCTTCCCACTTGGCAGAATTATAATAGGACTTTGGCCCATCTGCATTGTCACTCAGCTGCTTTTCATGGCTCTTTGCGAACTGGAACAGTGCTTTTGCATAGTCCAAAGACTGTGCTGCATAGTCTGGGTCAGTATCCTTAAAGTTCAAATAGTTGATTGCCAGCGAAGCAGCTGCTGAGGCAACATAATCGGTTTGCGGTTTGTCGCCTGTCAGGAAAAAGGCAGGTCTTGCCATGGTATCTACTTCCGGAGAGTTCCAATAAGCGTGGTCAATATCGCCATCACCCACCTGATAACAATGTGCAACAACTTCGCCATTTTCATCCCGGAACGTGCACTTCATCAGATAATCGTTAAAATACCGCAAGATTGTTTCAATATGGTCATCCTGTCCTGTCTTTTTGTAGGAATCCCGAAATTCATAATAGCCCCAGCCCAAGGTAGAAGCGGCATAGTTTTCCGGCATACCAAACTTTACATGGTCGCCAGCGTCATGGAATCCGCCGGAAACATCTACATAGCCATCACCATCCGGATCAAGAATGTCCCGATACTGGTCGATGAACGATTGCGACAAGTTCGTGCCGACTTTATCTTCTCCCATTGGCTGCAACGGCACTTGTGCGTCATAGGTGTGACAGTTGCCACGCCACTGATAGCGATTATTTTCGGCAACTTCTGTTCCGCACATATTGCCATCATAGAAATAAATGGAATACTGCAATGCTTTCGCATAATTATACTCCACTTCGTCCGCAGCAGATGCCTGCAATCCAGATGGAACGCTGACGGCTGTCTGCAACAATACTGCTCCCAACAATCCTGCAAGCAGACGTTTTCCAACATGTTTTTTCTGTTTCATTCTGATTTTCCTTTCTGTACCATTTGATCTCATAAAAAACGGATGAACTGCTTTTATTATACAGCAACTTGCATCAAAAGTCAATTTATTTTTTGCAATTTTACCAGGATTCTAACCAAAAAATCTGGTTGGTGTATCCGTTTTTTTAGAAAAATCAGATTTTATTCTATTTTTATTTTATAATTGTCCAGCTGCAGTCTTTGCATAAATAATTAAAATCTCAACAGCATCTGTCGTATCAATTCTTCCATTTCCATCCATATCCACCCGTCTTTTTGCAGCTTCTTCTACATCAGGGTCTTCTGAATATAAATATGCTGCTTGTCCGGATGCCATTTTTGCATAATAGGTCAATACCCGAATTGCATCTACGATGGAAAGTCGTCCATCTAAATTCAAGTCACCTTTCAGTTCCGTTGTAACTTGCGTTGTCTGCCCTGTAACCGCTGTTGTCTGCGTTGTTACACCTGTCGTTACAGTGGTAGCCGTTCCGCCGTGCTGATGGGTTGTGGTGGTCGCTGTTGTGCCAAACTGTGGTGTTGTTGTTGAAACAATGCTGGTTTCTGGTCGATTTGTGGTTGCAGCGATTGTTGTTGTGGTGACAACTGCCGTTGTTTCTGCTTTTGTCGCTGTTGCTTGACTTGTTTCTAATTTGCTTGTCGTTTCAAGTGCTGCTGTTGTAACGGCTGCTGTTGTCTGATTGCTTGCTGTTGTTTCGGTTTTGGTTTCAGTTGTTGTAGTAACATTCGCAGAAACAGCTGTGGTTGTGGTCGTAATCACATCATCCAATGAAAGTGAATCGAATCCATTCAAAGCTGCATAGTATGCACCAGCTGTATATTTATAAAAGCAGATAAAAAAGCCTTTTACCATAGAATACGTACCTGCTTCCGCAGAATCTGTTTGATAGCCAAATGCATAGTCTTCAATTGTTGTAATTGTTTTCGGCAAAATAATGCTTTTCAAAGACGGACAATCCAAAAATGCACCCGTCTGCACTTCCTGCACGCCATCGCCGAATACAACTGCTTCCAACTGGTCACAAGACTGAAATGCATATGCCGAAATAACAGATGCACCGTTTAACATCACTTCTTTCAAAGAATTGGCATCATAACAAGCATACGGCTCTATCGTTTCAACTGTTTCCGGAACGGTCAAAAATTGCAGCTGCATGGCATCTTGAAATGCATAGCTATCAATGGTCTTTACTGTTTCCGGAACGGTATAATCGGATTGTGAACTGCACGGCGGATAGTAAACCAATGTTGCTTGGTCAGCTGTCATCAAGACCCCATCAACTGCCGTATAATATGGATTTTCTGCTGCAACTGTCACTTCTGACAACGAAATACAGCCCGAAAATGCATTGGCTGAGAGTTCTGAAACAGCTGCCGGCAAGTGCATTCTCTGCAAGGAACTGCAATTTTCAAACGCATTGGATTTGATACTTTCTAAAGTATCCGGCAGCTGCACTTCCTGCAAAGCCGTACAATTTCTAAAAGCAGCAACAGAAATATTCGTCAATCCTTCTGATAATGTCACTCGCTGCAAGGCAATGCAGTCTGCAAAGGCAGAATCCGGCAAAGTCTGCACCCCTGATGGAACGATCACTTCTGACAAAGACTGACAGTTGGAAAATGCCATCATGCCGATTCGACGCAGATTCTCCGGCAATATCATTCGCTGAATGGCGGTACAATTCATAAATGCACCATCTCCAATTGTCTGCAAGTCCTTTGGCAGTGTGATGTCATACAAGGCAGTACAATTAGAAAATGCCATTGCTCCAATTGAAAGAACCGATATGGGCAATTCAATTTTGGACAGGGAAGAACAATCTGCAAACGCTGCATCTGAAATTAAAAAAACCGTATTTGGAATATCAGTTACTTCTCCATAACGTCCGCTGGGGCAGCGAATCAAAACTTTTTCGCCCTTATCCAACAGCAGCCCATTTTTAACACAATACACTGGATTTTCTTCGGCAACGGTGAAAACCTGCAAGTTCTCACAATCATGAAACGCTGTGCTGCCGATTTCAATCACACTGGCTGGAATCACAACTTCCACCAATTGATTTTGTTTGATAAATGCATCATCTTCCACTCGTGTGACAGGCAAGCCGTCAATCTCTGCAGGGATTTCTAAAGTGCCCTCAATCGTCCCTACATACCCGACAATCGTAACTTCATTTTCAGATACCTGATACTGAAACTGCTCCCATTCCTGCACTTGTCCCACGTTTTCTGTAGTCGCTGCGGTGGTGGTTTCCGGACTCCAGTCCTCTTCCAACGCTGCTGCACCATTCGGCACGAACAGCCAACCTTGCAGCAATACCAGCATGGATAATATACAGGGAATTCCTTTTTTCAAAATTTTTTTCATAAAGCTTTCTCCCTTCACAAAAAGCATCCCTTCTCTTTTTATTATACAAGATAAATAGGAAAATGTAAAGAAAAAATTGTAAATGTTCCGCTCCGAAAAAACGAGAAACGTGCCCGACAATCATTGTCGAACACGTTTCTCTTAGAGGAAAAAATGAGAAAAGAAATTATCCAACATATGGAAGATTCTTAACATCTTCGCTGCCCAAAATAAACTTCATCAAAACAGATGTATCCTTATCATCGATTGTTTCTGTTCCATCTTTCTGGTCGCAGTTTGCATTTGCAACTGCAACTGGTGTCAAGGTAATCAGCTGTGCCAGATACTTATTCAAATGGATTGCATCCAGCAGGTCTACCTTTCCATCCAAGTTGACATCCCCAACATTTTTACCCGGCAGAACGCTTCCGGAAGTTGTTGTAGTGGTTTCTTCGGTCGTGGTTGTTGTTTCTTCTGTAACAGTCGTTTCTTCCGTTACGGTTGTTGTTTCTTCGGTTGCTGTCGTAGTTGTTTCTTCTGGCGTTGTAGTGGTGGTTTCTTCCGGTGTGGTAGTCGTTTCTTCTGGTGTCGTTGTGATTTCTTCGGTTGTGGTGGTAGTTTCTTCCGTTGTAGTCGTTGTTTCTGTGGTAGTGGTTGTGGTTTCTGTTGTGGTAGTAGTGGTAACTTCACCGCCGTTTGCAACTGCTACTTCATCCGGATATACAGTTACTTCGTCGCCAATCTGTGCAACAACACTGCCGGTCTGATACTTGTCATATAAACCTGCTGCTGCTGCAACTAAGCCGACCTGATAGTCAATTGCAACTTCGTTGGAAGTGGCATCTGTTGCATTGTCTTTATAGGTCGTAAAGTCCGTGCTGGTCGGGCCGCCAACCAATGCACCATACAATACGTGTCCATTGCTGGAGGAATACTTTCCATCCCAAGAGTTCCATTCATGCCAGTCATCGCTTACTTTCAAATTGGATGCTGCACGGTGGTGCGGAGAGGTTGCAGAAACATCATTATAGCCAACAACCAGACAAACATTTGCATTGTTGTCACCTAAAATATAGTTCATCTGCTTCTTTGCCCATTCGGTATAGTCTACGCCAGACTGTTCATATTTGGAAGTGACCAACGCACAGTACTGCATCAAAACATCATATCTTGCACTGCCCCAGCTGTTCATGACATAGAACTGATTCTGGTTTGCGTTGACTTTCTGTCCGATGTAGTTGGTTGCAAAACTCCAGTTTCCAGTGATTTCAGCGTTGATGATGGCTGCACCCAACTGAGAGTTTGCATAGCAGTAATCCTGTGTCCAGTCGTTTTTAACTTGTGTATACTTGCTGTTTTCGGTCAGATATGGTTCTTCGCCAGTTGCCAGATACAGCCAGCCTGCTGCCCAGGAAATATCATCCTGCACGTCCTTTGCACCGCTGGCATAGGTGTTCTGTTCATAAGTGATTTTCCGGTATTTGGTCGCAAAATTGTACAGAGCAACCGCATATTTTAAATCTTCTTCGTTGCCGAAATTCAAATAGCTCTGTGCCAGAGAAGCGGCATACTGTGCAGCAATATCGCTTGCCCCATCCGTCGTGGAATAGGTTTCACTGCTGCCGTGATCCCACATCTGTTCCGGAGCCCACCATTTCGCATGGTCTGATCCATCTTCGCCAACTTCATAGATGAACGATGTTACAGTGTCACCAGATAGCGTTGTGCATCTCTTAAAGAATTCGTTGAATTCATCGCTGATCACCTTAAAGTGTGCAGTCGTTCCGGTCTTCTGGAACTGGTCTTTGTATTCATAATATGCCCAGCCCAAGGTAGAAGCGGTAAATCCGGCAGTCTGTCCGCATTTAATTGCATCGCCGGCATCGTGGAAGCCGCCCAATGCGACATCTCCGGTGTGGCAATTATCTCTCCAAGAGAATGCAGAAGTTTCCCCTACCTTGTCGCCGCACATATTTGCATCATAGAAATACAGCGAATATTGCAGCAGTTTTGCATAGTTGTCCAGTTCCAAATCTGCTGCATTGGCAGAATAAGAACGCACGCCGACTGCGGTTGCACTCACTGCCATCACCGCTGCGGCAATTCCGGCAAATATCCGGTTTTTCTTTCCCTGTTTCTTCATGTTTTCTTCCATCCCTTCTGTTTTTCACATCGAATATGAATG